>Ga0247843_1003206_pt1 | contig 27494 bp, 9 predicted proteins | sample LaCruzMarch2017__FD_192420 | JGI IMG/M metagenome (GOLD analysis project Ga0247843, IMG submission 192420) | Freshwater microbial communities from meromictic Lake La Cruz, Castile-La Mancha, Spain - LaCruzMarch2017_8m | ecosystem: Environmental > Aquatic > Freshwater > Lake | place: Spain... | reverse complement strand
GAACGACAAAGTGTCGGAGCAAATGACATTGGTCACTATTACGGTAACCGTGTAATTGCCCGCCGGGCCGGTAAGTATCGGATTTGCAGTGCCAGGGTTGAGAATTGTAGCCGGGGCGTTCACCGACCACTGATAGGTCAAACTGTCTGAAGGCGGCGTTACGATGACCGATAATGGCAAGGAATCGCCTTCACAAATGCTATGAACCGCATTGGAATCGAGGCGGACAATGATCCCATAGCCCGTAATAGAGACCTCCTTTTCAAGTTTACAGCTATCCGAGGTAAATGCCGTGACGGTATAAACTTTGGTGGGGAAAGTGGCGGGCACAGTAAGTGTGTCGCCAGTAAAGACAATATCGCCTTCCAGTACCCAGTAAATGGTCGCTGGGATATTTGTACTGGCGTAAATCGTAACCGAATCGGCACAGGTTTGGACGAGCGTTTCCGAAACAAACAGTTGGAAAATAATGGGTGCTACCGCGATGCTGTCCGTTGCAGAACAGGCGTTGCCGTCCGTAGCCGTCAGCACGTATGTTGTGGCCACAAATGGGCTGACCAAAACGTGCTGTGGGTCTGGGTTGAAGGTCACTGCCGGAACCCAAACATAAGCATAGCCAGGGTCGCCACCGATCACGTTGATGCTCACGGAATCAATATTGCAATTGATTGTAGAGGAATCAATGCTGAGGGTGAAGTCGGGGATGCCCGGCACTTTGAATTTCAAGGTACTGGTGTCCCGGCAGCCCAAATCCGAAATGGCCACCAGTAGTACCGTAACGGTATCGCCTACAGGGAGTTGCATGGAAATGGTGTCTTGCTGAACAACCACGAAGTTGACGCCCGGACCGATAACCGTCCAGATAATCGAGTCAATGTTGTTGAGGGTATCAGAAGAAAGGCTAACGAACTGTACGGTGCTGAGACTGTCTCCACATACGAGCACCTGAACACTGTCTATCAAGGCCTTGGGCGCCGAGAGCAGGCGAATTTCGGCCTGGGCCTGAGCAGTACAACCTTGAGCGTCTGTCACCGATACGGTGTAGGTTCCGGGAAGCAGCACTGAAATAGTGGCCGTATTGGCGATTGAATCACCCGAGCCGTTATACCAGGTGTAGGTGTAAGGAGGCAAGCCGTTGGAAGCCGATGCGCTTGCACTTCCTATGCCGCCTTCGCAGACGATGTCTACCACCGGCGAGATCTGAAGATTGAGTGTGCCGAGGCCGATATGAACGGAATCTATCGCAACGCATACCGCGCCAGTAGTACGGACATAATAAGTGCCAGGCACCAATACTTGGACGGTCTGTGTAGTGGCAAATACAGGCACAAAGCTGGATGTGGTCGCCCACTCGAAGCCTGTTGCGCCGTTGCTCTGCGCTGTGATGGAGACCGAGTCGTTGTTGCAAACAACAAAGTCGTCTGGCAAATTCACCACACCGCCGGGCTTAAAGTTTACCTGCACAGTGTAAGTCACGGAGCAAAGCCCCTGGCTGATTACTACGGTATAAGTAGTTGGTATGGTTGGATAGACCACCGGGGTGGGGTCGTTCGCAACCAAAGTTGGGTCAGCGGGTATAGAAGTCCAGAGGTAAGATGCTCCAAGGTCAAATCCGTCAGGGTTCAATTGAACCGAGTCGCCAGGACAAATCAAAGCAGCATCCGGGATGGAGTCGTTGATTAAATGAACTTCCAGCGGCAAACTCACCGTGTCGAGACACCCGTTGATGTCGCGAACCACAAGCGTCGCCGTTATGGTGCCTTCCTGAGAAAAGGTAACGATCGGGTTTTGAACTGTGGCACTGGCAGGTGCTCCTTCTGAGAAGGTCCATGCCCAGGACACAATGTCTGAATTTGGATAGTTGCTTGCGCCTAGGAACTGGATTTCAGCTTCTTCGGCACAATCCATGTAATTAGCAGCTATGCTTGCTTCGAGTGGCTCCGCATGTACGGTGATCGTCGAATCCCAGGCAGCAGTACATTGGAAGCTAATGTTGGGCGTGAAAACTACATGGTATTGCCCGGCAGCACTGTAAAGGTGGACTGGGTTGACGACGATGCTCGGAGCAGTTCCATCGCCAAAATCCCAAGTGCCCGTGATTCCGCTGGTGTTGAAGAAACTCACCTCCAGCCCTTCACAGAGATCCGCCGAGATTTGTCCGTTAAGGTTGAAACCCGGGAGGATTTCTACCGGGAAAGACAAGGTATCGGAGCAAATAACATTGGTTACAATCACCGTAACCGTGTAAATGCCCACGGGACCAGTCAGTATTGGATTGGCGGAGGTTGGGTTTAAGATAACTGCGGGTGCGTTGACCGACCAAACATAAGTCAAACTATCTGAGGGTGGCGTAACGATCACGGATAGCGGCAATGAATCACCTTCGCAAATGCTTGTTTCCGCGTTGGGGTCAATGCTGATCTCTATGTTATAGCCCGTAACTGAAACGTCTTGTTTAAGGAAACAAGAGTCTGAGGCAGTTGCAGTGACCGTGTAAATCGTAGTTAGAGGGGTTGCGGGCACAGTGACCGGGTTTCCGATCAGCAAAACACCTCCTTGCGACCACACAATGGTCGCAATACCAGGCGGTATGGTGCTTGCAAAAAGCACGACCGAATCCTCGCAAGTCTGTATAAGGGTTTCAGCAACAATCAGTTGAAAAAGGCCGCCAGCCGGCACTATGGTGAGGCTGTCTTTGGTCGTACAAGCATTCCCATCCGTTGCAGTCAATACATAAGTAGTGGTTACGGTTGGATAAACCAGTACATGGAGGGGATTTGGATTCAACGTAACGGCGGGAGTCCAGACATAAGTGTAAGACGAATCGCCGTTGATCACATGGATGGCAATGGAGTCGCCGGTACAATTTATAGTAGTGGAATCAATACTCAGGCTAATATCTGGAAAACCGGGCACATTGTACACCAGTGTGGCAGTATCCGAACAACCTAAGCCAGAAGTAGCGATCAATTGTACTTTAATCGTATCATCTACTGGAAGTTGGAAGGTAATCTGATTTTGATTGTTGATGACCGTGTCTATATTCGGCCCGGTTACCGTCCAGACCAGCGTCGTGATTACGTTGTAAGGATCGGTGGATTGATTGATAAATTGAACCACACTTAGGCTGTCTCCACAAACTAAAACGTGCCCTCCATCCATTACCGCGTTGGGGGCCGACTGAATGCCAATGTCAACGACCGCTTGCGCTTCACAGCCCAGGGAATCTACCACCGAGACCCAATAAGCGCCTGCGTTGAGACTGTCAATGCTGGAGGTATTCCCGATCTTGATGGTATCGCTGTACCAACTATAGGTGTAGGGTGGTGTCCCATTGGAAGCCACGGCGGTTGCGCTGCCGAATCCACCCGCGCAAAGTATGTCAATGTCTGTAACGGCAATATCAATGTTCGTATGGCCTCCTACGGTTCCGGTCGCGGTGCCGGTACAACCCGAAACCGGATCTGTAACGGTCACCGTAATAATGGTACCCACAGCCAGCCCGGTCACTTGCACTACATTGGAATCTGCTGGTAGAATGTTCCATTGATAAATATAATTGCTTCCGGGAGGGCTTGCTACGGCGGTTGCAGTGGCATTATTGATTCCAAGACAAGTAGCACTGGTGACGACCAATTGAACATCCAAACCTGTAATATGCGGAATGTTCACCCATAAATCCTTTTGGCAAAGATTCGAGTCGAAGGTGCAAACGTAGTATAAACCGGGCGCGAGTCCCGTTTGTGATGGTCCGTTTGGGAGTGGGCTTGGCCAGGTATAGGTATAGGGTGGGGTACCGCCGGATGCTTGCACCGTTGCACTCCCATTATTATTGAAACCACAAGAAGGGCTGAGCCAGGTAATGACTACTTCCAAGGGTGGAGGCATGTCAACACGGTCAGAATCTACTGCTGTACAGCCATTTGCACTTGTTACAGTACAAAAATATTGGCCCTCGCTGATATTGGTGATTAAAGAAGTGTGTCCCCCATTGCTCCAAGAGTAGGCATAGGGTGGAATACCACCAGTCACAATTGCGTTTGCCGCCCCCCCTTGCGGGAGGGTTGAACAAGGAATATCGGTCGCCACTACATCTACCGTAAGTTCTGGAGCTACGGTATAACTAGTCACGCCGGAACAGTTGTTTGCATCGGTGACGGTAAGGAAATAATTGCCCGGACCCACCACGGGGGCAGTTTTAAACAAAGATGGACCTGCCGGGCCATCCCAGGCATAGGTATATGGGGGCGTTCCGGGTGTTCCACCAAAACCATTGGCTGTAAGGCTGCCATTATTACCCGCACAATTCAAGTTGCTTGCTGTAATGGTAGCGGTCACTGCGCTGGGCTCTGAAACTGTGATTTGACCGGAAGCGGTGTTTTGCACACCATCCGTCACCGTCACGGTATAAGTGCCTGACCCAATGCCAAAAGTGGTCTGAGTCGTTTGATTCGTGCTCCACAGGTAGGTGTAGCCGCCTGTGCCACCCACGGCATACACGGTTGCCGAGCCATTGGTGAAACCATGGCAAGTGGGCTGCACTATGGTAAAGGTCATCTGAATCTGCGCCGTGGCCACGCTGGCCGAAGCCAAGAGCGTCAGGAAAATGGCCGAAAAGAGGCATTTTTTCATCTTGCGATTTTTATTTTTTCTACGCCGAGCATTAATCCTAAGCGCAAAGGACTGAGTGAGTTTTTTGGGGATATTCAGGTTCACAACGGCTAAAGCTTCTTCTTTTCTTTGCTGGCCTTGCTCACTCTCGCGCCTATAATTTGCACCCGTCGTTCTCGGGATACATTATAGTCGTAAACAGAAAGGCGGCGGTTTTTCGGATCCTTGTTCATATTCGGAGGAGCAGTGCCATCCCCGTTGGCTTCTCGTATAAATCTCAATTGTTTATTGCCCCCGACCTCCCGGTATTTGGTAAATATTTCACCGTCAAAAATCATAAAGTGATTGTACACGGAGGCAATTCGTCGGTTGGTCAAGTGAAAATTATAATCTGGATTTGATAGCGGGGAGGCATATCCTTTGAGCGTAAGGAAAATGGTGTCTCCGTTTTGTAGCATTAAGTCAATTTTGTCGGACAAGGAGAAGAAGGAGTCCCAATTCATACGCACCTCTTTCTCGAAAAAATATTCAATTGAATCCAGTTCATTCTGTTTTTGCTGCCCCGAAAGCACACTGGTAAAACCTTCTTTGTATTCGTCCTTTTTACGGATATAGTTTACGAAGGTCTTTTGATAGTCCAGCAGAATCGTGTCATGATAATTTGGGTCTTTAGGGTTTTTAAGTAATGCCGCTTTCATTTCCGTCAAGAAAGGGTCAGTGGCATCTTCTAATTGTGGATCGGTTGCCCTAATTCTTTTGGGGTAATCATTGTCAAAGTAAAGCGTTATAGGCAGGTATTCTTCCAATACGGACGGACGATGCAAGTAAAGTTTCACTTCGTAGGTGCCACCCACTACGTTTCCAATGGTAGATACGATTTCAGAGGAATCAGCTTTTGAGATATGAGAAACATATCCTTCTTTCGCCGCCAATACGCGGTATTTGTGCTCAAAATCAATCGTGTAGTTTTTGGTATTGGAGTCCTCGGGTAGCACTTCCACCTTGCCTCCATTTGTATTGCTCAAAAAAGTGCCTGCTTTTGTTTGCATACCTAAGTCAAAAAAGGTGGTGGTAGCTCCATAAATCGGCTCTTTCGTTTCTGAATCATATACCGAGGCTATTAGGTTGACATGGGGCCTCAAATACAAGGTGTCCACGATTTCCCTGGTCCAGAATTCTTCGGGTGTTTTGATCAGCAGGGTGTCGCCCCTGAAACCCTCTTTTTCGGCAATCAGTGCATAGCGCCGATTCATTCCAGGTTCGAATGGATAAGAACTGCTGATGTCTGCCACAGGAGTGGAAACCGGGATAAATTTCCCGTTTGCACCTATTTCGTTCAATGAAATTCGGGTGAATGGCAATGACTTGTGTGTAAGGTCATGCAAGGCGATGGCCCTGTATTGGGTCAAGAAATCAACGTAGAAAATATCATAACAACAGCCCTCTTCCGAGTAGTTTATATTGCCGTTTCGATTGCTGCTGAAAAAGCCCCGTTTGCTTTGTTCGTCGAGCACAAAAAATGCGTCGTTTGCACTGCTGTTAATGTGAGGTCCCATGTGAACAGGGGTTGTCCAATGACCATCCGTACCCATCCTGGTTTTGTACACATCCAGGCCTCCAAGTGTTCGTAACCCATCCGTGCTAAAAAACAAGGTATTGGAAGCCGAATGGTAAAAAGGAGTCACATCATTGCCACTGGTATTCAAATCAACCAAAGGCTGCGGGGGAGTAAGGCTATCTCCTATGATCTTGCTAAACCAGATGTCCTTGTCAATCTGCCCGTTCTCATCAGGGCGGTCAGAGACAAAAAAGAGTGTTTCAAAATCCTCCCCGGGAAGGGTTCCAATACTTGGTTCAGTACTGGTAAATCCAGCCATATTTACCGCGTTCAATTTTTCAGGAAGGCTCCAGGTGGTATCTGCCTCGTTTTTTTTGCGACGATACATCTCAAAGCGTATGTTGGCGGAGTCCCGAACAAAGTCGCCCAGCGTATAATAAACCGCATTGCGCGATTTATTGTAGGTAAAATGAGCCGTGTGCTGCTTTTTCAAATCGTTGAACTCCCATTCGGAAACCCCCATCTTTTGGCTGGGCCCCAAATCACCGTTGGCACCTTCCGCCTTCATTATCTTAACGGTATTTCGTTTGGGATTTTGTCTATCCTTTTTATAATCAAATCTATAGGCTGAAAAATAAAGGTTTCCTTCAAAGGGGTATGCAGCATATTCCGCGTAATCAAAGGTGCTGACATTGGCCGTATCCAATAGGTAGCAGGTGTCAACTTTGCAGTCAGCATTCTTTTTAATGATATACGGGTTGTCAAGCCCTTCCTCCTGGGCCCAAAGACAAAGTGCCTTTTTTTCTTTGGCAAGCTGGATCAGGTCTTTTGGAAGCGGGGGATTTTGAGGCACGGTTGCCATATCGTGGTAAAGCGCCAGGGCACCATCATAATCGCCTTTGCGGAATTTCACTTCAGCCAAACGCATTTTGGGGAAATAGTCAGGCGAAGTACTTAAGCCGCGATCTACCATGCGTTGAAACGCCGCTTCTGCACTGTCGAGCGAGGCAATTGCAAACGCTGATTCGCCGTAGCCTTGGAGTGCTTCCACATGCAAGGGTTCAGGCTTCAGTACAAAGCTGTAATATTTCATGGCGGCATAAAAGTTCTTCTTGCCGAAGGACTCGTTGGCCTTTTTCAACAATTTGCCAATAGAAGGGCCGCGTTCCCGCTCGTCCCGCTCGTTGAGCCGGTCAGAAACGACCGACCTATAACTCATGGAGTCTACGCGTCGTGCGGTAGAATCTGGTGTTTGCCCCCAAGCGACTTGTGTGATCAGAGAAAAAAACAGGAAAAGATAGGTTGGGCAGACTTGCTTCATCTTTGTGGATTGAAAATTTATGAAGTGATGAAGTGATAGGTGATAAAGTGATTTGATCCGAGCTATCACTTCATCGCTTTATCACTTTATCACTTTATGATTTTATCACTTCATCAAATAATAGGGCAGGATTTGAATTTTTGTAATGGCTTCACTTTGTAAAGACGATAGATCACGGAGAGCTCTGGACCCCCTCGACGTTCTGTTACAAGTTCGCCAGCCCGCGAGAAAGCATCCCAATCGAAGGTAGCCCCAAAGGCCCAAGTACCATAAAACACTTCCAGTCGTGGCACGAGCGAATTGTTGTAGCGATGCCGCCAGTCTAACCCTATCTGTATAGCAAGTTCTTTGTAACGAGCCTTGTTGAGGTGCATCCGAAGCCCGCCGCCGTACACAATCTCTTGATACTCCCCTTGTTGTTGATAAAGTCCTTGGGCAAGCAAATCAAATTTTTCAGACAATTGGAATAGCCCCAATCCGTAGAGCGTAAGTTTGTTGTAGAGGCGTACATCGTCATTTGCTGTCACAGAAGAAGCCCAAAAATCGTGGGCGGGGCGATTGATATGATGCATCGCAGCGCCAAGGTCAAGTCGGCTGCGTTTTTTAGGCGATTGAAGTCGGAGGTTTGCACCCGCGCTAAAATCAAAATATTTTAGGTTTGTAACGCTCAAATCCTCCGTGATAGCAGATCCTGGGTCGTACATCCCATCAATGTATTGTTCCCCAAATGAAATCTCATCGGTGTCGAACGAACGTTGACCAAACATCGGGGTGGCACCGACCGAGATGAAATTACTTTTCCCTATCGGCAAGGTGACCGCAATTGGAATTCCAATTTGCAAAGATTTGAGCGCCAGGTCGCCTTGCTTGTCGTAATTGAGCAAAAGTGAAGCGGTCACAAATTTGTCATACCGTCCGCGAGTAAGGTAAACCTTGTTCTCCACCGAGCCGGAAAAGGTCGTGTATGGAACACGCACGGTTCGCCACTGCTGACGGTAGTTGCCCACAAAACGCAGGTCGCCGCCGAACACCCCAGCCAGTCCAGGATTCAGGTTGAGCGGTGAGTTACCAAACTGCGAAAAGTGGATGTCCTGAGCCGTCAAGCTGTAAGCCGACAATAGGAGCGCGAATACGAAGGTTCGGCGAAGCGGAATGAGTAGTAATTTAGTAGTGTTCACAAGCATAATGTTTAGCATTCGGACTGCCGTGTAGGGGCAAAATTGATGCCTACAATGCGTCCTCTGAAGTCTTGTTTTGTCGTCAATGCGGCATAAGCCGTTCAAATGACGAGTCATTGACTGCAAAACCCGAAAGGGTGCGATAAATTATTACTACGAAGGGAGGGACCTAAACAGCTACAAAAATATGTATAATGCTGCGAATCAGTCCTTGAGATAGGGAGGAAATCGGCGGTAAAGGTAACGCCCTGTCTTAGATGTGCAATTCTTGTGCCAAAAAAAGAAGAAAAAGTTTTGTCAATTGACGACAAATTAAGTGCCCCGCTGAAAACCTGGAAGGAGGGGGCGGAGCGGTGCTAAGAAATTGGTTCAAAACAGGCCTAAACCTTCGCCAACTTCCATTTCCCTTTTTTGAAAAGCCAGATAGCAGCGAGTGCCATGCCTGATTCGGCAAGGACGATGCTCCAATAGACGCCCGTTTGGCCCCAACCGTAATGAAGCGCGAGCAGCCAGGCCAGCGGGGTTTCTATGAGCCAGAAAAAAACAAAATTGAGCAGGGTAGGGGTGAACGTGTCTCCCGCGCCATTGATCGCCTGGGTGAGTACCATGCCCCAGCCATAAAAAACATAGCCACCAGCAATGATGCGCAGTGCCAGTGACCCAGCCTCCACCACTTCAGGAGTTTGGGTGAATAATCGGATTAATTGCGGAGCAGCAATCAGACACATCGCTGCGATGACCGCAAGGAATAGCAAGTTGAAATAACCCGCACGCCAGGCTGACTGCTCCGCCCGATCGGGGAATCCAGCGCCCAGGTTTTGGCCAACCAGGGTGGCGGCAGCATTGGCCATACCCCAGGAGGGCAGGATACAAAAAATGACGATTCGAATGGCAATGGTATATCCCGCTACCACTTCTTTGCTGATCTGCCCCAGAATAAAGACCATAAAAATCCAACTGGCCGAAGCAATCAGATATTGTCCCGCACTGCCAGACGCCAGGCGCAACAAAGTGCCAATAATATCCCATTGTGGACGCATCATAGCCCAGCGCAACTTGACAATCCTGCCTACCCCAAACAAATTCCACATCTGGTACACTACGCCAACCGATCGGCCAATCGTGGTCGCAACGCCACTGCCCAAAACGCCCATGGCGGGGATCGGCCCAAACCCAAAAATGAAAATGGGGCAAAGCACCAGGTTCACGGCATTGGCAATCCATAAGGCCCGCATCGCGGTGGCTGCGTCGCCCGCACCCCGAAAAATGCCATTGAGCATCCAAAGCAGTAAAATGGGTAAATTGCAGGTCAGCAGCAGTCGGGTGAATGAATGCCCGGTAGAGGATACGCTTTCGTCGTGGGCCATTACGCCCAGGATTTCTTCAGCAAAAAAGTACCCAGGGATTGCAATAATTGCCGATAAAACGACTGCTATCAGGATCACCTGTGCCCCTGCCCGCGCTGCGGCGTCGCGGTCTCCTTCCCCAATGCGCCGCGCCACCATGGCCGTTGCTGCCGAACTCAATCCAATAGCGATGGAATAAACCAAGGTGAGTACAGATTCAGTGATACCCACGGTTGCAATAGCTTCTGGCCCTATTTTCGACACGAAAAAGATGTCCACCACGGCGAACAGTGATTCCATGGCCATTTCAAGAATCATGGGGATGGAAAGTAGCACAATGGCCCGGTCAATACTTCCTTTGGTGAACGCTTGTTCTTCGCCATTGAGGGCTTGGCGGAAGACGCGGCGGATCCGGTGGAGGCGGGATTCAGATGTACTTGATTGAGACATAAAATAGGGAATCGAAGCTCGGCAAAGGTATTATTTGCACAACAATATGTTTTAAATTATCGATAAATGTTGCGAATAGATCGGAAATTGGAAGAGGACGTCTAAAACCAACTTTTCAAATTTGGAGTTCCCCAACCTTACCTTCACTTTTTTGTTTTCCAAAAAATGTACGCCGGAACGCTGTTCCGGCTCGAACCCAACTGCCGGAACAGCGTTCCGGCGTACGAAATATGAACACATCCGATCTCCTCCAACGCGCCCTTCGCCTCGAATGGCTCACGCCCGAAGAAGGCGTTTTTCTCTTTGAAAATGCCCCCACCACCGAATTGATGTACGTCGGCAACGCGATGCGTCAGTACCATGTACCGGGCAATACCGTCACCTGGATCATTGACCGCAACTCGAACACAACCAATGTGTGCATCGCCAACTGCAAGTTTTGCAACTTCTACCGCAGGCCAGGGCATGAGGAATCCTACATCACGACGATAGAAGAATATCGCGTAAAAATTGAAGAAACGTTCCGACTTGGAGGGGAACAACTGCTCCTTCAAGGGGGACACCACCCAGATTTGGGGTTGAAATTTTATTCGGACATTTTTCGTCAGTTAAAATCTGAATACCCCAACCTGAAACTTCACGCACTGGGGCCTCCGGAAATTGCACACGTTGCCAAACTGGAGGGTATGAGCCACTATGATGTATTGGCGGCTTTGAAGGATGCAGGGTTGGATTCATTGCCCGGCGCGGGTGCAGAAATTTTGGATGACCGAGTTCGGCGTTTGATTTCCAAAGGAAAATGTGGTGGTCAGGAATGGCTCGACGTGATGCGGGCAGCGCATAAATTGCATTTGACTACCTCTGCCACCATGATGTTCGGACATATCGAAACCAATCTGGAGCGGATGCAGCATTTTGCAGCCCTTCGCCAGGTACAGTCGGAAAAGCCTGCGGATGCAAACGGTTTTTTGGCCTTCATTCCCTGGCCTTTCCAGGACGAGGATACGATTTTGCGCAAAATCAAACGCGCCCGCAATGCTGTCACAGGCGACGAGTATGTGCGCATGATTGCCATGAGCCGCATCATGTTGCCCAATATTGTAAACATTCAGGCATCCTGGCTGACGGTGGGTAAACAAGTGGCGCAAGTGTGTCTCCACGCAGGCGCGAATGATTTTGGCAGCATCATGATTGAAGAAAACGTGGTTTCGGCAGCCGGGGCCAGGTTCCGATTTACGGCGGACGGGATTCAAGCGGCAATTCGGGAGGCAGGTTTTGTGCCACAATTGCGCAACCAGCAGTATGCGTTCCGGGAACTGCCTTTGGGCATGGCGCAACAGGAGCTGGATCACGAAAAAATGCTGGTTGATTAAAACATGACCTTTATATTTGCCTCAAATAGTCAGGACTATGGCCACTGCAACTGCTTCACAATTACCACCAGTAGCTACACCGAGACCCCTCGTGCAGGCTACAAAATCAAACCAACCCAAAAAGATAACTTGGGAAGAGTTTGAGACACGCTACTTGGTTCGAGAGGACAAATATAAGTATGAATGGGTGGACGGGCAGGTTGTAAAAACACCACGTGAAATGAATCAACTGCAACAACTAATTCTTGTAAACCTGCTTGACTTCCTTGATAAATTGCGTACTCCGGCTAAAAAACTGGGAAAACTCCTTGCAGAAGTGGATACCTTCTTTGAAGGGAACCTTCGTCGGCCCGACATCGCCTACTTTTCGCAAGCCCAGTTGGAGGCTATCCCAACGGGCAATCAAGTGCCCCAATTTGTCATAGAAATCATTTCAAAAACAGACCAGATCGCCTTGGTTCACCAAAAAATGCAGGATTACCGCAGAGCGGATGTAAAGGTTGTTTGGCATATTTTTCCTGAATTGCAGGAGGTACACGTCTATCGTGGGGACCAAATGACGATTTGTCGAGGCGAAAAAATGTGTTCCGCCGCTCCGGTACTGCCTGGTTTTGAAATGCCTGCGGAGGAGATATTTGTATAAGCCCATTCCGTCTCAAGTTAATTCCTCTCATCTGTCGCCCACCCGTCACATTCTCCTTCTCAGTCATGGATAGGCTGCGCTACTTTCGCCGAACAAAAAAATCGGTTTAATTATGCGTAAAACAATCCTCGCCCTCGTCCTCCAAATCTCCATCTTTGCTACCCTCAGCGCCCAACAAAACTATTATTCCGTCAAATTCCCTGACGACCGTGCCATCATCAGTTGTGGTGGCACTGCCGACACGATTTGGCCCGAAATCACCTACTACGGAAACTGTAGTTTCAATGTGGGTATTTCAGTAAAAGATCAGGTGTTCAACATCAACAACACGGGCGGCTGCAAAAAAATCCTCCGTACCTGGAAATTGCTCTGGTGGTGCGATTACAACCCAAACTGGCCCGGTCCGACCTACATTGACAATCCAGGGAACACCGACATTGGCCCTACCGTAATGGGCAACAGCATCAATCACGGTTATCTGCAATATACCCAGGTCATCAAGATCATTGATAATGTTGCACCGGTTTACCTCGACTGTCCAACTGCTCCGGTGCTGTTTTGTGATTACACCAACAACGACCCCGCCCAATACGGCGCTCGTTGTGAAGGCCCGGTGAATCTCAAAATGAAGGTCACAGACCTTTGTTCCAAATCCGATCTCATTGTTACTTACCGCCTTTACCTCGATCTGGACGGCAATGGTTCGATGGAGACTTTCCGCAGCAGCAGCGCGCCAGGTGCCTGGCCCATCGAAAAAACGATTACAAATGACACTGTTTCCGCCAGAATCGTACTCCCCACCGGAGTTGGGCTTCCTTATGGCAAACACAAGATCGAATGGATCACCAACGATCGCTGCGGCAATGAGGCACTCTGTAAATACGAATTCGAAGTGCGCGATTGCAAACCACCAACGGTCGTGTGTATCAATGGCTTGAGTATCAACATCATGCAGACCGGAATGATTACGCTCTGGGACACGGATTTCCTGCAATACACCTCCGACAATTGCACGCCTACGGCACAAATCAAAATCGGTATTCGCAAGGTCGGAACGGGCACGGGCTTTCCGACCGATAGCCATTCAGTGACCTTTGACTGCAATGAAATCGGTAAGCAGTTTGTAGAAATTTGGGCGGTGGACGCTTATGGCAACGCCGACTATTGCACCACTTTTGTTATTGTGCAAGACAATATCGGTGCTTGTACGCCTCCCGGGCCTGTATCCGGGAATGTCTCGACCGACCAACAACAGGCCGTTTCTGGTGCGAAAATGCTGCTTAAAAGCAATCTGGTTGCCATACCCAATCATGCCAGCGGAATAAGCGATGCACAGGGCAATTTTGCTTTTGCGGGTGCTCCTGGAACCTGCAATTATTCCATCATTCCTTCGCTGGATACCCTGCCACTTCTGGGGGTAAATACCCTGGACGTACTGCTGACTGAGCTCCATATTTCTGGTCAGACTCCTTTGGCCAATCCGTACCGAATCATCGCTGCTGATGTCAACCATGATGGGCTGGTGAATGCTGCTGATTTGGATGCAATGAATAACCTCATTGTGGGCACGACCCATACCTTCCCCGGTAATACAGCCTGGCGTTTTGTGCCATCGGCCTTTGTTTTTCCAAACCCGGTTCAGCCACTTTCGGCGTTTTTTCCAGAAAAAATCAGCACAACTTGTCCGGTTCCCACAGGGCTGAACAAAAATTTTACGGCCATCAAAACGGGCGACGTAGATGGTTCGGCGTTGACTTCCAGCAAGGGGGAAGCATGGGTAGCTTTCTATGCTGAAAAACAACGGTACTATGCGGGCGATGTGATCGAGGTAGCCATCATGGCTCCTGATATGAGCAACCTGGCTGGTTTCCAATTCACGCTCGAGGCTGACCCCTCTTACCTAGCGTTGCAAAGTGTATCGCCAGGCACGATTTCTACCCGAATTGGTTATGCTTTGGATCAAAACCGGGTAGCAGCCTCTTGGTATTCTACCAGCCCGCTATCGGGTGAAAAAACAGTTTTGGTTTTGAAATTCAAGGCCTTACAAACGGGGACTTTGACACAGGCACTTCAAATGAACTCTACGGTAGCACAAGCGGAGGCGTATGACCACAGCTTGCAAAGTGCAGTGGCAATATTACAATTCAATCAAGCTGGAGAAAGAAAAGAGACCTTTACGCCCTCGGAACAGTTGAGCGCTCAATTGTTCCCCATCTCGCCCAATCCAACGGCGGGGCCGGTTATAGCAGCATTTTTCTTGCCTGAGGCAGACTATGCTATGCTTACACTCTGCGATTTGAACGGCAGGGTAGTGGCCACGCATAGTGGATATTTTGAACAAGGAAATCACAGGGTAGAAATGCAAGTTGAAGAATCTGGATTGTTCTTTTTGAACTTCCAGTCTGCTATCGGCACAGCAGTGCAGCGGGTGGTGGTACGACGATAAAAATGTTTCGCAAACATGAGTCATGCGAATCAGGGGCAAAATGTTTGTTTAAAGCCACGTAGTGGCGGCTCCGTTTATAGAGAACGAGTATACCACATTTTTTGAACCGCGTAGCGGTGGCACCGTGCCACCGCTACGCGGTTCTTGGTCCAATTTCTCTATTGATTTCTATAAACGGAGCCGCCACTACATGGCTCTGACCAATCTATTAAACCACCCGTAACCCCTGATTCGCATGAGTCATCCGAATTTTTAGTACTTCAATCATCAATCAAAACAAAATTCGAGAATGTAAAAAATCCGGGATGACGCATTTTTGCGGTTTATTTATTTAAAAACCCGCGCTGCCTCCACCGCTTTTTGCCATCCCCGATAGAGCCTATCCGCTTCTTCTTTTGGCATGTTCGGAGAAAAATCGCGGTCAAGTTGCCAGTTCTTGGCGATGTCCGCTTGGTCTTTCCAGTAGCCCACCGCTAATCCAGCAAGATAGGCTGCGCCCAACGCGGTAGTTTCTTGCACTTTGGGTCGTTCTACGTCCACCCCGAGCATATCGCTTTGGAATTGCATTAAAAAATTGTTGGCCACCATACCACCGTCTACGCGCAGGGTCTTGAGTGTTATTCCTGAATCGCGTTCCATGACAGCAAGCACATCCTTGGTTTGGTAAGCTGTGCTTTCAAGGGTTGCCCGGATCAAGTGGCTGCGGCAGCTGCCTCGAGTCAGCCCAAAGATGGCGCCCCGAACTTCAGAATCCCAGTAGGGCGTACCCAACCCGACAAATGCCGGGACAACATAAACTCCTTCTGAAGATGGCAGGCTCAGTGCAAGATGCTCTGTTTCAGAAACATCCGTAAACCACTCCACAGTATCCCGCATCCATTTGACCGCGCTTCCGGCGACAAAAATGGAGCCTTCGAGTGCATATTCCACCTTGCCATTCAGCCCCCATGCGATGGTCGTAAGCAGCCCATTTTGTGAAGCAACCGCTTCATTGCCCGTATTCATCAACATAAAACAACCCTTACCATAGGTGTTTTTTGCCATGCCTGCGGCAAAACAACCCTGCCCAAAAAGAGCCGCCTGTTGGTCGCCCGCAATGCCTGAAACTACAACGCCTTCCATACCCAAATACTCCGATTTTGCATGGCCATAAACGCCAGAAGAGTCCATCACCTTGGGCAACATAGAAGCGGGGATGTCAAAAGCTGCCAGCAGTTCTTTATCCCAGGCCAGTTCCCGGATGTTGTAAAGCATGGTGCGCGAAGCATTGGTATAGTCGGTGGCGTGTGTACGTTCCTCGCTGAGGTTCCAGAGAATCCAGGTGTCAATGGTACCAAACAGTAGATTGCCCTCAAAAGCATCGGCTTGGGCGCCTGGCACATTGTCGAGGATCCATTTTATTTTAGTGCCGGAAAAATAAGCATCAATAAGCAGCCCGGTTTTATAGCGCACTTCTGGGTCTAAGCCTTTGGCTTTCAAGGATTCGCAAATATCCACCGTTTGACGACTTTGCCACACAATGGCGTTGTAGACGGGTTTTCCATTGCGCTTGTCCCAAACCACGGTTGTTTCGCGTTGGTTGGTGATGCCGATGGCCGCTATGTTTTGTGGGCCGACTTTTTCCGCCACTTCCCGAACGGTACTAAGCACCGACTCCCAGATTTCTACTGGGTTGTGTTCCACCCAGCCGGGTTTTGGGAAATACTGGGTGATATCTTGTTGTGCTATGGCAATGTTGTTGCCTTGCTTGTCGAAGACCATGGCACGCGTGCTGGTGGTGCCTTGGTCTATTGCGAGGATGTATTGCATGGCGATGTTATGTCAAGAAATAAGTCACGCAAAAGAAGTGACACTTTTTCAGAAAGTGTCACTTCTTGAAAAATCTTATAGCGCCATCCTCGCACAACTGCCAAAATTTCTGCTTAAAACTTACCGCACCACGGTCACATCCCCCTTAAACATCCCTCTTTCTCCATCAATAAACCGCACCACCGCATAGTACACAAACACGCCCGGGTTCACCGTTTCGCCTTTAAATTTCCCATCCCAGCCCCTGGATGAATCATTGGGACTAAAATTCCGATGTACCATAATCTCCTCCCCCCAGCGGTCAAAAATCTGGAAAGACTCGATCTCCTCTACATCCCGACCGCCAAACACATACAGCAGCGGATCAATGCCGTCTTCTGGCTTGAATACGTTGGGTATGAAGATGTTGCGCGGCTTTTGCACCTGCACGAGGATACGGTCTTGGGCGGTGCAGCCATTGGAATCCGTCACCGTTACGCCTACTTGCCAGGATTGGAGCGGGAAGAAATTTTGGTAAGGTTTGCCTGCCGCTGTGGAGTCGAGCAAGGGCTGCCAGAGAATGCTTTGCAACGAACTTGCAGGCACTGAAGATTGCAATACGAGGTGCGCTGAATCGGCCAATTGAACTTTGAGATCGTCCCCGAGCATGGCAGTGAGTTTGGGCGCTTCGTTCACATGGAGGGTGTCAGTTTCGCTTTCGCAGCCGTTGGCATCCTGAAGGGTAATGATGTAATCGCCGGCAGCCAAACTCGTAAACAAAGGGCTGGAACCAAACGGCCCGCCATTGATGGAATACAATACCGGTTGGTGCGAACTGGTCACCGCATCCACGGACACGCCCCCATTGGTCTCGCCAAAGCAACGAACATCGCGGGAGGAAGTAAGGTCTGCCTGTGGCACTTCGTTGTCTTCCTCCACGATCACAATATCCGTATCCGTGCAGCCTTGGGGCGTCGTCACCAAAAGCGTGTACGAGCCGCCTTCTTTTGCCAGCAATTGCAGATCGGTGCCCAGGGTGTCTCCATGGAGCAGCCATTGGTAGGTGCCCGGAGAAGTGCCCAAGCCGCCCAAACTTGCGCTTAATACATTGCAATTCAATGTTTTATCCGTGCCAGCGTCGGCGGTAGGTTCTGGATAAATAAGGACGGAAACGGACGATTCGTCATTGGTGCAAGGGGCCGCTGCCGTTAATAGATAGCGGAAAGTGTAAGTGCCCGCCACTTGCCCGAGGGGCTGAAAAGTTCCCGTGCTGGCATTGAATGCGCCCGCCTGGGAGGGTGGGGTAGAGGTCTCCACCCATTGGCCACCCGCATCCGCTCCCATCAGCAGGGACGCAAGTTGAACCAGTTGTCCGGCATCAGCACAGAACTCAAGCGCGGCACTGGCCGTACCCGCCTCCACCGGTTGGCTCACCAGCACGGTGGCTGCGTCGGCGAGCGGGGTCGCACAGTTGGGTGTGGTGCCGTCTGTAACATTGATCAAAGAAAAAGTGGTCGTCGCGAAAGGACTTACATCCAGCGTCACAGTTTGTGGACCCGTGAGGACGATGGTGCTCAAATTCGTGCCGTCTGAGTAGTCAATCGTGAGGGGATAAGTTCCGGTGCCACTAAATGAAAGCACGGTATTCCCGCCGAGGCAGAGCGTGGCGTCACCCGCAATTTCAGCGGTCGGATTTGGTTTCCACTGCACCGGTGCGCCAGGCGTTACGGATAGGCAGGGGTCGTTCAAATCCACACTGCCCACCAGGTTGTTCCCGGCAATGGCCGAAATATAGTAAGTCACGCCGAACTGGAGGCTGCCACCAAAAACAAAAGTTGCTTGGTTGTTGGTTGCATAAACGGTGTTGCCCACCACGGATCCAGAGCCATTGTGGAGGATAAACTGCACCAGATCATTGGCATCCGTCGTTGCATCGTTGTTCCAGGTGGCCGTGGCACTCACGTCTGCACAAAAAGTAGCGGGTGTGGTTTGCATGGAGCCAGCGTCCGTAGCACAAGCACAATTGTGTGCGCCCGAGATGCTGGGACTTTCGCAACCGTTGGCATCCACCAGAATAAAGGAATAAGTCGAGTTGTTCGGCACTGGAAGCGAGCTGAAATTGTTCCCATTAAAGGTTCCAGTCAAACCACTCACGGAATAGGGTGCCTGACCGCTGTTGGCGGTGAAGGTCACTACAAACTCGGTGTTGGTGCCATTACAAGTCTCATCCAGCACGCTTACATCGGGCAATGCGTTGAAAGTCACGTTCACAGCATCGGTGCCGGGGCAAGTGCCGTTCAATTCAGTCCAAAGGAATTCATAAGTACCGTTGGCGGAAACCGTGGCTCCACTGGCCGGATCGCTTGGATTGATGAAATTGACCGTTCCTGGGCCAGAAACCAGGGTCCAGGTTCCGTTAAATGTTCCATCAATGGCTTGAAGATCAATTGTTTCTCCACAAGTTATCAAGTCCTGGCCAGCATCGGGTGTCGGATTTTGCAACCACTGAACGGGTTGTCCGGGAGCAACCGAGAAGCATGGGTCAAGCGGGTCTGGAAAACCTAGGAATGGATTTCCAGCCACTAGGGAGATGTAATAAGTTGTGCCAAATTGCATCTGGGCTGGATCAAAGGCAAATACGCCCGTCAGGTTTTGGTCAAAAACCTGACCTAATGCGGGGCCAGCCCCATTGTGCAGCACATAAGCTGTAATATCGTTGGCATCCAGGTTCAAATCTCCGTTGGCTGTGGCGCTCAGGGTTTGGCCTTCGCATACATTGAGGTTTTGGGCCGACATGCTGCCCGCATTGGTTGCGCAATTACAACTGAATGCACCGACGATTTGCGGCATGGGACACCCATTCAGATCCGTAACGTTAAAGGTATAGGAAGCGCCATTCGCCAGGAAATTAGAAACAAAAGTGTTCCCGCTCACTGCTTGACCATTGACGGTGTAAGGCGCGGCGCCTCCGGACAAGCTTAAAGTCACGGTGAAGTTCTCATTGGCCGCATCGCAATCGCGCACGAGGTTGTCCAGTATCGGCGAATCATTGAACTGCAGGTTCACCACATCGGTGCCAACACAACCGTTTTGTGCCAAAGTCCAACTGAGTGTGTAGGTACCGAAACCTGTAGAAGTGGCAGAAGCCGAAGCGTTTTGTAAATCACTGATATTCAGGCTTCCCCCGCTGGGTGAATTGGTGATAGACCATTGACCTGTGCTGCCGCCAGGGGCATTGGCATTGAGGTTCAAGGTGCTTCCACAAGTGGTCAAATCGGCTCCTGCATCCGCGACCGGGTTTTGATAAAATTGGATCGGTTGACCGGGTGTTACGGAAAGGCAGGGGTCTTGCAGGTTGGGAAGGCCCAAAAGATTGTTGCCTACCACAAACGAGACGTAATACGTTGTCCCATAGACCATTCCGGGCAAATAATTGAAAATACCCGTGCTGTTTTGGTCAATAATTTGCCCCAAAGTCGTGCCAGGCAGGGTATGGAGGATATAAGAAATCGTGTCGTTCGCATCCAGATTTTGTCCCCCCAAATGTTGAGCTGCAATGCTGCCACCTTCACAAGTGGATAGCGTGGCAGGATCCATTTGACCTGCATCCGTGGCGCAATTGCAACTGAAAGAACCGTTCAGCGGCGCAGAAACACAGCCAGCGCTGTCCGTTACCAGATAGGAATATAGGCCGTTGTTGGGAATCGGGTCAGAAACAAAGCCGTTGCCAAGATTGGTGACCGCAGGGCTACCCGCGCTGGAATAATTCGGCGTTCCACCGGACACCTGAAACGAAACCGTGTAGTTCTCATTCGCGCCGTCGCAAGCATGGTCTATGGCCACAATGCTGGGAGAAGGGTTGAAATCAAGCACTACTGTGTCCACATCCACACAGCCGTTGTTGTCGAGGGTCCAAACCAGGTTATAAATTCCGTGGCCAGAGGCGGTTGCAGCGGTGTTTGGATTCTGCAAACTGTTGATTTCCAGAGTGTCCGGAGTCGGTGAAACTATCACCGACCAAGTTCCAATGCCTACTCCCGTGTTGGCACTCAGGAGCTGGCTGAGTCCACAGGTATCGTGATCTAACCCCGCATTGGCCACAGGATTTTGGTAGAATATAACTGGCTGGCCCTGTGCGACAGAAAGACAGGGGTCCGCAGGATCTGGGAAGCTCATCAGGTTGTTGCCTGCCACCAGGGAGATGTAATAAGTTTGGCCGTACACCATGCCGGGCTGATATCCAAAGACGCCCGTGGTGTTTTGACCCACAACCGGGGGAACGAGGCTTGTTCCCGGGCCACTGTGAAGTACAAATGCCGTCACGTCGTTGGCATCCAGGGTTTGCCCCCCGAGGTGGGTGGCAGTCACCGAATCATTTTCGCAAGCAATAAGGGGGGTAAGGTTCATGTTTCCGGCACCGGTTGCGCAGGCGCAGTTGAACGAGCCGGTAATTAAACTGGAGACACAGGTATTGGTGTCTGAAATTTGAAAGGAATAGACTTGCCCGCTCAGGATTGGATTGGAAGTGAAAAGGCCCCCAGTAATGGTTCCTCCAGGAATGGTATAAGGCGTTGTTCCGCCCGAAACAGGGAAGGAAACGGTGTAATGGTTGTTGGTGCCATCGCACTGATGCGTGATTTGTCCGGCAACCGGGATGGAAAGGCTTGTGTTGAAGCAGTGGTCAGAACTTGCCCCGCAGAGGTTGGAGGCATTGGCACAAATGATGCCGCTGGCTGCGTTGACGTTCCACATAACTTGAACAGAATCAGTGCCTTGTCCTGCAGTGATGGTTCCGCCAGTCACCGTCCAGGTGTAGGTACTCGCGCCCGCCACATTGGTCAAGGAATACGTTGCAATACCGCCCGGACAAGCATTCACATTGCCGTTCACAACAGGCGAGGTGGGCGGGGAGGTGATTTGAACGTCGAGGCACACATTCTGGCTGGTACCACAGTCCCCGGAGGCATTTACGCAAATTTGTCCACTGGGGCTGTTCCCCCAGTCTACGATGACGTTGGTCGTTCCCTGTCCGGAGGCGATACTACCTCCTGTTGCCACCCAAGTATACCCAGTGGCATTAGGTACACTTTGGATGCTATAGGATTCTTGCGCCCCGGCGCAGAGGGCGTTGTCGCCAAGGGGCGTGTTAGGCGCGGGCGCGGGCGTTATTCCGACTGGGATACAAACCGCAGGGCTGGTGCCGCAATCGTTCACGGAGGAGGCGCATATTTGTCCAGAAACGTTGCTGCCCCAGGCAACCACAATGGAGCTGCCGGTTGCATTGCCAACGATATTTACCCCGGGCGGCACCGTCCACTCATAATAAGTGGCATTGGGCACAGAGGTGGCAGTATATGTGGCGGTGTCTCCCTGACAGAGCGAAGAAGGTCCGGCAATCCCGGCAGGGGCCGGGGGAAGCAGACTGCCATCCGCCACGCTTACAGATACCGAATCGCAGCAGAAAGCACCGCCGCCGCTGCGACATACCCGGAGTTGGTAATCACCGGCTTCATCTACTATCACATTGATATTGGTGTTGGTGCCTACGATGTTCCCACCGTTGGAAGCCGTCCATAAATACGTTACGGTTCCACCCGTGCTGGAGCCTGCACCTGAAATTTGAACCGTAGGGTTGTTGCAATCAATATCGGCTGCTGCGTTGGCCACGGCTTGTGCGTTGAGTACTTGAAGGTTGAGTATTACCAGGCTGTCGCAGCCAAATTCGGTTAGGTAAATCTCTTGGTAGTTTCCCGGAAAACAGTAGCTTTCAAAACCAGGCGTAGTGGCACATTCCCCGTCACAAATAATTTCTACCAGACTGGTCAAGGCAGGTTGGTGTACGGTGAGGTTTAAGGTTGCCTGATAGGTGCATCCTTGCGGAGTGGTAATCGTGCGAACATGCGTGCCTGCCTGGCAGTAGCTTGTGCCGTAAAATAAGAAGCAATTGGGGGCGCAGATTTCCTCAAACACTTCCTCATCGGGTGGGTTGGCGTTGATCGTCACATTTACACAGTTGCTGGAGATATTCCCGCAAAGCGGCGGTGTGCCACCGTTAAGTTGGGTACTCAGTTGGGTAATTGTGAGTGATCCATTCGGCGGAGGTATGTCAGCTTCCTGAACGCTCAGGTAGGAAAAACCACAAACCGTATAAACACCTGGATCATAAGCTGTCAGGTCCGGCCCAGGTTCATAAGCCAGGATGACGCCACCTGAACCACCAATGACATAAGTGTAAGAATATTCAGCAACAGGCGGTGCCACGTTAGGGGCGATATACGTGGGAGGTAAATTGAGATTCAGGCTGGCACTTCCTTGACAGGCTGTTACATTCGGCTGTGTAAGGTCGCCCGCATCGGCAGCGCAAGAAAAACAGGTGATTCCGGAAGGGTCGCAAAAAATGATTTCATAATCATAAAAATTGCCCACATCATTACCTTGGCCATCCAACACGGTGAGCGTCCAGGTGCCATCCACCGGACCCGAGTTAAAGTCCTCCAGGCATCCGTTATTGGGATAATAACTTCCAAAATACATGTTGTTTTCACCCCAATTTTGGTTATTGTTCCAAATATCGGAGAAACCGGCATCCGGACTTGCCTGATCGTTGCAAGGCACGAAAGAGATGTCCCAGGAAGTGCCATCGGTGGAGCCAAAAAAGCCCTCTGGCCCGATGAGCGTCACCGATTGCCCGGAAGGAGAGGTGAGGGTAATGGTCAAGTCACCAATATACTCATGATCGAGGTGCATGGTCACACCACACACCCCTTGACCGTTTTGGCCAAGCGTTGGGTTGTCGGCACCATCCACGTTGATGAGGAAATCGCCCAAAAAATTGTCGGGCATAAACTGTGGGCAGTTGGTGCAGCCGCAACCTTGTGCCGATAAATATACCGGCAATGCGCAGAGCAGTAAAACAAAGAGCAGTAAGGCAAATAGGGTTTTGGACGCTTTGTTGGAGCGGACTGAGTACTTTCTCATCAGGAGGATATTTTGCAAAAAGGCAATTTTTGTGCGCTTAGTTTCCCAATGCAAGTCGCCTTGCCGACAATTCCGACAATGATTTGGATGGGCTTGATTTACCAAGTTAGGACAAGGTAATCAAGCCTTGAAGATTTTATGTGCACTTGTTATATTCTATGACTTTAGCACTTGGAGATGGGAATGCTGTTTCAGATGTGGTGCATTCCCATCTCTGCATTTTAGATCCTACTTAGTTTTTACTAGTGGAATCGTAGCCATCTGCCCACTCAATTCCACCTTTACTTGATACAATCCTGCTGGATGTCTGGTCAAATCCAGTGAACAGTATTGTGTTCCCGCCGGGAATATCTGACTGGATATCCGCTGACCGGTAGCGTCGAATACCTGGATCAGGGTTTGACCCGATGATCTGGTGGGCAACTGGATTTGCACCCAGCCGGTACTTGGGTTGGGATACAAACGAAGGTCGCTCCACAGGGAGGCCTCCTGGGTCGGTACCAGATTATCCACCTCAATGTCCTTCAACCAGAAATGGCAATCGTTTGCATCTATAACCTCGCAGGAATAAACGCCTGTAAACAAACTGTCCAGGTCCTCGCTGTTGGAAAATGATACATCATAAAATGCCCAGTAGAAGGAATAAGGCGGCGTGCCTCCAATGGCGGTGACGTCAATGGCGCCAAGGCCCTGATTGTTATGGTCATGGATGACCGTATCCACTATCAACCACAGTACATCCGGCTGTGTAAGCGTGGTATTCCAGATGCTGCTGCAGCCCATACTATCTGTAATGGTTATTGTATAATCCCAGGCACATACATTGGTAAGAAAACTGGTAGTGTCGGCAGTATTCCACAAATATTGGAAAGGTGGTGTTCCTCCATTGGTTTGGGTTGCGATTAGTCCGTCGCAACTGCCTGAGCAAGTGGGCATTGTAAGAGAAAAGTAGACATCTGCCAGCGGCGGGAGTACTTCTACTTTAAAAACACAGGTGGCAGAATTCCCATCTCCGTCTACTGCAACAAACCGCTGTTGAGTCGTTCCAATCGGGAATTGAGCGCCCGAGGGCAGGCCGTTTAGTTGCGAAATGGTTGTTTGACAATTGTCCTCGCCCACCGGCGCCATAAAAAACACCTGCGCATCGCAATAGCCCCGCACCATATTTGCCGGGCAACTCAGGGTCGGGGAGAGGGTATCCAGGACCATAACTATGGCCGTTCCGGTACTGCTGTTTCCATTTTGGTCATATACCGTGATGCTGACCGTATTTTCGCCTAATGTAGTACAATCGAAGCTTGCAGGTTCCAGGGTCCAGTCAACTATACTTCCACAAGCATCGGAACTTCCGGCATCCACCGCAGTTGATTCCAACACAGCCACACCGTTTTCATTCAGATGGAGGGTCGCATTTTGCAACACAAGGATGGGCGGTTCCGCATCGTCGGAAGCCACCTCCACCGCAAGTGTATTGGTGCAACCGCTTGACAGATCGGTTATTATCAGCGTATACGTGCCCGCCGCTTTTACCCAGGGTTGTGCTGCACTGCTGGTAAATCCCTGTGGGCCGGACCAGGCGAAGGCATAATAGATGGAATCCCCCGGGAAGGCAAATTGCTCATCTATTCGAATCTGTACCAGAGGGGAGTCGCAGAAAAGAAAGTCGTTGTAAAACTCCAGGACAGGCGGAAAAGTGTCTGCATAAACGAACGCGTAGCTGGAGCCAGTGCAACCCGTCAGCGTGTCAGTTACTTCCAACAAAAACGTGATGGGTTCCGTCAATTGCAGGGTTTGTTCCGTAGAAAACAGCGTATCCGCCACAAACCAACCGTCAAAGCGGGTATTCAGTGTGTCAAAAACAGCGGTTATCGTGGTAGTATCACTCAGGCAACCAATGACTCCGCCCATCGTGCTTATGGCCGGAGTTGTATGCAGGCTGAAAACCAAGGCAGTATCGCTGGCCATACACCCATTCGCGGGATTTACGGCGATCAGTGTATAGCTCCCCGGTCCCTCAATAATCACCTTCGTATTTGTGATAACTTCCAGGATGTTCGGCCCTTCCCAATAGCCATAAAAGTCAACATTGGGCGGACCCTGGATAAAACCGATCAGGGTATCGTTCGTCGTAGAGCAGTTAAGAAACTTATCGGGTCCGGCATCGGCAGAGGGCAGCAGGGTATCCACCGTGATGATTGCCAGAGATGACCCAGTGCAGCCATTCGCTTCGTCGGTTACAACAATGGTGTACCGCCCGGCAGCATCTACCAGTATTGCAGAGGAATCAGGATTCGACAGAATATTGCCGCCGGCACTGGCCGTCCAATGATAGCTGAGCGGAGCAGAATTTTTCGAATTGAGTAAAACAGGCTCATCCTCCTTTATCCAGATCTCGCGGTTATAACAATTGATTTGCCGAAGGAAGGTACTGTCTAGTCTGAAAAACGGGTAATCCGGGAAGGTGCCTACAGCATCTATGGCTTCGCAGCCATTGGCATCCGTGACGGTCAGGAAATAATTAGCTCCCGGAAACGGGACGATCTGGGTGGTTCCATGATTACCGTTCCCCCAATCGTATTGATATCCAGGGACGCCCCCCAGGGCCTCCACAGCGATGAAGCCATTATTTCCCCGGCAGTCGGGCGGGTGTAATTCCAACCTGTTGACAAGGAGCAGCGGGGGTTCTTTAATGGTAATGAATAAAATGTCATTGGTACCATCGAATGCATGGGCGCGCACCTCATAAGTACCTGCAAGAAGGCCAACAACGTTGATGCCATCAATTTGCGATGGAAGTACATTGATCCAAGTGACAGAGTAGAAAGTATCGGTCAGCACGGAGATATAAATGGCGCCAGTTTGCTGGCCATAGCAGGCCACATGTTTGATACTGTCTATCTGAATGGTTACGGCATTTGCCCGATATGGCGCGAAAAATGCCATGATCAGAAAAAGCTTGAACAAGGTTTGTTTCATGATGTCGTAGATTTATGAACATGTACCTGCAAAAGTGTTTCCAGAGGCAGATCGTGGCAATGATGGGGGTCAGCTTTTGGGGTGATTTATCCCTTCCATCAGATAGTTGTTTAAAAAAGCTGCCAGATGGTATGTTTGCGTTTTGCCATACCATCAACAGCATTAGCAATCCAAGGATTTTGAACAGGTTACTCCTCTCGTCCCTTCTGAGTTTCAGCGGCTTTTCACAAACTTTTGGTCGGTCGCCCGACTCCCTAAAAGCTTGGTTGGGCCGTGCAATTCACCTGTATGAAAATGGGAACTATCCGGAGAGTGCCCGATATGAGCGAAAGTGTATTGTTGATAATTTTACACTTCTCTCGAAGTCAACATGTTCAATGAAGTAAAAATTAAGGTAAGTAGAAGGTCAAAATTAACACATAGGCACATAGGACACATAGAACATTGATTTTCAACAACTATGTATTCTATGTGCCTATGTGTTTTATATAAATTAATTGTGGTCACTTACTTATGCATGCTCAGCCCCGCTTATAAATTTTGCGTTAACTTCGGTCTCCTCACTTATCGGACTGCTGCCTGGCCCCTACATTTGTTGCATGAAACAAGAAATGATACCCGGCACCGCAAACAGGATCGTCCGCTTTTTCAACAGCGTCCAATCCGCATTTGAAATCGTCAAAGGTGTAAAAGACGATCCAGGCGACAACGAGACTACGGTTTTCACAACCAAGGTAGCCAAGCGCATCCTTGAAGTGCGAAACAGCCTAATCTCCTTCCGATTTGATTCGCTTGAACAAATTGACGCCATACCCGGTGTTGGTCC
>Ga0247843_1003205_pt1 | contig 27499 bp, 23 predicted proteins | sample LaCruzMarch2017__FD_192420 | JGI IMG/M metagenome (GOLD analysis project Ga0247843, IMG submission 192420) | Freshwater microbial communities from meromictic Lake La Cruz, Castile-La Mancha, Spain - LaCruzMarch2017_8m | ecosystem: Environmental > Aquatic > Freshwater > Lake | place: Spain... | reverse complement strand
TTTCGAACTTGTTCGGGCGAAAGTTTTTCTTCATGCATTTGTCAATACTCGGACTTTTGAGTGCGGCGTCAACTCCTGGAGGACCGCATCTGGCAAGAAATATCATTTTGAAACGAAAAATCCCGGTACTGCTATGGTGAAAAAGGAAAAGACATGTACCTTATTTCTTCGAAGGATGGCTCACGTTTTCCAGAGTCCGAAGCCATTCGCTTGTTAACCAGACGCCGAGGTCAAGACAAACCAAAGGCTACTTCGGTCATTCAACCCTCGTCTGAAGTTAAATTGGAAACAGCATTGCCAACAAGACCTGCGCCGCCATCTCGGGTCGCGGTAGTGGCTCCCCTTCGTCCAGCTTCTGATGCGCCGGCCAGACCAGCGGCTGATGCTCCAGCACCAGCTGCGGGGGAGACTCGACTTTCCTCACCAAGACCCCTCCCGACAGGCATAAGGTAATTTGAACTCAGCCTCGTCCAGCTTCGGCGACGAAAGAATTATTTCCAAAACTGTCTCATCTTGACTCAAGCTTTTTCTGCCTTCGCCGATAGGTTCTTCACGAACATTCAAAACGAAGTTCGCGAGGAATCAGCAATCGAGGGGGGCAGGATGCAACAAAGTCGATTCATACAAGGAAATCTGCAAGCGATTTTCGATGCTTTATTTTTTGTGGGGGCTATCGACCCTATGCTGCAATCAAATTGGGAGGACGTTAAAAGCGAAATCAAAGATTTCCCCCGTCGATTGGATCGCGCCATTGAGACCATCAATCAATGCCAGGGTAATACTTCCAATATCGTCAAAGTACTTCAGTCCCTTGAAAAAGGGGAAATTCAAATTTTAACCATGGAGGTCGGGCGTGAATTGGCTGAGTTCGCGGATCGTCGGTCTTTACATTAAGTGGTTGGTTTTTTCGTTTTGTTTTTTCGTGAACGTGTCTGTGAAGGCATGGGAAGTGGATTTTTCAAGACGACAAAATGATCTGCAAAAAATGCGAATGCCCGCCAGTGTTCCGCAGGCAGTTCCGGTGGAACCCGAAAAAGTTCAACCCGAAGGCGCGTCCTTCTGGAAAAGTGTATTGCCGAGTGCTTTTGTTAATGATGTGGCTTCTGCAACGGGTCCCATCCAAAACATAGTGATCTTGCACACAGAGCAAGGCTTCGTACCTGAATCAGTCACTCTGAAAAAAGGTTTCAAATACAAAGTGCACCTCGTGAATATTTCTGAAAAAGACCGCAACGTAAGCTTTATCCTCGATGCCTTCTCGGAACATCACGGAGTCTACTACGGTAAAATGAAAGTATTTGAACTAGTCCCGAAAGCTCCAGGAATATTTTCTTTTGTGTCTCCAGAAACAGCAAAGCAGGGCCGAATGGTGATCTTGGGTGATGAGTCCAGATTGCCCGCGAGGGAATAATTAATGGCTGATGAAAGTGTCTCGAAAGCAGCAGTCCGCAACTTCTTAGGCCCCATCAAAGAACTCTGGGACGACAATTCAGTATCGGAAATTTTGATCAACGGACCCAAAGATATTTTTATCGAGCGAGGTGGAAAGCTCCACCGCGCCAATGCTGCGTTTCCTGATGAAGATTCCCTTCGAGCTGCCGTCAACAATATTGCTCAAAGTGTTGGACGAAGAATCACAGATAAAGAGCCCCGCCTCGATGCTCGTTTGCCAGATGGATCGAGGGTCGCCGTTGTGATCCCACCTTGTGCTCGCAATGGGACGACCGTTTCCATTCGAAAATTCACGCAAAGTAAAATCTCCTTTAAAGATTACATTTCCATGGGAGCCATGACCGCCGATGCCGCTCAGTTTTTGGATGTCTGTATGTATTTAGGAAAAAATATTCTCGTGTCCGGCGGCACGGGTTCTGGAAAAACAACTTTGCTTGGACTATTGTGCTCGCGCATTCCTAAAGGTCAGCGCGTGATTGTGATTGAAGATTCCAGTGAACTTAAGGTTGCCTACGAGCACGTCGTGTTTTTCGAAACCAAACAAGCCGATGCCTTGGGCGTTGGTGAAGTCAGTATTCGTGACCTTCTCAAAAGTTCATTGCGTCTTCGGCCCGATCGAATCATTGTAGGCGAAGTCCGCTCTGGTGAGGCTCTAGAATTAATCAATGCTATGAACACAGGTCACAAAGGTTGCATGGGAACTGTGCATGCGAATTCTCCTGAAGATGCTATCGTCCGTTTAGAGGCATTGGCCGCAGGAGCCGATGCAAAGCTCAGCGAAAAGGCACTCCAATATCAAGTGGCTGCGGCCCTAGATTTGGTCGTTCAGATTTCGCGATTTCATGATGGGTCTCGGCGTGTGGCCACAATCAGCGAGGTGCGGGGACTCACTGAAGACAAGTCCTACGACACAATACCGATCTTTCAGATGTCTCGAATGCTGCGGCGTCCAGATGGAACTTTGGACGGAAAGCTTTTGGCCACAGGAAACGTGCCCACTTTCATGCAAGAAATTACCGACAATATGCTGCCATTTCCAGAGGCGAAATTTAAAGCCCAAGCATCCTGATTGCCCAACAACCAGTCCAGCAAGCCACTGACTGGTCTTCGCAACGACCTTGCTTGGGCGTCGGCTTTCAGTTAGTACCAAAGAGTGTATTTTAGCTGCAAGCTCACGAGCACATTAATTAGGCATTTCTCCCAAGAAGGGGATGATCTTTCCAGAATCATGGATGAGATGAGCTTGTCTTCCGAGTTCTTAAAGGATCCAAGTTCTTGGATTCCCTCGCTCCAGATGGAACTTTTTTTGAGCCGTTTGATGAAAGATTTTTCCATCGATGAACACAAGCTCGCTGAAATCGCTCATCATTCTCCAGATCTGAAAACCTGGGGAGTCCTCGATAGCGTTTTAAGAATCATGCCGCGAACTGAGGAGGTTTGGACTCAGCCGGAAAAAATTCTTTCCTATTTTGTGTCGCCACCACCACCGGTTGCCAATGTGGTTCGTTTGACGCATTCGATCGCTTTTGATGTTCCAATTCTTTCCGAGCAATACCCTCTATCGACTTTCTTTTTACAAAGTTGTTTTGAAAGCATTCCAAAATTCAGTGGCCGCGAAGTGGCCCATGTGAAATGGGAAAACATGAGGGTCACAGTGGATTGGGAACCTGTCGAATTGTCTTTGTTTGACCAGGAAGATCCTGGTTTTCAAGTCAGTCCAGAACTGATGCGGCAATTGGTGTTCAGCTTAGAAAGCAATCAGCGGGAACTCGAAGAACGAAATGCCAAGCTTCAACAAAAAAACGATCTGTTGCAGCTTCAGATAGATATGCAGCAAAAAAACTCCACGCAGCAGAACGGCCAGCAGCCAAGCGGGCTGCAAAACGGAACAGGCTCGTTCGGTAGCTCCAAACCACCTGCGACTTCTTCCTTAGATCAAGTTGCATCGCAGGAGCTCTCGACTCTCAGGCACCAAATTGGTCGCCTGACGGACTATATGGTGCGAGCTCAGCAGCTCGTCAGTGTTCTGGGCAGTGTAGATAAAACTCAAAAAACTTTTAAAGATGCCACTCGCCGTTTGGATTGGGATTTTGTGAAAGCGCAATTTCCCCAAGCTGTCGAAGAAACCTATCGAATTCTTGATACGGCGGCGGAACGCACCAGTCATTCTATCCATCACTAGGAGGCTCCATGTCTGAAATCCTCAACCTGCATGCTCGCGAAATTCTGGACAGCCGTGGCCAGCCCACGATCGAAGTGGAAGTCATCACCTCCGGAGGCAGCACAGGCAGAGCCGCGGTTCCATCGGGAGCCTCCACCGGAAGTCACGAGGCTTGTGAGCTCAGAGACGGAGACAAATCCCGTTTTCACGGTAAAGGTGTGCAAAAAGCGATCGATAATGTCTGCGAAATTTTGGACAAAGAACTTCAAGGCATGGATGTGCGTGATCAGCGCTTGATTGATCAAACCATGATCGAACTGGATGGAACCCCTAATAAATCGAAACTCGGCGCAAATGCAATTTTGGGTGTTTCCTTGGCGGTGGCAAAAGCTGCCGCTGAAGAGTGCAGCTTGCCACTTTATCGCTATGTGGGCGGCGCCCTCGCTTACCGCTTACCAGTGCCTTTGATGAATGTCCTCAATGGTGGTGCCCATGCCAACAATGGCCTGGATGTTCAGGAATTTATGGTGGTCCCTCAGATGGGTAGCTTCCGTGAATCATTGCGCGCGGGTTCTGAGATTTTTCAGTCCCTTAAGAAAAAGCTTGGTGAAATGGGGCTGTCGACTGCAGTGGGTGATGAAGGTGGTTTTGCTCCCGTTTTGAAAAGCAATCAGCAAGCCCTCGAACTTTTGGTCCAAGCCTGCGAAGCCGCGGGTTACAAACCAGGGAAAAATGTATTCTTAGCTTTAGACGTCGCTGCGACCGAGCTTTTTAAAGACGGTAAATATCAATGGGAAGGTAAATCCATAAGTTCCGAAGAACTTTTGAAAGTTTATTCAGATTGGAAGAAAAATTTCCCGCTGGTGTCCATCGAAGATGGATTTTCTGAAGATGATTGGGCGGGTTGGAAGCAAGCGACTGCCTTACTTGGTTCGCAGCTGCAATTGGTCGGAGACGATCTTTTTGTAACGAATGTGCAGCGTTTGCAGCGCGGGATTAAAGAAAGCACGGCGAACTCGATATTGATTAAGGTGAATCAAATCGGAACCCTCAGTGAAACCATCGAAGCCATTCGTATGGCGCAGGCTGCAGGTTACACCACGGTTATGTCCCACCGAAGTGGTGAAACTGAAGATACTACGATAGCGGATCTTGCTGTGGGTTTGAATTGTCATCAAATCAAGACGGGCAGTCTTTGCCGGGGAGAAAGAACCGCGAAGTACAATCAACTTTTACGCATCGAAGAGGAGCTGATCGATATGGCTCATTACTGGGGTGCAGAAGCATTTAAAAAGTAGATTGCAGAGGGGGCTGTCCCGATTCTTGAGCCATCTGACGAGGTTCTTTACTTGCGCAGCCACCGAATAGAAAAAGTTTATTTCTTCTTCGATTGTGCTTTTGATTCAATTTAAAACTCAGATCATCGATCCAGTTGACTGGAAATTCTGCAAGCAACTGGAACTGGCTAGGAAATTTTCCCTCAAACTGCTTCAGGTAGAATTCATTGATAACGACCGCAGAGCTGCAATTCAGTTCCAAAGCTTGAAGGTCTGAAGTGTGAAGTAAATTGATTCTGCGATCTTGCATAAATACATCCGGAAGTAAGTCCACACTATCTTTGTAACTGATAATGTCCTTCAGTAAGGGCTGCCGATCCAAATAGTTTGTTAGTTTCAAAATGTTTTGGTGTGGAATCTGAAAGCCCGTCACAAGAAGAATGAGGATATTTGTAGCCGCAAGGGCAGCAAAGCGCAGTCGATGTTGGCTATAGTTTTCCCAAAGCTTGCTGACCAGCGGAGTCAGAATCAAAAGAATCAATGGGATGACTGGAATTAGAAATCGTTCAAACTTATGGGGGAAAATCATGTGGAAAAGTACAAAGGCCGCTAACATCCACCGTGGCGCTCTGGTCCAGCGAAAATGATTTCCATAGTTTGAAAGTTTGAACGAATCCCAGAAAAAAGGTGTCAGAAAAAGTCCGATGAGAATTGGAAAATAGAAATACCAGGGCTGTTGACCGTAGTGTGTGCCGTTTTCAAAATTGTATTTTGACATCGCAATGAGGGAGCCATGGAATTCCCCTCGCCAAAGTGAATCCAGCCATCCAAGGAAAAAGAATCCCACGCCACCTACAAGAATTGCTAGCGGCGGACCTGAAGCTTTCTTTTTTGAGTGCAGGAGGGCGATCAAAAGGATGACAGCACCACAAATCCCTGCCTGAGGGCGAAAGGCGAAGGCAAAGCAAACACAAATGGCACTGAGTATCAGGGCAAGATTTTTCAAGTTCCGCTCAAACTGCATAAGAAATGCAGCACTTAAAAATAGCCAAGGGGCCGCAAGTGATTCAAACATAGGCCTGGTTAGAATGAAGGGAGCAAAACCATAGCAACTGACGCAAATCCAACCAATAGTTCTATTTTTCGAATCATGAGACCAAGCAACGGCCACGCCAAGAATGAGAAGGAAATAATGGAATAGAGATGTAACAAGAATCACTCCTTCATACTGGCGAAAGGGATGATTGATTCCTAAAAAGTGAAGAGTCTGTGCAATCCCATGCATGGGAAGGTTCTGAAAAGCAGATCGCATATCATCTAGCGGAACCAAGGCACCCAAGCTGCTGGTTTGGGCAGGAATATAGCGAAGGATCGAATGCCAATACTCGTCAGATGCAATGAAACCAAAGTTAAAGTAGGCGATTGAAAGATAAAGAAAGGCTCCTGCGCCAAGAATCCAAAAATCGATTTTTTTCATGGAATCATTTTCTGCTGAAATTTGCCAGAAGTCCGATTAGGATTTTGTGTGATCCCGGTTAGAATTGCGCTGGCAGACCCTGTTAACAATTCCTGACTTGGCAGAAGTAGAAAAGTATTGGAGATTTTTTATTCTCAAGCTGATGCAAGTATTCAACAGGTATATTTCTTTAATCATCCGCATAGGGATATGCGTAAATCTGTGTGCCTGCACTTTGCTGCTGGATCGTCCCTCGCTTTTGACTCAAGGACAGCGGGATGAAGCTTTTGCTCGCGGTCAGCTTCCCCTGCGGGACCCTAGCCTGGTGCGATGGAATGAATATTCGGTACCAATGATTGAGGCCGCTTCTGACCGTGATCTGTTTGTGACTTGGGGATACACTACAACTCACCTCAGGTGGGGCCAGATGGAGCTTTTGAGGCGAATTTCGCAGGGACGGGCCTCCGAATCTGTCGGTGTCTTTGCAGTGGATCTTGATCACACCATTCGAATTTTGAACCTGCAGAAAAACTTAGATCAGCGAATTTCAAACCTTCCAAAGGAAAGCCGCGAATTCCTCGAAGCTTACTTGGAGGGAATCAATGCTTATATCGAAAGTGCCGACCAGCTTCCTTGGGAGTTTCATTTGCTGGGTTGGGAAGTGGAAAAATGGACGCTGAAAGATTTGCTCATTATGGGTCGATTAGTGGCTTTCGATCTGACACTTGGCTTTTATTACCAATACCTTCAAGTCGAGAAAAATCCTGAGTTTCAGAAAAGGTGGGAAGAACTTCGAAAAAAGAAAGACCAGTCTGAATTGAGTGCACAGCTCGGGATCTCCGGGCAGTCTATCAGTGAGCAAAATCTTGCTCACCAATCCGTTGAGCAAAATCTTGCTCACCAATCCGTTGAGCAAAATCTTGCTCACCAATCCGTAGGTGAGCAGCTCCTGTGGGGGCTGACCAAAAGTGGTTCGAACTCCTTAGTAGTTGGTCGGCAGCTGACTGGTGGATCTGCCGTGATTGCAAATGATCCACACCTCGGTATTTTTCTACCGAATTTGTGGATGGTGGTGGGCTTGAGGTCTCCCAGTTTTTCGGCGGTTGGCCTGAGCATTCCCGGACTTCCTTTCCTTGGAGTGGGAAGGTCGCTCGATCACGCATGGGGTGGTACCAACATGCGTTCAGTTTCCTCCCACCTCTATGAGATTTCTGCCGAGGAATCAAAAAAGAGCAAAGAACGAAAAGAAAAAATAGCCATTCGCTTCTGGCCAGATCGTGAAGTTCGAGTTCGTGACACCGAATATGGTCCGATCATTTCAGATTCCCCCTTTTTTAAATCCGATCGGATTCTTGTGGTGGATTGGGTTGGGCATGATGCTGATGGTGACGAGATCACGGCCTTTCTGAAGGCAGCTCGAGCCAAATCTTTTGAAGAGTTTCGAGGCGCCTTTCATTCTTATGCGGTCAGTGGGCAAAATATGACCTATGCGAATCGAGAGGGTGATATTGGACTTGTTCTGGCTGCAAAATTTAGAAAGTTTTTAGATCCCAAGTTGGCAATTCAGCCAATTAAAAGCTTAGAACACTTTTCTCGGCAGTCCCTTAGGCCCACGGATTTGCCTTATTCGTTGAATCCAGAGTCTGGATTTATAGGCTCAGCCAACAATAAACCTCTTGCGACGGACTTTGAAGTGGCACAAAGTTTTGCTGCCGGTGATCGAATTCAGCGGATCAAGCAATTGACACTCGATCAAAAGCAGACCAAGGGTCGATTTGATTTCTCGTTTCTTAGATCTTTGCAGCTAGATGTGGTGTCAGTCTCATCTAAAGAGCTGGCTAATTCCTTGGGACAGATTTGGGACTCGGAGCCTGAATCAGAAAATTTTGGAAAATTGCTCAAGGAGTGGGACGGCAGCTATGCAATCGAAAGCAGGGCCGCTGTAGTTTTTGAAGTTTTTCTGGCTCGGCTTTCTGAAGATCTTGCTAAAGATTTAGCGATCAAAGACATGCCCATCGAGGTCCGAGATTCCGAGCTCGGAAAAATTCCAATCAAAGACCAACTTCGATTGCTCCTGGCGACAGAAGATAGGACTTCGAATCTTTGGCGCCGACTTCTGAAAGCAACAAAGGCCTCAGTAGGTGGTACTCCTATGAAGTGGGGGGATTTTCACAAACAAGTTTTGCAGACGCCGCTAGGCTTTGCTCCGTTAATAGGATCTAGATATCGCCGTAGTGAATTTCCTGCTCCGGGTGGAAACGACACCCTTCATAAGGCGGGGCATCGCCTTTCTGTAGAGCCAGGTAAGGTGACTTATGGTGCCCAGTCACGCCACATCAGTTTACTTGAAGATGTCGATGAAAACTATTTTGCTCTTCTTGGCGGACAAGATGGTTGGCTTTGGAGTCCAAGCATCGATGACCAAGTAGGGCTTTGGCAAAGAGGGGAATACTTCAGGTTTCCACTTTCGGAGAAGGGTCTTGAAAATGATTTTAAAAAAGTATTCCACTTCAAAGGCAAAAATTAGGATCCATCATTTTTTAACTTTGACAACTCGCCCTGATAGGCTATGCAGGGTCAAACTAAAAAAAGGAGTACTTTCTATGAAGATCTTTGTTTTTATTTCTATGCTGTTTAGTTCGATCCTTTCCTCCGCAAACTGCAATGGCACCAATGCGACTCGCAAAGAAATGGATGCCTGTGTTGCTGCAAATGCTTTTCGCGCTCAGCAGGGTGTTGGAGTCTTGGTTTTGAAATCAAATCTGAACAATGTGGCTCGAGCCCATGCTAAGGATATGAGCGATCGAGCTTATTTTGAACATGACTCTCCAGAGGGAATGTCCCCAACAGATCGTTTGAATCGTGCAGGCATTGCTTGGGAACAGAATGCCGAAAATATTGCCCAAGGCCAAACTTCGGGACAAGAGGCAGTGACTTCTTGGATTGGCTCTCCGGGACACCGTGAAAATTTAGTTAATCCTGAATACACTCAACACGGAATGGGCGAGTTCAATGGCCACTGGGTTCACGTGTTTATCAAATAATCTTCGCAACAGGGCTCTTTCTTTGATTGTTATGGACAAAAGTTAGCGCCGAGAGGTGTGATGCCACTTCCATAGCCAGATGTCATGTCCCCCGCCGTGATCGTTCCATCAGCCACATCGACAAATAATCCCCCGGCTGCCCAACCAACGCCAGTCCCAGCATTAGTATCGCAGATGCGATTCAAGCCCGTCGTGGAGTTTAGTGAAGAGTTCATCGTAATCGTTGGACCTGAAGTTCCTATAAAGATCATCCCTTGAGAGGGAGTCAGCGCGGACAAATCGAAGCTTGTGTTGGTCAGAATACTATTGAGCGAAAGATTAATTGTGTGCGCCTCGCTAATGGTGATCGAAGACTTGATCAGATTTCCCTTTTCGTTGTGAACAAATTTATTCCCAGATAAGGCAAGATGAACATATTCTGAAGCATACTGTCCTAATTCGAAGAGACCCGCATCGTCCGTATAGGAGTAAGTCACCTGGCCTTGGTTGAAATTGTGTGAGTTGGCTGATGCGATTGAGGTCAGATCAAAGATGGGATAGCTCGAGTTAGTTAGTCCCAGATTCAGCACAGATCGTTTAAAGTAGAGCCTGTGCATTCTTCCATTTTCTGGAATTGTACCGCCAACGATCGACATGTTGGGACCAATCACAGTTAAGTCAGTTGCCACAAGCGACATCGGCATAGAGCTCGGATCCGAGTTATCGCTAAATATAAAATAAGTTGGATATGTGCCGCCACCACTGTTCACGCTCACTTTCCTGAGCTCGAGATTGCCAATATGGGTATTGCTTAAGTTGATTCCCGCGCTTGTAGCATCCCTTGCTATGTTGAACTGTGTGTTATCAATCGAAATTTTGAGGGCATCGGAGTTGCTGGATAGCTCAATGCCTTTGGTAGCACAACTTGCCGAGGGAGTTAGATTGACTACAGCATTATTTAAAAGTACATCGATCCACCCACTCCCTGTCATATAGGAAGCGGTTGGTGCAGATCCCGTCACAGCAATCGCTACATTGCTTGAAGGTCCCGAACAGGATGTGCCATCCATATCAAATCGAGCATTTGCAATGATGGTGGGGCTTGGACTGCCATCGTTTCTTGTAACCTGAAGGCAAGCAGCTCCAGAAGATAAGGCGTTGTCATGAAAGATCACGGGGCTGCTGCTCCAGCCAATAATTCTTCTCGCGCCTCCAGCTGCTGGTTCACCCAGAGCAATGGTCGCATTGCAAGTCACCTGAGCCATTGAACCAAAACATAAAGTTTTATTACCTGCAGGCAAACTGTTGAATGCGGTGGTGATATCATTCGATACCAATCCCGACGAAGTAATATTTGAACTTCCACAATCGACCACTTGAAATTGCGACCCATACAACACGAAGGGATTAAAATGCAGCATACTGACAATATTTCCGTTCATCGCATAAAATCGATAGAACTTGTTCTGGAATGCTTTCTCTTTTTTCCAATTGAAAGTGTAGCTGCTGCCATTGTTTATGAAGACATCGCTACTGCAGGGTTGACTCGAAGAGTAACCTTGGTCGATTTCCTCACAGTGAAGGTAATCTGTTCCCACTGGTGTGACTGAGAAACTACGAGCCAAGCCAAATTCATGACTGCCGATAATTGAATTCAGAGGAAAATTTGGAAGCTGGCCAGCTCCGAAATTGATCGCCAGGCCACCAGCGCCAGGATTCAAGGTACTGACATTCGGCCCTGGGGCAAAAGTGAAAGGCGAAGATAAGACTTGAGCCAAAGACTGATTGGAAAGGCCTGCGACATTGGCCATGACATAGAGTTCTTTAAAACTTTCTTCAGCTCCCAGAAAAATCTCTTGGTCGAAGATGACTTGAGTGCAATTGATATCACTGAAAAGCGAAATGTTGGTGCTGCTGGGAGTGAGACCGAAAGCGTAGTCGATCACTGCTCGCAATTCTAAATCTGATTCATTGGTCAGCTGCATTCGAACAGGGGTGCAGACTCCAAGGGTGAGGCTGGCTGGATGATTGAGGCGCAGCTTCGTAGCCACATAGGATGTCGCAACAGCAACATTAACATTGTTAATGCTTGCAGTTTCAAGGCCTGAGCTTGGATCTGCTAGCGAAATTGTGATGGGTCCAGAAGTCTGTTCAGTCTTTGCCCAGAATTCTCGTAAAGCTAAACCATCAGCTATGATCGGAGTGCTTGAGACGCTGTTTCCTTCGCATTGGGCAAGTGTATCGTAGATATTGTCATTATTATCTGTTTGAGGTCCAAAAGAAAAATCGAAACTCAAGTCGCTGGCCTGAAGGAAGTCTTCACCGTTGGCTAACTTTGCCTGCGCAACGAGTTTGTAGCAATATCCGGAGATCACCGAGGTCGGTGCTAATAGCTGAAGCTTGGGACCTCCGACTTTGAATTCATTGGAACTTGGAGTGAAGCTCAGTAGGCTGTCCTCGGGAACATTCATAGCCGCATATTTCGCAGAACCTAAGTCCGTGGCCTTTACGAAAAAAATACTTGAGGAACTATTCCCACTGGGAATGGTCACTGTTGAAAGACTCTGAGTGCAGCTATCGCTGTCATAAAATGTTATTCCTGATCCGGATTGCCCGCTGATCCCAGTAATTGTGACATCTGCGGAAACCAACAGAGGAGTCATCGTGGAGTTTGAATAAACCGAAAACTCCACAGGATGACAAAAGTTTTTGGTGAGAGATAAATAATTGCCTTGGTAAGTATGACTTGTACCATCAGAACCCTCGATGCGGAGCTGGCCGACTGGAATTGTAGCGACCACGTTGATGCGATTCTGATCTTGGCTGTATCGAAAAGGTGAGCTTTCATGACCTGAGATGCTGACGCCTTTGTTACTTTCGATGACTGAGGCTTTCATCCAAAAGCTGGAACTTTCGACAGATCCTGAATCGAAGGTCACTGGGGAGTTTAAACTTTGGGATCCGCCTTCACAGCCAGCTTGAGAAGAATAGAAAGTCGCATTGATCCAGGGTGTAAGCACGAGGCTCATAGAATTTGCCGCCGGCATAGGATTGGCGCTTTCACCGTCCCACCGATAGGTCTTGATCTTAGCTTGATAGCACTGGTTTCGACCTATCTCCTGATCACCCTCGCCAACATGATTGGCTCCCATAATTTCGACTCGAAGATAATCCTCCGGGCCTGAGTTGGGATCATCGTTTTGATTTGGTTCAAGCACTGCAGATCTCATCAAGCGGCCACCGCGCACTGGACAAACTGCATATTGATAATTTGCAGGATCAAGCCCATCCGCCAATATGTTTTGAGTCACTGGAATGAAGTTTCCAGGCAGGGAGATGAATTCAGAAACTGTATCTGATTGGTCGTTCATAAACTGACAATCATATTGGGCTCTATCAATTCGGAAACGATTTTTTCTTTCTGCAAAGTTCGCGTTAAATAGAACTTTGACTCCTTCCAATCCAGAGGTCGCCCCTGGCAAGTACTGCCAAGTTACGTTGTTGCCGGATTGGGCCAGGAAGCCTCCATTTGCTTGAGCTGCAAAGGGTCCAACGAAATAAGTTTCTTGATCTAAACAAGATTCATATCTTGAGGTCGATGGGGAACAACTGGTCGCAACCGTTTTTCCTGCGAGCTGTGCTTGGGTACCAAACCAACCTCTGATTTCGAATCCATCTTCCTGGGCTTTAAGTAGAAATTTCGGAGAAGCACCCTGAGACGTTAGCAGGGATTGAAAGTCCGACTTGTCCATCGCCTTTCCAAAAATATTGATGCCATTTACAGTATACTCTGTCTTCATCCCATCGGTAGCAACTATCTGAAACCATCCTCCATAGATCTCTGATCTCATCAAAGTCATTGCGGGTTTGTCCGATTTTACTTTGACAGAGGCAGTGAGAAGGCCACTCGGACCCGAGTCGTCTGCATTGAGAAATCTTCCCGCCACGTGACCGAAGCTCACCCCAGAAGCGATCGTTTCGAGCTGGATGGTCACAGGTACATTCCCTGGTTTCATTTCAATCAGTGGATTGGTGTCTCCATATCGGATCACTGGAGCCTCGTCTCCATCAACTGTTTTATAAGCCACTAGAATTTGAACGAGGCGACTCGGGCCGGATTTAAGGTCTACTTCTATTCCTGAACCATCGGACTTTGTCGGGCGGCAGGGGCCAGAAATATCTATGCCAGATCTCACCTCAAAGTGGCAGAGGACGGGTGCTAAATCAGGTCCAGTGATACTCAGAACGATGTGCTCTGGTATAGCAGTGAGAGAGTGAAGCTCAGTTTTGGTCACAAAGGAATCAGAGCTTGCTGACTTTTTCTCAGTTTCCTTTCCGGCTTTCTTCGCATTTTTTTTGCCAGCCTTCTTGCCTTCCTTCTTTGTCTTTTCAGGTTTAGTGGCTAGGGCTTTTTCGATTTTACGAGTCAAAGCTTTTGTGAAAGTGATTTGTTCCAACGGAAGTTGAATTGAGACCTTTGAGTTTTCTTCAGATTTGCGCTCACAGGAGATCAACACAAACGCTAAGGAAATGAAGAGTGCATGGGTTGGAAAGAATGAAAGGGCACTTAGACTCTGGCGAAAGAAAATTCCTGTGTTCATAGTTTTCTTGTCGGAAAAATATGTCCTCTAGTTGAGGATGGAAAATTAAATTAGTTCTAATTTCGAGACAGCATTCTCGGATCCTTTTGAGACGATTTCGAATTGCCTAGAAATTCGTCTCAAAATCAGACAATGAACTTCAGAGATTATTCCAAGGCTTCTTCAAGATCAAACTTAAGAGCCGGTAACTTCTGCAGCCGGATTTGGTTCTCAGCGATCTGGGATTTGAGATCCAAATCATTTTCATAACTCATTTCGGGCTCCATGATTCGTCGATAGTGCGCAAGAGCCGAATGCCATTCGCGTTTACTGGAATCTTCTTTACATGATTTGAGTTCGTTGTTTTGGGCGCCCCACCGTCTTTCCACGCAGTGAAAGGGACTAAAAGAAAACTGACTGAGCCTTTTGATCAGTTCGAAAAAACCGACTTGAGTCTTTGCGCCTGCGGAGTTTACATACTGAATTTCGCAGCTCTGCGCCAGCAGTTGCACTTTCTCGTAAACCAGTTTTTGAAAGTCTCTACCCGTTAGTTGGATCTTCTGTCCATTGCTTTCGGAATAGGTGCTTTGGAGCGTTGGATCCTTGGAATCCAAGCGAGAGGAATAATCCTTCACCTGCTTGAGTGTTTCGAAATACAGCTGCCTCATTCTTAGATCTCGGCCGGGTGTCGAAAAATTTTCCCAGTCACCTTCATCGTTATAGATGTTCTTGGGCATTTTCAGTGGATGTGGAGCGCGATCCAGGCCTTTTGCAATTGCAGCATCAACATCTTTCACGCGATCCCTGAAATTTTGGCATAGACTCAGGAATCCATCCATGACCGCAGCTAGGGGTTCGATTTTAGTTCCAGCAGCAGCAAGGCGTAGCTTTACATATTCGTGATAATCCAAAGAATGGTTATTGAAAATAAATTTCCCTTTTTTCCAATTGCCCGAGGGATCCGGATGCGTGCCAACAAATTGAGTCTGAGAAAAATCTTTGATGCTCTTATATCCTTGGTGTTTGATTTTGCCGCCAACCAGACCGGTCTGGCGAAGTTCCGCCTCTTCAAGCTTGAAGGGTCTCCAGTTTTTGAAACCAGCGCCATGCTCTGGACGACTTCTTTTGTAAGTTCGATTCCAGGTTTTTCTGGTGACGCTGTTGTCGGGGTGGGCATCCAGCATTTTGATGTCTCCGCTGGAAGTAATTTCATAAACTACGGCGACGTGGCCTTTTGCATCGTAAAGAATAGTGCCCGGCTTGATCGAATTTTTTTGAATGGCAACAGGATAAAAATCCGGACTTTCTGGAGACTTCGCTTGAACATCGAATCGATAATTCGAAGAGTTCACTCGAGCCACAATAAACTTGGCATATTGAAAGAAATTGTATCGAGCTTCGCTCGAATTGGGCACCGCATGGCGGTTGACCATTAAGATTCCTTTTTCAGAGGCATTGGTGGGAAAATCACGATCTGGGTTTGGTTTTTTGACTCCGGCGGCCAGTTGTTTTTTGACCCAGTTATTCACTTCATCAACAGGTCCTCGGCGTTTGGTGATCGCTGAAAATGGCAAACCATTTTTCCAGGCATAATACATTCGAAGCAGATAAGGAAATCGGCCACAATCTGCATAGAAATACACAGATTTTTCCCAATCTTCGAAGAAGGGATTCGCTTTTTTATTTTTGATGCAGTTGTCGACGGTGTTACAGCCGCTTTTTGCCATCTGAACAACAAAAGATTCGAAGCCCTTTTCATCATCTGAATCCCAATTGGCTTTTTTGACTTTCCATTCCCCTTTGAGTTTTGTGATTTCCGTGGTGACAAAAGCTCTCTCCATTGTCTTATCAACATTCGCAAAGGAGCTTGATTGAAGAAGTGCAATCAACAGGATCGGACTGCAGAGGATGTTCGTCACAAAGGAATAGGAAAGCATGAAAAGTCTCCTCGAGTAGTTGAGCTAGGTAGGCTAATTAGGTTAATTAAACTAATTAGGCTGAGGCCATCCTGGAGCTATTAACTTTTCCTATTCCTATGAAAAGCGAAGCTGAAAGTTACCTCAGAACTGCGGTATTCCCAACTGTCATATTTTGAGACAGTAAAAAAGGGCCGTGTTTTGCAAAGTTCTTTACATCAGATCTAGAAGATTTTGAGCCGCTATCCAGGCGTTTTAGATGACTTCTAGGTATCCGCATTGTCGAAGGCTGCTATAGAGTGCATATCAGTTCGACAGTGGGTCAATGGGAGGGCGTAAGTTGAATACCCATACAAATCTTTTAAAAAGCCCTCTTGTCATCGGTACAACCTGGATGCTCCCGGAGGAAATTCGATCGGCTCTGTTTTTGGCGGGGCAAAAAAAGGATATAGAACTGCGAATTTTGGAAATGAGTGGTTCGGAGGATTTAGCAAAAGTGGATGCCTTTCTTTCCCCGGGCGGACACGATATTGATCCAAAATATTTCACCGAAGAACTCAACGAACAGTTGGCCCTTGAACTCATGGATCTCCATAGAAAATTTGGCAACAAAGGAAAAGTTGAATCTCATTTTGAAAGCCGGGACAAATTAGAATTTAGCATTATGGAAGCCTATTTTAAGTCTGACTTAAAAACTCTGCCATTTCTGGGGATCTGTTATGGCATGCAGGTCTTGGCTGTTGCGAGTGGTCTTCCTCTGATCGTCGATTTACAGGCTCAACTAGGAATTCCAGCTCGACAAGGGGTCGAAGATCAGATTCATTTTTTGAGACTTTCCGTGGCTTCAGACTCAGAATCAGAATCAGAATCAGAGTTAGACTCAGCCTCAGCGTCGGAGCTAGAAAAAATAATGGGAGTCTCAAGTTTTCTCGGGCCCAAACGCCATCACCAAGTCGCAGATATTGCATTCGCTCAGCAGTATCACAGAAAGACTTTGCAAATCCTTGCAGTTTCCAATGACGGGCAAATTCCAGAGATTATTGTGAGGTCTGATCGGCCGTCTATGGGAATTCAATATCATGCGGAAAGCAGCGCAGATCTATCGGTACGCTTGGCTCCATTTCTATGGCTGCTTGAAAAAGCCAGGGATCATCGATTGCAGAATCAAAGCTCATGAAATGTTTTTGGAGGGATAAATGTTGATTCTTATAGTTATCTTTTTGGCAAGCTCACCGGCCCATTCAAGCCTAAACTATGATGGCTCGGAAGATGTTGCACAGGGTCTAAGAACTCCCCAGGCCGAGGTGCCCGCTCGATTGCCGCAGAAATCAAAACCCAAAAAAGTCAGCATTTCTGGCTGTAAAAAGGAAGGTCTTTCCTACTATTACTCCAACTCCAGTAAGTCTAAAAACTGGAAAGGCAGATGCCAGGAACAGCTTTCAATGAACTCTCGTTTCCGGGATTTTTTGAATTCGAATCTTCTGAGCTGTATTAATCAGGCGAGAGGCACGACCTCATCGAGTGCTCGAATTGTTCACGCAGGTGTTGCTGGTGATAGTAATCATGAATCCACCTCATGGCATTCCGAACTGCTTTCGATCGATGTCAAAGGCATTATTATTGATGGAAAAGTTCTGTCTTACGCAGACAAATCCCAAGCTGTGTTTTTCAAAGGTCTTCGAAACTGTTGGGCAAGAAGAGTTATCAAGTATTCTAAAACTGGTAAGCAGTGCAATGAAACCAATGAAGGTTATCCAGCTGGTTCCGTTGGGAACGAAGACTCGAGCCATCGTCATCATCTTCATCTATCTCTTCCTTGCCAAAAAGATCGAATGAGAAAAAGTCCTAGCTTTGATGATATGAACTGGTCTTGATCTGCAACTAAAGCTCAAGACTAAAAATCAGGACCAGAGCTCTCTCAGGAGTTCATCGGAAAGGCCTCGAGTTCTTTCTTTTCGATAGGAAATCGTCCCCTCGGCCTCCTTCTTGTTCAAAAGAACATAGTTTCTGACAGTTTTGTAGGCCGTGTAACCTTTGATGACCCGACTCCAGGGTCTCGTCATCCAAATTCCGGTTCCTTTTTTTTTCTTGTTTTGGGTATCGGTCAGCTGCTGCGCTGGCTGGATCAAATGCTGCGCTGATTGGACTAATTGCTGCGCTGTTTGAATCAATTGCTGCGCAATTTGCCCCGCAAGGACTCTAAAAAAGTGATGATACAAGCTGCGCTTGTAGCAGCGGATCAGCAAATGGATATGATCTGCATTCACAGAAAATTGCTCGATCTTCACAAAGAATTTCTTTGAGTACTTCATCAGCAGCTTGTTCACGAGGGTATAGGTCACGGGATTTCTGAGACCTTTTTTTAAACTGCCGGCTCTGATTTTGAAAACCACATGGAGCGGATCTTTGGTGGATAGGGGTCTGATTCCTCGGCCGAAACGGGACTTACGTAGTTCGCCGCCATAGCAAAATCGATGATCCCAGTTGGTTCGCTGAAAAGATTGCTGTTTCATAAGACCGATACCCCCTTGCATTCAACAAGCAGCGGAAAATGCATAGCTGAAGCAGGTGCGAGTGCTTCTTTGGATCCATCAGAATCATGGAGGGATTCAATTTTCGATGGGATGTCCGGCCGAAGCAAAAACTCGGTCCGCAGCAAAGCTTCTTCCAAAAGAAGAAACTCCTGAAGCAAGGCTAAAAGAAAGAACTTGAGTCGGCGATCGGCAGAAGCAGATCCAAGGAACAGAGCTACAGTTGCAGAGCTCACTAACAGAAACATCAGAATCAGCCTCCGGTGTTTGTTTACGAAACTATCGCGTCTCTTGCCCGAACCTGACCTTCAATTGAAAAAAGAAACACAGGATGTGCTGCCAATAGATTTTGTCAGCGACCGAATTTTAGACAAGATCAATCGATCTCTGCGCATCCATTTGTTCTTAGATTGAGACACGAAGGCCCACTTCAGTGATGGAGCTGACCGGTACTTGAGGAGATCAGCGCATTTTTTCTAGCTGTATCAAAAAGAGATAGAGCCTCAAACTTGCACTGATGATGATTGGGGCATCAAAATCGAAGCCTCATCAGGGTCAGATTTGGAGACACAGCAATGATTCAATACAAAGTTTTGCTTCAAATGATTTCATTCAAACGAATACTCATCGCCCTAGCGATTTTCCCGTCTGTGGTTTTTGCAGACCGCATAAAGCTCCCTCTCAGTGAAATCAAAAAGTGGAAAATGCAGCCTGTGGAATACCTTGCTTTCGAGAAAGTGAGCACACGAATTCAGATTCCCAAAGAACTGAGTCAGCTTTCTTTCCCTTTGAGATCAGGCTTAAATGATCAAAGTGAATTTGGCCCGATCATGCATCAATACCAAGATGGCACCTGGCCGGCCTATTTTCATGCTGGCATCGATATTCGTGGTCAAGCCGCCCAGGCTGTGATTACGCCTGTCGAAGGCGTTGTTGAGGCCGGGTATTACGCCTACAACGATGAAGAAAATGGCAAAAGTACGAAGTACTTTTTGTCTCTAAAAGACGCCTTGGCAGGACGCTCAAAGCCTCCTTGGGGTAAACTTTATTTTGAAGTGGCTGTCATAAATTCTTTGGGTTATCGCTTTGAGTTTCATCACATCGATCCAGACACTTTACCAACTTCAATCTTGCAGAAAGCACTGTTGGATGAGGGGACTTCGTCGCGAACAGAGCGCAGTGTTCAAGCTGGGGAAGTGGTTGGAGCCCTCATTCGATGGCCCAATTCGAAGCGGGGCCTTAGTTATAATCATCTGCACTACAATGTAGTTTCGCCAGCAGGAATTTATATTAATCCTCTAAATATCTCGATTCCTATCGGAGATAAAGTCCCACCCACATTTGTAGATTTTTTTTCAGTAAGTTCTTTCTGTGGTAGGAGCATCCCCAAGTTAGAAAAGCATCTTCCGGGTACAGTACTTGAAACGCAAAAATATTTTGTTATGGGAGCCTTTGATCTTGTCAGCAGCAGTCGATTTCCTCATCCGCCGACTTGGATTCAAGTGAAATTCGGGCGACACTCCACTTTTGAGTATGACTTTAGTCAAAGTCTTTCTGACAGCAACGGACTATTGCCCGACATCCAAGAAGTTTATCTGCCACAAGCCTGCGACCATGAGGGAAAGCTAAGGCCGGCTTCCGGCAGTTTTGAATTTTTCTTCAAAATTCCTGTTCCTTCACAGTTTTCAGGACCAGTCCAAGTGATCATAGGTGATCAGAGCGGCAATAAAGTCGAACAAATCCTTAAAGTTTCAAATCCAGAATCCCTCTAAGGCTTCACGGACCAAGGTCTTTTTTAATGCTTGAACTAGAGAATGCCTTCGGCTGCGAGGGCATTCTTCAGCTAAGCTGAAGCGATGCGAGTCTCCCAAGCAAACAGTGTGATCATTTCAGCCCTCAACAAACCGAAAGCAGTATTGATCGCCTGCATTCTTTTCGGAGCCATTCATTTGGCGACCCACGATACTGTTGGGAAGCTTTTGGGACTTCGCTCTGAGATCAAACGCATGGGAACGGAAATCCAAGCTATGAAGATTCAACTCTCGGCCCTCGACCAACAGCTGGTCCGGGCGAAAGATCCCCTTTTTGTCGAGCGCGAGGCCAAAGACCAGCTAGATATGGCCTCCTCCGATGATTTGATCTTTACATTTTCAGATGATTCGGACTCGCAGTAAGGCGGGTCGAGAGTGTTCTAATTGGGTTTTGGGGCTTTATAAATCATTGAAAATAATGATCTATTAATAAACATTTTGGCTCAGATTCAGGCTGCCAAAAATTGCTCACATATGAAAAAAGGATCTGCCTAAACTTTGCAATTCTTGATTTTTGCACCAAGAATGCGGACACTCAAAACCCTATGGAATGGAATTCAGATACAGTCAAATCACTGCGATGCAGAATGGGTTGGAGCCAGTCGGACCTTGCACGACGACTTCATATAGAAAGCAAAAACATCTTCAATTGGGAATCGGGCAACTCAACACCAGATCCCAAAATCTGTGAAGAACTTAGCCTGCTGTTTAGGCAAGCTGAAGTCACAGCCCTGGATATGTTGTCACAAGTTCAGGCTGAAGTGATCTTGGATCAACAAGCTCTTGAGATTGTGGATCTTCGGGACCTCGGCAAAAATATTCTGTGAAATAAATGATCTGAGTTTTTTTAAGGGCTGTGCTATTCCCAGGGGATGAAAACCCTCTACCTTGTTGATGCCAGCTCTCTGTTTTTTCGCGCTTTTTATGCGATTCCTCCGCTGACCAATTCCAAAGGATTTCCGACCAATGCGATCTATGGTTTTTTGAACCAATTGATCCGCCTCTTGCGAGAAAAAAATCCAGAACTGATCGCCCTCTGCTTAGATCGCAAGGAGCCCTCCTTCCGCAAAGAAATTTATCCGGACTACAAAGCCAATCGTACCGAGCTTCCAGAGGCTTTAGCTCCACAACTTCCATTTATTGAAGCAGTCGGTGATTTGTTAGGAATCAGGTCCTTTAGTCTGCTTGGGTTCGAGGCCGATGATCTCATCGGAACTCTGACCAAGTTTGCCGAAACTCAAGATTACAAAGTAGTTATTGTTTCTGGGGACAAAGATTTTGCACAGTTGGTCGATGATAAAGTTTGTATCTACGATACGATGAAAGAATTCACCTACGGCCCTAAGGAAGTCCTCGAGAAATGGGGAGTCCACCCCCACCAGTTCATCGATTATCTTTCTTTGACCGGTGATAGTTCAGATCATATTCCCGGTGTCGCGGGTATCGGTCCAAAAGGTGCCGCAAAACTTATTCACGAATTTGGTGATTTGGATCAGATCTACCAGAAAATTGACCAGGTGAAGGGTGCGACGCAAAATAAACTTCTGCAGTCCAAAGACAATGCCTATCTGTCGAAGAGGCTGGTTGAGATTGCGACCAAGGCACCCATTGAGTTTCATCCCGAGGAATTGAAACTTAAAAAAGCTTCCTCGGAAAAATTGAAGTCTTTCTTTGAGGAATTTAATTTTAAGTCTTTCGATCGTGACAGCCGTGGTTTGCCCAATCTAGACACTTCACCGCCACTGACTGCGCCGCCAGCGATCTTTCACTGGCCAGATAATAAACCAGATAATCAGCCAGGGACTCAGTCCGGAAATTCCTCTGGCACGATTGTGGAGGCGTCTTCCCGTGCAGCTCACTTGCCAGCAGAGCACACTACAAAAATCCATGATTCTTTCCGCATTTCAGAACTTCCGCAGGAGGCAAAAAATTATTGGATTTCTTTGGAGCCTGAATTGATCCTGATCGATGAGGCTGGTGCAAATCTCTATAAGATTGCAGACGATCTTTCTGTCGTGCGTGACTGGATTCGCAAAAGTCCGCGTGCATGGCAGGGTTACGACCTAAAAACCTTATGGCATAAGTTGTGGCCTCATCCAGATACTCAAAAAGAACAGGCACAGTTGGGCTTTCAAACCTCGGAGGAGGGCGAACAAAAAAAGCTGTCTGCACCTCCTTTGAAGGTTGACACGGATCTATTGCTTTTAGCCTATATGATCCATGCTGGTGAGAATTTGGAACTTGAAGCTCTTATTGGAAAGTATCTTCCGCAGTTTCTAAATTCATCAGAAATGGATCGAGTCTTATGTTTGCCTTTGCTGAAAAGTAAAATGCTGGAAGCTTTGGAGCTCGAACCCGAATCCACCAAACTCAAATCGCTCTATGAAGAAGTGGAAGAACCCTTGGCCACCATTTTGTTTGAAATGGAAACTTTTGGTTTTCGCCTGGACAGAGAAGAACTGCGGCGCCAAAGTGAAGAACTCGCGCTGGTGCTTGATGCCGCAGAGAAAAAAATCCATCAATTGGCGGGCGAAGTTTTCAATGTCGGCAGTCCAAAGCAATTGGCGCAAATACTTTTTACTAAACTCAAATTGCCGCCGGGTCATAAAACCAAAACTGGTTTTTCCACCGACAACGAAGTTCTGGAAGGCCTCAAGACGGAACATCCCATCGCTGGGGAGGTTCTAGAATATCGTGAAGTTGCAAAGCTCAAGTCGACTTACCTCGATGCCTTCCCTCAGATGCTGGACCGGAATGAACGACTGCACACAACCTTTAGGCAAGCCTTCACGACGACGGGGCGCTTGTCGAGCATTGACCCCAATCTACAGAACATTCCCATTCGAACGGAACGAGGAGCCCGCATTCGCCGTGCATTTATCGCTGGGCCGGGGCGCGCACTTCTTTCCGCAGACTATAGCCAGATTGAACTTCGGATCTTGGCTCACATCAGCGGAGATGACGGATTAATCAAGGCCTTCCGAGAAGACTTGGATATTCATGCTGCGACGGCGGCAGAAATTTTCAAAGTGGACCTGTCGGCAGTGACCCCAGAGCATCGTCGTATTGCCAAATCAGTGAACTTTGGAATTGCTTATGGTCAGGGAGCCTTCGGTCTAGCTGAAAACTTAGGAATTTCTCGGACAGAAGCCCAAGGCATCATCAAAAGTTATTTTGAAAAATTTCCGGGTGTGAAATCCTATATTGATCAGACGATTTTGGAATCCCGTGAAAAGGGCTATGTCTCAACACTTTTTGGACGGGCCCGGAAAATTCCAGAGATTAAAAGTCAGTCGCCGATGGTCAAGAAGGCAGGTGAGCGTGCGGCAATCAATGCTCCAATTCAAGGAACCGCGGCGGACATCGTCAAGATCGCGATGGTGCGCTTAAAAAACCAAGTGAGCTGTCCTATGATTTCTCAAGTGCATGATGAGTTGATTTTTGAAGATTCTGTTGAAGAGCTAAAAGTTCATGCTTCAAAAATTGTGCGTATCATGGAAACAGCTGCCGACTTAAAAGTACCTCTTAAAGTGAACTGGGCTATTGGCCAGAACTGGGACCAAGCGCATTAGCGGGGCCAAGCACCTTAGTTAGACAAGGTCCCTCCGGAAGAAAATGGACTTCCCTGCACTTCGAATTCTTCGGAGAATGGAGTTGTTCTCTAAGATCATCAGGACGGAGGCAAATTCCTATGTTCAAGAATTATATGAAGCTCGTATTTTTGAATCTATCTGCAAGTATCCCTCTAAGTATTTTGGTGGCGCTCAGTTTAGCGATTGGCTGCTCCAAAAAATCTTCTGACACAGGAACTACTGCAGTCGACTTTTCGGAAAACGGTCAACAAGTATCGGATGCAGCTTCATCCGTGGATGAAATGGGCGGAGGTACTGCCACAATTTCTTCGCTGAAAAGTTTGGTCGACCTCGATCTTCAGGCGGCTCAAAGAATCTTTAGTCGCTATGGCGAAGAACTTGCGTCCGATCCTCAAGTGCAGTCTTTAGGTGGAGAACTTGCACCTTTTGCCGCCTGCGCCGGAACTGGATTTGGATCCTGCAGTTCGAACACGATCACCCGAACCTTCGCAGGTTGCACGGTGGGGCTTGCAACTTTTTCTGGTGCGGTCTCCATCGTTTGGGGAGGTGCTGCGACTACCTGCGCACTCAGTGCTATTGGCGACTATATCACGAGGTATCCGGTCTCTCCTGGCTATACGGTCACTGGTCTTCGAGGGGCAACGCTCACAGTTTCTGCGTCGGGCGCTGTCGGCCAAAGACTGACTTGGTCTTCAGGCTCCGGTACCAGTAAAACTTTTTCATTCACAAATGATGGCATTCGGCGCGTCTTTCAATCCGCAGGCGGGACGACCCTCTTTGATCTGACCACGACGACGAATTCAGCAGTGACTGTAACGGGTACAGCGCGATCTTCGCGCACGATGACGGGTGGAAGTCTTCGGGTCACTGATAATTTAAAGAATACCTACTGTGATTTTACGCCTTCGAATGTGATTTGGACGACGGGCTGCAATTGCCCCATATCTGGAAGTTTTACAGGCACTTGTAGTGGTGGGGAAACATCATCCCTCACAATCAATAGCTGCACGACGGGAACAATCACAGTTGGATCCTCGTCTTCGTCGATCACTTTTGATCGCTGTGCCGGAATTTAGTTCGGAAGTACTCATTCGTTCGGCGAAAGTGAGGCGACAGCCACTGGAATCCTTAGGGGAGGACGTGGCTGCCGCGGGCTTAGGGAAGGACTCCTTCAGCGGGGGCTAGCAATCCATCCGGCGCCAGATTTTTGGCAAATTAGATTTTTGTTCATTTCATTCCTCCTTTCTGGAAGTTCTGAATCAAGATCTAGGTTCCTTTTTGTGTTAATAAAACACATATTAAAGTATACAAAATATGCCTAAAAAGCATATTGCTGATCCGTTTTTCTTTGCTTCAAAGGAGTTGGGAGCTTACTTATGCAGCTATTAGATCATTTGGAAAAGGTCATCGCTTATGCGGTCATCGTGGAGTCCGGTAAAATTAATTTAGCCGCCCAGAGATTGGGAGTCACCCAGCCCTCACTCACGCGCTTGCTCCAAACTCTTGAGCAAGCTGTGGGTATGCCCCTCCTCATTCGCTCAAGATCTGGAATTGTGCCGACTCGCGAAGGTGAATTGCTTTATGAGTTCGCCCAAGAAATTCAAAAAAACTCCACCCATCTTGCAACGCGCTTAAAGCATCCGCAGCTTCCTTCGGCGGGACACCTGCGCATTGGCACTTATGAATCTTTGGCTGAATATTTGTGGCCAGAACTTTATTTTCAGTTGCAGAAAAAACTTCCCCAGGTCTCGATTTCCCTTCATACCGACGAAGCGATGTTGGCTTCACCTCATGAGCTGGATTGTCTGGTCGATGCCGAACCTCGCTTGGAAGATAACTATATTTCCTACACTCTTTATCATGACTACTTTCAGTTCTATTGTGCGAAGTCACTTTTGAAAAAGGGCAAGTTTGATTTTGAAGCGGACCTACCCTTGATCTATGTGCCGAAAGCCTTTGATGAAAATGGTCGGAATATTCGTTATCACTGTGAGCGAATGGAGCTTCGTTTTAGAAATGTCATCGAGCTTGATTCTTTTAGCTCTGCAAGAAGTTTTGCTTTGGCAGGAGTCGGTTTAGCAGTGCTGCCGTTGAAGCTTGCAGCCCATTCGATGTCCGAAGCGTTGGCGGCGGTCCCCGTGCGGGGTCGCGACGTGGGGCAGGGCTTTGGCCGTCACAAGGTTTGTGTCTCGTTCTTGGAGCAACGAAGAACTGAGCCAACAATCAGAGCTTTGACTCAGTTTTTGATTTCGCGATTTCGGCGGTGAGCTCCGATTGACAGGCTGAGAAATTCAGATTCTTAGTTTCGATGGCAGCGAGTCACTATCCTCCTGGTTGAGAATCCCTGAAATCCCAGTTCATCAGTGTCCTTCGTCTTGAAAAGATGATCCTCTTTGAACATAAGGGGTTGGGCATCTCGGATGAATCCGCTTTGACATTTTTGATTCAGAGTGTAGTAAAGCTGTGTATTTTCTAATCTCAGACATTGGACTAGAAACCAAGATGGAGCGCTCTCGATTTTCAAAAATCGCTCTGGCATACTTGTTAAATCAGCAATGTAGAAAGCTCCGTTTTGAATAAATTCGGAGCTGCATTTCCCAGAAGTGAGAATTTCATTGACCTTAGAGACTCGAATGCATTTTTTGACAAACCATCGAGAGCATGGTCCAGGATCAGATTGAACAAAAATATTTCCATCCATAACAAAGCCATCGTTTGAACTGCAATTTTGACTGGCCTTGATGTAATGCACATCCCCTTCGATCTCTGCTTGGGCAGAGCCTGTAAGACCGCAAAGCACAGCCAGTACCATTGCAAATTGATTCAATTTAAATTCTGACATAGAAAGCTCCTCTCTATGAACAGTTAAAAATCTGAAAAAATCATATGGCTGGCCTCACTATCGGCCTCACGAACTACCACCAGCGCGGAAGGCAGGCATCCAGGCTAGCTTGTCCGGTTTTTCCGTTGTATCGGTTTTTTGCAAAACAGTTGGCTTCCGATTCTGGATAGTTCTTTGGAATGTTAGCTAAGGCCCAAGTTCCTGAGCCATTCATTTGTCTGTGGAAATAGAAGGCGATGCCAAAACCTTCGCTCACCCTAGGAGGCACATTTTCAAGATACCAGTCTGGCTCTCCGAGGGAATTCAATGAATCCTTTTTTCTGTGAATGATGTGACCAGCGAAGCCAATTGCATATCCGCGACTGATTCCTCTTGGGCAGTATTTAGTTGTCAATTCCTTCGGATACCCTTTTTCAATCCACATCTGGCTACAGATTTCTTGGCCAATACGATTATCATTTTCAAAATAGCCCACCTCAATCGCAGCTGAATCGGCCTGCACCTTTGCGAAACTCAAAATGATCGATGCGATGAGTAGGATAAATTTCTTGTTCATTTGTTCCTCCAGTTTTGAAGGAATCTTATTGCAACACATTTGCCATCAGCTTGCCGCCCTTACGCGATCATCTGAGTGTTTGAAATGAGTGACAATTTTACTCGAGTTCTCGCTGGCTCGATACTTATGAGTAACAGTCTCTACCGAGGTATTCTGTTCAATGCGCAATGGCACAGAGAGCTTGCCCCGAAAGCCGTTAGGCTTTGATTCGGCGGACTTTGGTTTCTTAAGCTGATCGTTCCAATGAATCAACTTTTGTTTTTAGATTTTGAATCAATTTCTCGACTTGGCCTTTGCCTCT
>Ga0247843_1003203_pt1 | contig 27504 bp, 28 predicted proteins | sample LaCruzMarch2017__FD_192420 | JGI IMG/M metagenome (GOLD analysis project Ga0247843, IMG submission 192420) | Freshwater microbial communities from meromictic Lake La Cruz, Castile-La Mancha, Spain - LaCruzMarch2017_8m | ecosystem: Environmental > Aquatic > Freshwater > Lake | place: Spain... | reverse complement strand
TTTATGGTGACAACCGATACTGAGTTAAATCAGATTGCATCTTTCTTCCCAGGGGCAATGAGTGAGGCGAGAAATATTGAGTTAGCACCAATTATCGCTAAAACTGGAAAGTTTGATCTGCTAGTTATTTCACCAGATGATCCACAAGCAATGATGGCTTACTCCCAGATGGCTAGGGATCTGAAGATTCCAGTTGCGGCGGATCCATCACAGCAGTTAGCCCGGATGGATGGCAAAGAGATTGCCCAGTTAATCGATGGCGCAAAGTATCTGTTCTTAAATGAGTACGAATTAGCACTTGCGATTCAAAAGACTGGCTGGACTGACCGACAATTATTTGATCGCGTGCAGGTGAGAGTAGTAACGCTGGGATCAAAGGGTGCGCAAATTGAAGAACATGGCAAAGAGACAATTTATGTCGGGGTACCAAAAGAGAAGGCGAAGTTAGACCCCACTGGCGTCGGTGATAATTTTCGTTCCGGTTTTATTGCTGGCCTTGCTTGGGGTTTATCTCATGAGAGGTGTGGTCAATTAGGTTCCATGCTTGCTACTTACTGTATTGAAACTACGGGAACGCAGGAGTATCACTTCACCAAGGATGAATTTTTAAGCAGATTTGAGGTTGCTTACGGCAAAGCGGGTGCAGATGAGGTTAAGCCTCATCTCAATGTCAGATTAGTTGGCTAATTTCTTCGAAGCTTTGCAACAGTAATTTTTAATGCCTGACAAAATTCCTTCACCATTTTCTCACTGATATCTTTATGAATAGTCAATCGTAAGTTACCGGCGATTGGCCGGCCCATGGCGGCGAGTACATGACTAGGTTGCATATCTGCAGACTTACAAGCTGAGCCCGAGTCAACTGCAAAACCTAACTCCTCCAAGGCGAGCAATGCTCGGTCTGCCTCGATACCTTTAATACTAAATGAAACAAACTTGGCCAGGCCTTCTGCAGATGATGCAATATCAACATCGGCAATCTCACTTTTGATAAATGCAATGATCTGTTGCTTCAATTGTGATCGGATATCAATTTCTTTTAAGTAATTTTCTAGAGCAACGGCGCTAGCTAGGGCCAGTGGAATTGAGAATGTGCCTGGAGTGCGGGCTAAATCATTGTGGGGAAGGGGATTGCGCCATTTTTCAGCGGACTTAATCACCAACACTCCTAAGCCTGCTGGCCCTTGCCAACTGGCACTATCAAAGAGTGCTGTTTGATATTCAAATTCTGGCAGGTGATCAACGCCGCTTGCGGTGCAATCCGCGAAGATCAGTGCTTGCTTTTTAATTACTTTTTGAAGGTTACCACTCTCACCATTAGCAACCTGCCAGCAGATCACATCTTGTGGGCCACAGGTGAAGTCTGCAATCTCACCATTACCATCGACTGGTAAGCAGGTGGTTGATCTGCCTAAGTTTTGTTCAGTAGTTGCAACGGCAAAAATTTTTTGACGGTCTATTTTTGAATAATACAATTTGCTCTCAGCTTTTAATAGGCCAGTAATTCCTAATTGAAAACCAAGATCAACCTCACCTAGAAACTCAATCTCATCTGGGCGGGCATTTAACGCGGTTGCAAAAGTTTGCCTTACCTGTTGCAGCAAAATGGCGGCTTGACGTGAGGTGTTGTTTAATTTGTTTGGATCTGCCCACCCGTTAGTAAAAAACTCAGATAATAGGGATATTGCAGCAGGGTGTAGCACTCTTTCCTGCTGAAAATCGGCTGTGATGCGAACCACCAATTACCCCTAACCTTCTGCGTACGACATAGCAATAGCAGAAGGTTATCCTTATCCCCATGAGCCCGCTTGCTGGTAAATCTTCACTTCTACCACTGGCATTACTCCCATTATTAACAGCCTGTTCTCAAGCAGATGTTTCCGGTCTTGGTTTTGAAGAAGGAATTTCAAGTGTAAATGACGCCTCATTGTCACTTTGGCAAGGAGCTTGGATTGCAGCCGCAGTGGTGGGTGTATTTACATTGATCTTAATTTTATGGCCAGTATTTTTCCATCGCAAGAAAGATGAGAGTTTTCCTAAGCAAACTCAATACAACATTCCAGTAGAGGTTGCATACACGGTGATTCCATTTATCATCGTGGCGGTACTTTTTTACTTTACCGTACAACGCGAATCCAAGATTGTGAAAATTACTCCAGATGCGCAAGTCTCACACTTTATTGATGTGCTTGGATTTCAATGGTCATGGCAGTTTAAGTACCGCGACGCAGGTGAATACAAGAGTGCAACAGTTACAGGGACTCCCGCTCAGCCTCCTACCTTGTATTTGCCTCAAGGAGAAAAGGTCCGCTTTACTTTGGATGCCAATGATGTGGTTCACGGGTTTTGGATCCCTGCTTTCATGATTCAGATGCAGAATCTGCCCGGTGTGACCAACAAACTAGAGTTCACGGCAAATAAGCTGGGAACCTACCCAGGTCGATGCAATATATTATGCGGAAGAAATCACTCACAGATGTTATTTTCTGTGAAGGTGGTAACGCCAGCAGAGTATGAGCAGTATCTACAAGGTTTAGTAGCCGAAGAGAAAGCAGCAGTTGCATGACAACCTACGCGCAACGACCCGTAATTTCTGCCTCGCCATCCGCGCCACTGCCAACTTCAAAGGGACGCTTGCTAGTCAAGTGGCTTACCTCAACTGACCACAAAACAATTGGGTACCTCTATTTAATTACCTCATTCACTTGGTTCTTGATCGCTGGTTTAATGGCATTACTACTGCGTGGTGAGTTAGCTCGACCAGGAATGCAATTTTTGAGTAATGAGCAGTACAACCAGATATTTACTATGCACGGCACCATCATGCTCTTAATGTTTGCCACACCATTATTTGTTGGTTTTGCTAATGTAATTATGCCGCTGCAAATTGGCGCCGCCGATGTGGCATTCCCAAGATTAAATATGCTTTCATACTGGTTGTATTTATTTGGTGGCACTATTGCGTTCATCGGTTTTATCACCCCAGGCGGCGCAGCATCCTTTGGTTGGACTGCATACGCTCCATTATCCAGCGTGGAGTACTCACCCGGTATTGGCGCAGACCTTTGGTTAATTGGGCTTGCGATTGGTGGTTTGGGAACAATTCTTGGTGGCGTTAATTTTGTAACCACAATTTTAACTATGCGCGCACCTGGAATGACGATGTTTAGAATGTCTATTTTTTCTTGGAACGTACTTTTAACTTCAATTTTGGTTTTGATCGCATTCCCACCACTTGCAGCAGCTTTCTTAGCACTTGAATCTGATCGCTTATTTGGCTCACATATCTTTGATCCCGCAAACGGCGGAGCGATGTTGTGGCAGCATTTATTCTGGTTCTTTGGTCACCCTGAGGTTTATATATTAGCGTTGCCATTTTTTGGTATTGCTACTGAAATTTTGCCAGTCTTTAGCCGCAAACCTATTTTTGGTTATAAAGGATTAATTGCCGCAACCATTGCAATTGCAGCTTTGTCTGTGGCGGTTTGGGCTCACCATATGTATGCAAGTGGGCAGGTGCTCTTGCCATTCTTCTCATTTATGACATTTTTGATTGGTGTGCCAACTGGGGTTAAATTCTTTAATTGGATCGGCACCATGTGGCGAGGATCGGTCACCTTTGAGACACCGATGCTTTTTGTTCTTGGCTTTTTGATTACCTTCTTATTTGGTGGGATTACTGGAATCATCTTGGCCAGTCCACCACTTGATTTTGCAGTTTCAGCCTCGTACTTCGTAGTTGCTCACTTTCACTATGTCTTATTTGGCACAGTGGTATTTGCTATGTTCGCTGGCTTCTATTTCTGGTGGCCAAAGATGACTGGTCGAATGTTGGATGAAACCTTAGGAAAGATCCACTTCTGGACATTGTTCTTTGGATTCCACATTACATTTTTGATTCAGCACTGGTTAGGGATAAAAGGCTTTCCACGTAGATACGCCGATTATTTAGCCTCAGACGGATTTACCTTCATGAATATGGTCTCGACTGTTGGCTCAGGCTTGCTCGCACTTTCCATGATTCCATTTTTCTTAAATATGTGGCAATCTCGAAATAGCCCAAAGGTGACAAGTGATGATCCTTGGGGATACGGCTCATCTTTAGAGTGGGCAACCTCTTGCCCACCGCCCCGACATAATTTTACTTCGATGCCAAGGATTCGTAGTGAGCGTCCAGCTTTTGATCTGCATTACCCACACATGGCGGAAAAAGCGACCCACTAATGAAAACTAGTTGGATCCTATTTGTTGGTCTTTCATTATTTTATGTAATCCTGGCGGTAATTTATTGGCAGGTTGGAGGGGAGCCAGTAGGAATTACTGCTATTTCTTTAAGTGCAGGACTTGCGCTAATTGTTGGTTTCTATCTTTGGTTTACCAGCCGTAGATTGGGAAATTTACTACCAGAAGACAATCAACAAGGTGAAATAGCAGATTCAGCTGGTGAGATTGGATTTTTCTCACCCCACTCATGGTGGCCGCTACCAGTTGCATTGTCAGCATGCGCGATGGGTGTTGGATTAGTTATTGGCTGGTGGTTAGTCCTTATTGCACTGGGTAGTTTATTAATTTCGATTTTAGGTTTAGTTTTGGAGTATGAACGTCCCTCTAGCTCTGTTCATTAATTATGAAAGAAAGAGCGCAGATAGTAGATACTGGCGTCCCGCTTTTCTTTAAAGCACAAATTGAAATCAACGCACCAGCCAAAAAAATCTTTGATTTTATTTCAATTCCGGCAAATCATCCACTTATGGATGGCTCAGGAATGGTTAAAAAAACTTTAATGGGGCCTGCTCAGCTTTATCTTGGCGCTAAATTTGGCATGAAGATGAAGCTTGGAGTGCCCTATTTTATGAAAAACCAAGTAATTGAATTTCAAGAAGGCAAAGTGATTGCATGGCGACATCTGATGCATAATGTTTGGCGTTATGAGTTAACTGAGATTGATGCCAATACAACCGTTGTCTGCGAGAGTTGGGATGGCCGCCAAGCACGGTCTAAGTGGTGGGTCTCTGACTCCGGAGATTGGGTACCAAAAGCAATGGCGAAGACATTGGTGAAGTTAAAAGGATTAATGCAGGGATGAGTAAACCCATTACCACAGATCCTCAAATCGACAGGTTAGCGATAGCTGCAGTTGAAACTGCTCGGACATTAATAGCTGAGTCTGCTCCAAATTTAAAGCGTTATGACAGAGCAAGCAGAAAGAGATTCACCCGATTATTTAAGGATCCAAAAGCTATTTCCGTGACGGTCTCATTAACTGATGAGGTCATGCGAATTTCTTCAGCCAAAGATTCAGTGCGGATTTTAAGAAATGCTGCAAAGGATGCTTCAATCGCCGGATTTGGATTACTTAACACCTTTGGCTTAAAACTAATTGCATTGGTTTCTAGGGTGCTGCCAAGGCCAGTGCTTTTTGCGGTACACACCCAGGTAAAACTTTTATCAAAGGGAATTATTCTGCCAGCTGAGAGCAAACAGCTAGCACGGCAAATTAAAAAACGGGGTAAAAAAGGCATCAGATTAAATATAAATGTATTGGGTGAGGCGGTATTGGGTGAGGCTGAGGCTAATGAAAGATTTGAGCGAGTGGTACAGATGATGCAGCGAAGTGAGGTTGATTATGTATCAGTCAAACTCTCATCCGTAGCTAGTCAGATAATTGCATTAGATCGCGAAGGAACTTTAGAGCGAGTTTGTGAAAAATTACGCCTGATATATCGAACCTCAATATCCTCTAAAACTTTTGTCAATTTAGATATGGAGGAGTTTAGAGATTTACGTTTGACTGTAGATGCTTTCAAGTTGGTGTTAAGTGAGGGTGAGTTCAAGAATTTATATGCTGGCTTAGTTTTACAGGCTTATTTACCAGAATCTCATGAGGTGTTTGCAGAGCTGGTCGAGTGGGCATTACAGCGCAATACACAATCAGGTGGTGTAATAAAAATTAGATTAGTAAAGGGCGCTAATTTAGCGATGGAGAAAGCTGAAGCTGAGTTACATGGCTGGGTGGCAGCGCCATATAAATCAAAGGCAGATGTTGATGCCTCTTACTCAAGATTGCTTGATACTGCACTGCGATCAGAGCATGCCAAAGCGGTAAGAATTGGGGTTGCCAGTCATAATCTTTTTCATATTGCATTTGCGCTAGAGATTGCAAAGGCTCGAAATGTAATGGAGCAGTTAGATCTCGAAATGCTTGAGGGAATGGCAAATCCAGAGGCACTGGCAATCGCCAAGCGTTCAATGCGCATTTTGCTCTATGCACCAGTCACTAGAGGAGATGATTTTGCCTCCGCTGTTGCTTATTTGGTTCGTCGTTTAGATGAAAATACTGCGATTGAAAATTATCTCCGCTCCTCATTTGAAATTGGAAGCGATCCAGAGATATTCACCGAGCAATCGAAACGATTTTTAACCAGTGCAACTGAACGCCATCAGATCTCAACCCAAAGTATTCGCCATCAAAGTAATGATTTTGTGATTACAGATCAGTTTGAGAATTCGCCAAACGCTGATATTACCAATCTAGATTTTCTCTCCAAATTAGATAAAGAGATTGGTGCAGTTTTAAAGCGATCAATTGAAAATATTCCGATTGTGATTGATGGCAAAGAGATTTTTGATCGAAACCTGATTGAGGGTAATGATCCCGGCGATAATGGCAAGGTTTGGTACAAGTATTGCGTAGCAAAATCAACTGATATTGATGCAGCGATTAAGGTTGCAAATAAATCTTTTAAAGATTGGAATGAATTAGGTGCGCTGAAGCGAGCTGAGGTTTTAAAGAAATTCTCCAAGATTGCTCATGCTGAACAGGAAAAAACTATTGCGATCATGACCCGCGATGCAGGCAAAACAGTTTCAGAGGCGGATCCTGAGGTGTCTGAGGCTATTGATTTTGCCAACTACTACGCTTTATCAGCCATCTCATTAGATTTAGAACGCGAATCTTCACCAGTTGGGGTGGTAGTAGTTGTGCCGCCTTGGAATTTTCCTTATGCAATTCCTACCGGTGGGATCTGTGCGGCGCTGGCTGCTGGCAATTCAGTGATTTTCAAGTCAGCGCCTGAAACAGTTGCCACCTCTTGGCACTTAGTAAATCAATTATGGAAAGCAGGAGTGCCAAAAAATGTGCTGCAATTTGTTTCAACTGAAGATAACGAGGTTGGTCAGTCTTTGATCACCAATGATGGGGTTAGCGCAGTCATCTTAACTGGCGGATATAGCACCGCTTTATTATTTTCTTCTTGGAGAAATGAATTAAATCTACTAGCAGAGACAAGTGGTAAAAATTCAATGGTTCTAACTGCCTGTTGTGACATAGATGTTGCGGTGAAGGATCTTGTGCAGTCTGCTTTTGGACATGCAGGCCAGAAATGTTCTGCAGCATCCTTGGCAATAGTTGATAAAAGTATCTATCAAAACCCAAATTTTATTAAGCAGTTAATTGATGCGGTGAGATCATTAAAAGTTGGGGCGGGATATAGCTACTCAACTACGGTTGGTCCCATAATAAAAAATGCCGAAGCCGGATTGCAGCGAGCACTAACTCAATTAGATGAAGGGGAGCAGTGGCTGCTAAAACCAGAACAATTAGATGAGGCGGGTCTGCTTTGGTCACCGGGTGTGAAAACTAACATCCAAGCCGGCTCTTGGTCTCACCTTAATGAGTGGTTTGGACCCGTGCTTGGAATTATGGTTTCACCAGATTTACAAACTTCAGTAATTTGGCACAATGCCACAGATTATGGATTGACTGCTGGAATTCAATCTTTAGATGCCGCTGAGTGTGAGTACTGGATAGAAAATGTTGAGGCTGGGAATCTTTATGTTAATCGGGGCGTAACCGGGGCGGTTGTAAATCGACAACCATTTGGTGGTTGGAAGAAAAGTTCAGTTGGGGCAACGGCTAAAGCTGGGGGCGCAAATTATGTTGCCACATTGCGCAATTGGAACCAGATGAAACACTTTTTACCAATGAAAGAGGCGGCAAATAAATGGCTTAAATCAGTGGGGGGATTGGCAATTGATCACACCAGCCTTAACGTCGAACAAAATCTTCAAAGATATCGCCAGTATAAACAAGGCTTCTTGATCAGAATAGAAAGCGGGACCAGTAAAGATGAGTTGGATTTTCTTAGTTGGCTTAAGAATGATTTGGGAGTAATTACAAGATTAAGTAGTGATTCTTTGATTCCTCGATTGCCTAATCTGGTGGTAGAAAGCGTTGAGGAGTTTGCTCAGCATGCTAAGGAGTTTGATCGAGTCAGGTGGTTATCAGCAGAGATTCCTCCGGTGTATGAACTTATGAAAAATGGTATCTCCTGTGATCGCCGCCCAATCACTTTGCGAGGTGATATTGAGATAGTTCGTTGGTTCCTTGAACAGAGCGTTTCAATAACACAACATAGGTACGGCAATACCAATGCTGGACCGAAGCCTTCTTGCTCAGCACTTAAGTTTTAATACTTAGTGATGCCCACTCTCAAGCTCTTTGAGCTCAGTGGCAGTTGGCTTTGCAATGTTTTCTGCGTTGGCTTTGCTCAATCTGGCTTGGATCTTTGCCCTAATACCTTTTGGATTTAATACGCCTTGCCTATCTTCAGTTACCAAGGCGATCGCTTGTGGTTGAACATGTTGTGTAAGGGAGTATTTCTTACCAGCAGATAACTCCTCATGAACCTCAATAAACTCACCATGAGGCAACATAACTAAACGGCCAGTCTCCTTGCCGTGAAGTACCAACTCACGATCACGACGTTGTAGTGATAGACAGATACGTTTTGTAATCACAAATGCAAGTGGTGGTAATACAATTACGCCAATTCGCGAAAACCACATAATTTGATTGATAGTTAGGTCAAAGTGGGTAGCGATAATGTCATTACCACCATTAATTAAGGTGATCAACACAAATGTCAGTGACATAACCCCAAGTGCGGTTCGGTTAGGGACATTTCTTGGGCGATCAAGTAAATGGTGCTCACCCTTATCACCAGTCATCCAACTTTCAATAAATGGATAAAGCGCCATTCCAGTAAAGAGAATTCCTGGGATAATCAAACCTGGAATTAATATATTCCAGGAAATAGTGTGGCCAAATATGTAGGTCTCTATCGGAGGCGCCATTCGCACCAAGCCATCTAGCCAACCCATATACCAATCCGGTTGCGAACCAGCTGAGATCTGCGCTGGGTTGTAGGGTCCATAGAGCCAAATAGGATTAATTGATGCCACTGCTCCAAGAAGTGCGGTAATTCCAAAAACGATAAAGAAGAAACCACCAGCCTTTGCCATGTACACCGGCATTAGCGGATATCCCACAACATTTTTTTCAGTTCTACCAGGACCTGGATACTGAGTGTGCTTCTGATACCAAACTAGCATCAAATGCGCTGCAATTAATGCTAAGAAAATTCCAGGCAAAATCAGCACATGTACTATGTATATGCGCGGCATAAATACCTCGCCTGGGAATGCACCGCCAAAGGCAAAGAACGATAGATAGGTTCCAACTACCGGAAGTGATTGAATAATGGCATGTGCAATTCGGATTCCAGTTCCAGATAACAGATCATCAGGCAGTGAGTAGCCAAGGAATCCTTCAACAATTCCCAGGGTTAGTAATCCAATTCCAAGTATCCAATTGAACTCACGAGGTTTGCGAAACGCTCCCGTAAAGAAAACTCGCATTAGGTGAGCCACTATCGCTGCCATGAAAATAAGCGCAGCCCAGTGGTGAATTTGGCGCATTAATAGGCCACCTCTAACATCAAATGAGATATGCAGCGTTGATGCATAAGCTGCGCTCATCTCAACATCTTTTAGTGGCTGATAACTTCCTTCATAAACCACGTGCCGCATTGATGGGTCAAACCAAAAAGTTAAAAAGGTTCCAGAGAGCAATAAAATCACAAATGAGTAGAGGGCAATTTCACCCAACATAAAGGACCAGTGGTCAGGGAAAACTTTTTGTAAATTTTTCTTCATCCAAGCGGCAGCACCAGTTCGCTCATCAACGTAATTCGCTACATTGCCGGCAATGCGCTCACGTGCGGTCATGATTTTCTCTCCCAGAAGCTAGGTCCAACCGCTTCCGTAAATGGTTGTTTCGCAATTAAATATCCATCAGCATCAGCGGTGATGGCTAATTGTGGCAGAGGTCTGGCCGATGGACCAAAGATAACCTTTGCGGCACGGGTCACATCAAAGGTTGATTGATGGCACGGACAGAGTAAATGTTTGGTGGTTTGTTCATATAAAGCGACTGCGCATCCCATGTGTGAGCAGATCTTTGAGAAGGCAATGATGCCCTCATGGGTCCAAGAAAGCCGTTCTGCATCTAATTGAAAATCAGATGGCCGTAATCTAATTAACAACACCGCATCCTTTGCAATATCCTCTAAGTGACGCTCTTTTCCTGGGGCAAGCTCTGGCATAACTTGGGCAACACCACCAACTTCAAGATCACTCGCCTTAATTGGTCTATCACCTGGATCTGTCACCAATCTAGTTCCAGTTTTCCAACTAGTTTCATTTAGAGAGTTACCAGGAAGTGGTCCTAAATCTCGCAGCATTACCACTGCAGGCAGACCCGCTAAACCTAGGGCTGCAAAGAGTGAGCGCTTTATTAATGGCCTTCTTCCTAAACCTGCTTCTTCGGCGCCAACTTTTACCGCTTTAACAAACTCAGATCGATCTTCCTCTGCTGAACGCATAGTGTGGCGATAAGCAATCACCTCTTGATCTGGCATCAAAGTCTTTGCCCAATGGACTGCGCCAAAACCAATAAATAATAATCCAAATGCAACACCGAGACCGATTCCTAATTGCTGGGCGTTGGTACTGCCTATCACCGGTATAAAAACAAATAAATCCTCTTTGATAAAAAAGAATGAGTAAAAAAACAATAAAGTTCCAGCAGCAGAGAGTGAGAATAAAACTGCTACTTGGCGCTCAGCACGTTTTGCAGCGATCGGATCGGTATCAGCCCTGCGATGAATGTGCTCAGGCAATCCTGGATCTGCTAGTGGCTCTAACTCATTGGGCATTTTTTATCTCGCCTTTGCAGTCAGCCAGACGGCGATACCGATTAATAAACCAAGACCTAAAGTCCAAACCAACAATCCTTCAGTGACCGGACCAACTCGACCAAGTGCAGCGCCACCTAAAGCTGGCTCTGCTTCGGCTGATTTAATCCATTTAATAATTGAAAGCTTCTCTTGTGGGGTAATGATTTTGTCATTAAAAACTGGCATTGCTTGTGGGCCGGTAATCATCGCTTCATATATGTGCCTGGCTTCAACACCCATTACAGTTGGGGCGTACTTTCCTTGGGTTAATGCGCCACCTTGGCCAGCAAAGTTATGACACATCGCGCAGTTATTTCTAAATAACTCACCGCCCTCGGCGGTATTGCCATCTCGCTCCCACTTAATCTCTTCATTTGTGTAAGCACGAGGTCCATGGGCAAGTGAGGCGACATAAGCAGCAAGAGCTGCAACCTCCTCTTCGTTATAAACCGGTGCTTTGCGCATTGCTTGCTGACTCATATCCTGCATCGGCATTCGACCAGTTGCCACCACAAAATCAACTGAAGCAGCTCCAACACCAATTAGCGCTGGCGCAATTGCTGCACCCTCAGCATTTAAACCATGACATGAGGAGCAACCTTTTAAGAAAATCTCTTTTCCCTCTTCAATTAAGGTAGATCGAGCAGAGGCAGCTGCTGCGCTTTGATTAGGAGCAGCGGTTGCGGCAGAGAATGTAAAACCAAGTGCTGAAAGAGCAATTAACAGCAGCACAGGGGTGGCAAACTTATGCCGGCGATACTTGGAAATAAATTTCATGATTATTTAATTAGATAGATCGCAGAGAACAGTGCAATCCACACAATGTCTACGAAGTGCCAGTAGTAGGAGACCACAATCGCTGTGGTTGCTTGGGAGTGACCAAATTTTTGCGCCTTAAATACTCGAATTAAGACAATAAGGAATGCGATTAAGCCACCAGTTACATGAAGCCCGTGAAAGCCGGTAGTCATATAAAAAACTGAGCCGTAGGCATTTGAAGAAAGTGAAAGATTCTCACTTACCAACATTGCATACTCGTAGACCTGACCTGCGATAAAAAATCCACCCATTAAGAAAGTTAATGCAAACCACTCTCGCATTCCCCACCGACTAAACTGCCAAATTGATCCACTTCTCCTTGCTTGAAATCTCTCAGCGGCAAAAACACCGTACTGGCAGGTTACTGATGACAGAACTAAAACGGTGGTGTTAGTAGCTGCAAATGGAATGTTTAACAATTCAGTTGATTCAAGCCAAACCTTTGGTCCTTGAACTGCGCGGGTGGTGAAGTACATGGCGAAGAGTGCGGCAAAAAACATTAATTCAGAGGAGAGCCAAACAATGGTGCCAACAGCAACAAGGTTAGGACGATTTGTCTTTACTGATGGTGTGGCAAGGGTGGTCATAGGGGAGATTATTCCGCTAAATCGCGGTTAATGCCGCATCTAAGTATGGGGGAGCAGCCCTACTATTTGGTGAAACTGATCACCCAGGAAGGTGTCGAAGGCAGATACCGGATGAAAAACTCATTTGCATCCCCATCGCTAGGATTACCACCATGCAAAGGTTAGTCATAGCCCTTTACTCTGACGATTCATCGGTTCGACAAACGGTCATTGCCGCCCTGGGAAAACAATTAGATCCCGCACTTGAACCCCATGAGATTAAAGAGTTTGCCACCGCAGATGCACTTCGACTTTATGTCGATAATAAAAAACAGGTGGATCTTTTTATATTAGACGGTGAGGCGGTACCGGAAGGTGGCATGGGAGTTGGCCGACAATTAAAGGATGAGGTTTTTAATTGCCCTCCGGTTTTATTGATCACCGGGCGAGAGCAGGATAGATGGTTGGCAACTTGGTCAAAGGCTGAAGGCGTTGTTACTCACCCAATTGATCCATTTACCATTGCGGGTAAATGTGCTCAGCTGCTTAAAACCTCTTCTGCGCTCGCAAATTAGTTAAGCAGCAGTAATGAATTGGGAGCAAGTACTACTTTCATTAGATGAGAAAAAAGATTTATCTGATGAGCAAATCACCTGGGCAATGTCACAAATTCTTGAGGGTATTGCGGAAAATACTCAAATAAAACATTTTTTATCTGGGCTTAAGGCAAAGGGTGAAAGTGCCAGTGAGGTTAGGGCGCTAGTTGATCAAATGTATAAGTACGCCGCGCCTATAAGCATTACGGAGCGGGCGGTAGACACAGTTGGTACTGGTGGTGATGGTGCAAACACAATCAATATTTCAACAACTGCCGCCATTATTACAAATGCAGCTGGTGCTCGGGTAGTAAAGCATGGCAATCGTGCTGCCTCATCTAAATCTGGCTCCGCTGACCTGCTTGAAGCATTGGGTGTAAAGATCGATTTAACTGGCAAAGAGGTTGAGCAAACGGTAAATAAAATTGGTATTGGCTTTTGTTTTGCCCCAGTCTTTCATTCATCGATGAAACATGCAGTTGCTGCTCGTAAAGAGTTGGGAGTACCTACAGTTTTTAATATATTGGGGCCATTAGCAAATCCAGCAAAGCCAGTTGCTGCAGCTATTGGGGTGGCAAGGCCACAGTTGCTACCACTTATGGCGCAGGTATTACTTGATCAAGGTAAAGAGGGTTTTGTATTTCGTGGTGATGACGGACTAGATGAGGTGTCACTTTCTACTACGACAACAATTATTCAAATTAGCAAAGGAAAGTTAAGCCAAGTCGTATTTGATCCAACTGAGTTGGGAATAGCAGGGGCTGCAATCTCTGATATTGCAGGTGGGGATGCAAAATATAATGCCAGTATCACCAATCAAATATTTGCTGGCAAAACTGGTCCTATGCGAGATGCAGTAACTCTAAATGCAGCATTTGCAATTGCAGCTTTTAAAGGTGATTTTGATCTGCCACTTTCTACTCAGATTGCTAATGGTTTTGTCTTAGCAAATAAGGCGATTGATTCTGGGGCTGCACAATCTGTTTTAAAAAAGTGGGTTGAGTTATCAAATGAAATAGTCTCTGCTAGGTAGAGCGTAAACCCCAGTAATTTTGCCGCTGGATATGGGCAGCAGTTTTAGCAAATTCAAGCAATCCCTCCAAAGTAGTTATCTGTAAGGAGCCAAGCCGCTCAAGTAATCCATGTAGAACTTCAACTGTGGCTTTTGCATCATCTAGTGCTCGATGATTTGGCTCAGTTTTTGTTCCAAAAAATTGGGCAAGAGTTCCCAATTTACAATCAGAAACCTCCTCTTTTGTTAGTACTTGTCTGGCAACAGTCACAGTGTCTAGGGACCTATATTTTGGCCACGGATAATCTAACTCTTTGGCCGCACTCTTTAAGAAGCTTAAATCAAAAGGTGCGTTGTGCGCCACCAATACAGATTCATTATGACTTCCCACAAATTCTAAGAAGGTAGGAAAAACTTCATCAATCACAGGCGCATGCGCCAGCATTAAGTCGGTGATACCAGTCATCTCACTTATGTACTCAGGAATTGGCGCGAGGGGATTTACAAAGGTTTTAAACTCACCAATTAACTCACCACCCCTAACCTTAACTGCGCCAATCTCGGTAATAGCGGCGCCTTTTTTGGGGGAGGCACCAGTAGTTTCTAAATCAACAACTACAAAGGTGGTTTCTTGTAATAAAAGGGCCATGGATAAAAGATACTAGCCAGGTCAGACAGTTGTTTTAAATTGAGTTAGATATTAAAAAAAGCTTTGATCGAGCTAATAATCATTTCAACGGCGATCGCCGAAAGCAGCAAGCCTGCAATTCTGGCCAGCATCTCCACACCAGAGTCCTTAATGACTGAGAGGATTTTGGTAGAGAACATGAAGGTCAACCCAATAAGAAAGTGAACTGCAAATATCGCAATCGCAAGGGCGGCTAGTTGATCATTACCTTCACTCTTTTGAACATAAAGCATTGTGGTAACAATTGCCCCCGGACCAGCAAGTAGAGGTGTACCAAGTGGAACTAATGCAATATTTTTCGAAGTTGCAGAGTTGCTCTCTGTTAAAGAGCCGGTCAACAGCCCCAGTCCAGTAATCAGCAGCAAAATCCCGCCAGCACCCTGCAGGGCGGCGAGCGAGATATTTAGATAATCAAGGATCGCATTTCCAAATAATGCAAATGAAACAATCACAAAAAGTGAAACAGCTGCTGCCTGCCAGGCTAGTTTGCGTTGCTCTTTAACGGTCTTGCCAGAGGCTAAGCCTAGAAAAATTGGCGCAGCCCCAGGCGGATCTAAAATAACAAATAATGTGACGAAAGCTTGGGCACCAAAGGTCAATGCTGTGAGGGTTGTTACATCATTCATATAGACATCTTATCTACTTACTTCTCTTACCATCAAAGTAAGGGTGCTTAGGAAGATTCGGGCAATTCATAACGAAAAACTTGCATATTCTCTATTGCAATTTGGAAAGAATTCACCCTAGCCTTCTCTCTATCGAACTGGAGGAATTATGGGATTAAGTAAAGATGCAAAAAGCTTCACCAAAATAACATTGGATGAGAGCGAGATGCCAACCCAGTGGTACAACATAATTCCAGACCTTCCTTCACCACCGCCACCACCATTACATCCTGGTACACATCAACCAGTTGGACCAGCTGATCTAGCTCCCCTGTTTCCGATGGATTTAATTTTGCAAGAGGTTTCAACTGATTCATATATTGATATTCCAGGAGAAGTGTTAGATATTTACCGTACTTGGCGTCCATCACCATTATTTAGAGCACGTAGATTAGAAAAGCTACTAGATACACCGGCACGTATTTATTACAAGTATGAAGGTGTTTCACCAGCAGGCTCTCATAAGACTAATACCTCTGTGCCACAGGCTTACTACAACAAAAAGGCTGGCATTAAGAAAATTACAACTGAAACAGGTGCTGGACAGTGGGGAACTGCATTGGCATTTGCTTGTTCACTCTTTGATTTGGAGTGCGAAGTTTGGCAAGTTGGTGGCTCATATGATGCCAAGCCATTTCGCCGATTGATGATGGAAGTATTTGGTGCAAATGTTCACCGCTCACCATCACAATTAACTGAAGCTGGGCGTAAATTAGCCCTTGATCCTAAAAATCACTCTGGATCTTTAGGTATTGCAATTTCAGAGGCGGTTGAAGCAGCAGTGGCTGATCCAACTATTGCTTACGCACTCGGTTCTGTTTTAAATCATGTGCTGATGCATCAGACAATTATTGGTGAGGAAGCCCTTAAGCAATTAGCTAAAGTTGGTGAAACTCCAGATTTACTTGTGGGCTGCACTGGCGGCGGATCAAACTTTGCTGGTTTATCCTTCCCATTTATTCGCGAAAAATTAAAAGGGAAGATGAATCCAGAGATAAGAGCTGTTGAACCAGCATCTTGCCCATCACTTACTCGCGGCAAGTATGCATATGACTTTGGTGATACTGCTGGTATGACGCCATTATTGAAAATGCACACGCTAGGTCATGACTTTATTCCTGATCCAATCCATGCTGGCGGCCTTCGATACCATGGAATGGCGCCACTTATTTCTCACATCTATGAATTAGGACTGATGACTGCGCAAAGTGTTGGACAAAAAGAGTGCTTTTCAGCTGCTTTGCAATTTGCACGAACTGAAGGAATTGTTCCTGCTCCGGAGCCAACACACGCTATTGCAGTTGCAATCGCCGAAGCATTAAGGGCGAGGGAAACTGGTGAAGAGAAGGTAATTCTTACCGCACTATGCGGTCATGGACACTTCGATTTGGCTGCCTATGATGCGTACTTGAATGGCAGCATGGTGGATTCAGCTCTTAACGAAAAGGATTTTGAGGCTGCACTGGCCGCACTTCCGGTTATGTAATTGGGTTTGTTAATTGCAAGATACTAAGTTTTAGCCATGATTGATCGCATGAAGTTGGCCACCTTACGCAAAATTGAGGATGAAAGATTTATCATCTCCCATCCAAAAAGCGGTGAGTTGTTTGAAAAGGCAAAGGAATCAATGCCAGGTGGCGTGCCAATGTCCTGGATGTCAAAGTGGCCAGGTGCTTATCCAATATTTGTAGAAGAGGCTAAGGGTGCTGGATTTGTTGATGTGGATGGCAATACCTATATTGATTTTTGTTTAGGTGACACTGGATCCATGACTGGACATTCACCTGAGGCAACAATTACTGCAATTAGAGAGCAGGCAGGTCGAGGATTATCGGTGATGCTGCCAAGTAAGGATGCAGCAATTGTTTCAGCCGAACTTGCTGCTCGATTTAATCTACCGCTTTGGCAGTTTACTGTCTCTGCAACTGATGCAAATCGCCATGTTATTAGATACTCAAGATTGATCACTGGCAAATCAAAAATAATTGTGATTGATCGGTGCTATCACGGAAGTGTGGATGAAACTTTTGCAACCTTAGATAAAAAAGGGAAAACTATTGCCCGCGAAGGCAATATTGGTGCCCCAGTCGCACTAGATCTAACAACTCGAGTTGTGGTATTTAATGATTTGAATGCGATGAAAAAAGCTTTAGAAAAAGATGATGTGGCAGCTATTTTGCTGGAACCAGCAATGACAAATGTTGGAATTGTTTTGCCGCAGGAGGGTTATTTAAAAGGGGTTGAAAAATTAGCTAAGGAATTTGATGCGATGTTTATAGTTGATGAAACACACACTATTTCAGTTGGCCCGGGAGGAATGACCGCTGAGCTTGGCCTTGAACCAGACTTTTTAACAATTGGTAAAGCAATTGGTGGCGGATTTCCAACCGGTGCCTTTGGAATGAAGGCAAGTGTTGCGGCCTCAATTAGCAAATTAGTTGAACTTGAGGTGATTGATACTGGTGGAATTGGTGGGACCTTGGCTGCTAATGCTCTATCCCTTGCTGCTATGAAGGCCACATTAAGTAAGGTGTTGACCAAAGATAATTTTGAACGCATGATCAAACTCGGAAACCAGTGGGCAGATGGAGTTGAAAAAACTATCAATAAATACCAACTTGGGTGGACCGTTAATCGACTTGGCGCAAGGGCTGAGTACATGTTCGCTGCATCTGCGCCGGTAACTGGCAGGCAGGCAGCTGACAGCGGAGATTTTGAATTGGAGCAATTTATTCACTTAAGAATGCTTAATGATGGTTTTCTAATCACACCATTTCACAATATGGCCTTAATATCTCCAGATACTTCTATTACCGATGTTGATGCGCACACAAATGCGTTTGAAAAAATGTGTGGTGATTTAGTTGGCTAATGCAATTTTAAAACTCAAAGATGGCAGAGCATTTGATTACGTAACTAATAATGTTGAAAGTGATAAAGCAATTTTATTTCACCACGGGACTCCCGGGGATTGCACAGTATGGTCCTCTTGGGTTGAGGAGATAAATGATGTTAAAGCAATAGCTGCCAGTCGTCCGGGCTATGGCATAAGCGATAGAAGACGCGGGCGAACTGTGGCAGCTGATATTGATGATCAATCGCAGCTATTAGATCATTTTGGAATTAAGCAATTTGTTTCAATTGGGTGGTCAGGTGGCGGGCCACATGCTTTAAATATGACGAGGGATGCTAGAAATATTGGTGCGATAACCCTTGCAGGTGTGGGTGAGTGGGGGAATCAAGATTTAGATTTTCTTAACGGCATGGGCCCAGAAAACCACGAAGAGTTTGGGGCTGCTTTGGCTGGTGAGAAAAGCATTGAAGAGTGGATGAAGAAAAACTCACCTGGATTAAAAACTGTAACCGGTTCACAATTAATAAGCGCCATGGGCGGTCTCATTGGCAAGGCTGATAAAGATGCATTAACGCCAGAGGTAGCTGATGAAGAGGCAAATGTTTTTCGAAGAGCATTGTCGATTGGTTATTATGGTTGGTTAGATGATGATTTAGCCTTCGTTCAATCTTTTGGATTTGAACTGGGTAAAATTGAGAAACCAGTTTTAATCTGGCAAGGTGATGACGATTTTATGGTGCCAAGGGAACATAGCAATTGGCTAGCAAAGCACATCCCTGGCTCAAAGCTTAATTTTGTCCCTGGACATGGCCATATTTCTTTGGTTCAAAGTTATAAATCAGAGATCATTACGCAAGCATTGAAATTACTTAATTGTTAATGCCGCATCAAATAAAACTCATTCCAGTCTCGCTAGCAAAAGAGTATGCCGAAGAGCCTTTAAGTTGGAGTTTAAAATTATGGGGTCAGGGCAAATTAGAGTTCTCTGCTGATGATTGGCGAAATTTCTATAAAAAGGCCATGAACTCTGACTACAGTAAATTCAATTCCGATGGCGTTGATCAAGAGTTGTTATTCATGGCAATTCGAACCGCTGATGGGACGGATGAGGTAGTGGCATCAATAGCTTTGTGCGACTTTGATGATATCGAGGAGTATCGACAGTTTAAACCTTGGGTTGCAGCTTTTATTGTTCGCGAAGATCTAAGAGGTAGTGGTGTTGGCAGCGTTGTTTTAGAGTTAATGGAAAAAAAGATACTTGCTTACGGAGTTAAACACATTTACCTTTGGACTGAAGGCGAGAAGAATTTTTATGGAAAACGCGGGTACCTGTTAATTGATCAGCTTCATAAACCGGGCAGAGTCATAGATTTGATGCAAAAAGATTTAGGAAAACTACTTATCTAAAAGCTGCAATACCGGTTAATGCTTGCACTAATACCAGCATATGAATCTCATGAGTTCCTTCATAGGTAAGCACTGTTTCAAGGTTACTCATGTGTCTAAACACTGAGTATTCAGAGGTGATTCCTGCCCCACCAAGAATTGATCGAGCGCTTCTTGCAATTTCTAGTGCAGCGTTAACATTATGAAACTTACCCTTGCTGATGCCTTACGTAAACGATCCACGAGTAAAACTCCAGGAATAGTTTTAATTAAAGATGAAATTTACCCTCCAAAAAGCAGTAGTCCAAGATGGAACGAGAATTAATTAGTCGGTAAGTCCTGCAGAAATTATTAGATAATAGATGGTAAAAATTACTGAAGCCCAAAGAAATCCTGTCCACCAGCTCATGCTTAGTTTCAACTTATAAGTATCCCAATTTACTTTTGCAAGGTTCTTATCCGCACGTACCTTGTTGCGATAAGAAATGATCATGTAGGCGGAAACTAGAATTCCCCAAAAGAACATAAAGCCGGATGTCATATCATCAGTTTAACCCAGGTTTGTAAGTGTGACCATTTGCATCTCGTGATTAAGTCAATTCCTATCTGCACTAAGGGTCATGGCACACCTGCAAACCCCTTTTGTTACTGCCGCATCCCTTGGCCTTTCACCAATAGTTGATGTTGATGGTGTTAAATCTGTAGCAAATCCAATTACATTTAGTAAAACACCAGTTGAGTATCGTTCTGCGCCACCAAATATAAGGAAATAAATAGGCTAGCCTTACCTAAATGAAGTCTGAGATCTCAACCAAATTTACAATCCTCGCCCTGCTTTGGGGAGTCTCATTTCTATTACTACTTAGAGTGGTGGAAGCCTTTGATTGGGCAGCTGCAATCTCAGTCCGAGCCTTTATTGCCAGTGGCAGTGTTTTGCTACTGGCGGCAATAATTAGAAAGAAATTAGATTTTTCAATTGGGGTGAAACATTTCGCACTCCTTGGGTTGACCTCAGTGACATTTCAATTAATTGGTTTATCCCTGGCTGTACCAAGAATTGGAACGGCATTAACTGCGATCCTAGTTGGCGCAATTCCATTGTTTTCCTCAGTTATTGGTCGGTTAATGAAGATTGAAAACATTGATCGATCAGGCTTTATTGGTCTATTGCTGGGCTTTGTTGGAATCATTTTTCTGGTGGGTTTTCCAAGCGGTGAGTTTGGTGATCAATTCTTCTTGGGCTTTTTTGTATGCTTATTTGGTTGTATGAGCGCAGCCTTTGGTAGTAATTACTCAAAGTTGAAAATGTCATCAGTTGGTAATTGGGAGCAGGTAATTGGCGCCTTCTTCTTTGGTGGGCTCTTTACCTCACCGATTTTGCTGTTTGTGCCAATAACGGCAGGGCTAGTGCCAATGGATTGGTTGTATATGGTAAGCCTGGCAGTTTTTTGTAGCGCATTTTGCTATGTCATCTACTTCTCATTGGTTTCAAAGATTGGTGCAACTAGATCTATCTCAGTTGAGTTTTTGGTAACGGTTGTGGCTGTCTTAATTGGAGCCTTCTATCTAAATGAAGCGATTACTATAATTCAGCTATTTGGGGCGGCACTGGTAATTCTTGGCTCCATTTTGATACTAGATTTATTCTCAATTTCTAAAAAGTAGTTGTTAAATCCTTGTGCAGGCGCTATTAGGGTTACTTAACTGCCTAACGGTTTAGGTTTGAGTAATAACTCATCTAACCCAATTCGATGGGCTTGAAATGAGTTAACTGGTGCATCAGATGGGTAACCAACTGCGATGCCACATAGCAATCGGTAATCCTTTGAAACCTCAAACTCTTCCCTAATCGCATCATCCCAAAAGGCAACCGCGCCTTGGGCGCAGGTGCCAAGACCGTGGGCATGAGCAGATAACATCAAATTTTCCATCATTAGGCCAGCATCAGCTGCTGCGTAAATATGTAAGCTCTTATGGATATAGACAAACATCGCAACTGGAGCACCAAAGAATTCATAATTTCTTCCCCATTGCTTATCTCGTTCAGCCTTATCACCGCGTTGCACTCCCAACGAGCCATAAAGCTCCTTACCAACTCTTTGCGCTCTTGGTTTTAACTCAGCTACATAAGGTTTAAGAATGATGCGATTACTAGTTGGCAGACCATGGCGCTTAATAAACAATTTTATTTTGCTCCAGATGCCACCGCGCATTGCAGCAGAAAGTGCCTGCCAGCGAGATAAAAACTCATTGCTAATTCGATCTCTCACCTCACCAGTTGCTATCGCCACCTTAAAAGGTCTGGTGTTTGACCAACTTGGCGCAGTTAAAGAATCCTTTAATATCTGATCAATTAACTCAGGCGGTACGGGTGTGGGTTGAAAATCTCTAGTAGTTCTACGAGATGAGATGAACTCAGAGACCCAAGCGCCATCTTCTTGCGCAGAGTAACGCTTCATTTACGCCCTATTTTTTATTAACAGATGCGTCATAGATAGATTGAATTGTTGAATCCAACATCGCATCAAATTGATCATCACTTTGCTTTGCAGATAATCCTTCGGTGAGGGCTCTGGAAAATGAGGCGATAACACCATTGTTTTGGGCCAGCATCTTATTTGCCTCATCTCGGCTATATCCACCAGATAGGGCAACAACCTTTAGTACTCGTGGGTGGGCTACTAACTCTTGATAAAGATTTGGCCTTGTTGGAAGTGAGAGCTTCAACATCACAGTTTGTGAATCACTTAATTTGTTTAAGTGATTTAAGAGAGAGGTTTTCAAAATCTCCTCCGCCTGATCTTTTTGAGAACTCTTGATATTAACCTCCGGCTCAATAATTGGAATTAGCCCACCAGCAATAATCTCTTTACCAATCTCAAATTGTTGAGCGACCACTGCTTCAATACCAGCAGCGTTAGCAAGGTTTATTACAGATCTCATCTTTGTCCCAAATACGCCATGTTTATTTGCCGCTGCAATTCGGGCAGATAACTCAGGAATTGGCTTCATTAATTGCACATCATTGCTTTCAGCAGCTAAGCCGTTATCAACCTTTAGAAAGGGCACAATCTTTTTTTTGTTCCACAAAAACTCAGCGCTGCCCATGCCATCAATCTGGCGCTGCATTGTCATCTCAAACAAAATTGCGCCCACAATACGATCACCAGTGAAAACCCTAGATTTGATTAATCTAGAGCGCATTTTATGAATAAGATCAAACATTGCTTCATCTCCTGAGTACTCAGACTCATCCACACCGTAAAGCTTTAATGCCTTTGGGGTGCTGCCACCGCTTTGATCTAATGCGGCGATGAAACCTTTACCGGCTTTTACTTGATCAAACATCTGTTGATTCATAAATACCTTTCAGATTAATTCTCAGTTTCACGTTGCGGCTTTAGCAAAGTTAATTGCGTAAGTCTAACTGATCTAGATTCTATTAAGTGGACGATACTGGGATCGAACCAGTGACCCCTTCCATGTCAAGGAAGTACGCTACCGCTGCGCTAATCGTCCGTAATTTAAAGTGTACTAGCGACCGAAATCATCCTCAACACGTTCAATATCATCCTCACCAAAGTAGCTACCGGTTTGAACCTCAATAAAGATTAATTCAGCATTGCCAGTATTGCTTATTCGATGCAGCATTCCTTGCGGGATCTCGACTATAGAACCCCGAGCGACCTTTTGAACTTCACCATTTAATGTGACCTCACCACTCCCATCAGTTATATACCAATGCTCACTGCGTTTTTGATGGCGTTGATAAGAAAGACGCTTGCCAGGTGAAACATGAATTGATTTAACCTTATAGGTAGCACCTTCTTGCAGCACCTCATATCGACCCCACGGGCGCTCTGATTTTTCTAGCATGGAAATACTTTAACCCTTAAACTAGCAAGATGAGTAGTTTTGTACCCCAACCCGCGAAATTGCCCTCAAATCAGTTTGACCATTTTTACAAGGGTGGTTATCGCATCGGCAAATTGCGCAATGGACCAGGTGGTCCAATGCGGCCAGAGGAGTGGATTGCATCAACCACCACACGGTTTGGCCAGCAAGAAAATGGTCTTTCCAAGTTACCCAATGGGCAACTGCTAAAAGATGCGGTTGCTGCTGATCCAAAATCTTGGTTAGGTGAGAAACACATCCAAAGATTTGGTATTTCAACTGAGATTTTAGTAAAACTTTTAGATCCAGATCAGAGATTGCCGGTTCATTACCATCCCGATCAGAGGTTTGCTAAGGAAAAATTGCAGTTAAATCATGGCAAGACTGAGGCATGGATTATTTTAGAGGCGCCAGTTGGCGCAAAAGTTGGTATCGGATTTAAAAATCAGATGGCAAAAAAAGAGGTGGCGGCGCTAGTTAGTAACCATGATTCAACTGGCTTGCTTAACTCACTTGAGTTTAAACAGGTAAAGGCAGGAGATGCTGTTTTTGTTCCAGCGGGTGTGCCACATGCAATTGAGTCGGGGATATTTGTTCTAGAGCTGCAGGAGCCAACTGATCTATCAATATTGCTGGAGTGGGATGGTTTTGCAGTTGATGGTGATAAGGATGGACACCTTAATCTTGGCTTTGACACCGCACTTGATGCACTACAGCTGGAGCCGCTCACTGATAAGCAGCAGGGGCAAATAATAAGCAGGTTTGAATCTACTCAAAGCATCTCCCATGCAATATTTAAATCAATTGCGGATGATTTCTTTCGAGCAGATTATTTAACTGGTGATAGTCGCAGAGTAGAACCAGGTTTTGGCGTATTTCTAGCCTTGGCTGGCAACGGCCTAATGAAATTTAGTAACGCAAGTGCAATAAGGGTAAATATTGGCGATGCGATTGTTGTTCCTCACTCAGCTGGTGAGTTGAGTATAGAAAATTGTGCAGGAATACTTTCTCGCCCACCTAAAGCTTAACTGTTGGAGGTCGGAACGGGATTTGAACCCGTGTAGCGGGATTTGCAGTCCCGAGCCTCGCCTCTCGGCCATCCGACCTAGCATTTATTCAGGAGAAAATTTATGCACTTTTTTCAGAGCGGACGACGGGGGTCGAACCCGCGACCTGAACCTTGGCAAGGTTCCGCGCTACCAACTGCGCTACGTCCGCGTAATGCGGGTGAAATCTATCGCATTATGCCAGCCTTGGCACAATTGCAATTTTACACACACTTCATCTACTTACATCAAGCCGATCGTGAGAGGTAGCGTTCAAACATGAAGTTAAGCGATGCAAGCTTTTGGATGGCCGGACGGCTTGCTACTGATTGTGTTGAGATCTCAAATGATCCTGCCAGTTTGGATAAACCAGGTTTTTGGGCGGTGGTCTGCACATTTGAAGGTGAATGGATATGCGCACGATTTGCAACAGTTGTGGCTGCACCGCTGACAAAGAGTTCTTGGGGAAGTATCTCAACTACTTGGCATTCATCACAGAGCAGAGATATCTACCAGGAAAATGTAATTAAGATTAAAGAGAAAATTGCAGCAGGTGATATTTATCAGGTGAATCTTTGCCGAGTGCTCACAGCTGATTCTGATCAATCCTTGCAAGGATTAAGTAATAGATTACAAAGTGATAATCCCGCTCCTTACTCATGCTATTTGAACCTACCAAATTTAGAGATTGCCTCGGCTTCACCTGAGTTATTTTTAGAAAAAGATGGTGCAAACATCAAATGCACGCCAATTAAGGGAACATCAAAAAGTGATTATTTTGGTGAAAAAGATAGAGCTGAAAATGTAATGATTGTTGATTTAATGCGAAATGATTTTGGCAGCATCTGTGCGAGTGGCAGTGTGGATGTTCCCAGGTTGCTTGCAACTGAGGCGCATCCAGGGCTCTTTCATTTGGTCTCAGATGTAGTTGGCAGGTTGCGATCTGAGATCACTTGGGTAGATATTGCAAAATATCTCCTGCCAGCAGGTTCAATAAGTGGCGCTCCTAAATCCTCTGCACTCAAAGCAATTGCGGAGATCGAAAAGGTGAAGCGTGGTCCATACTGTGGTGTGATTGGATTTGTAGAGGGCGGTAAGGCAGTTTTATCGGTTGGAATTAGGATTTTTTGGTCGGAAAAAGTTGGCAAGATTCATTTTGGAACCGGTGCTGGCATAACCTGGCAAAGTGAGCCAGCAGCTGAGTGGGAAGAGACCGAGTTGAAAGCAAAGAGATTAATCTCAATTGCTTCAGGTGCAGTATTGTGAAGCTATTAGTAAATGGTGAAATTGCTGGTGATCCATCAAAGCTGCCTTTTTCAGATTCCTTATTAAGAGGTGATGGTTTATTTGAAACCATACTTGGCATCGGTGAATCTCCAATAGCCTGGCCGAGGCATTATGCACGTCTTGCAAAAGCAGCAGAGCAGATATCCATCTCTATACCCGCTCGAATTGATTTAGATCTGGCTCTAACAAAGTTACTGGCAGGAGTTGTAGGCAAATCAAAGATTCGACTAACGGTTTTAGCAGATGGTAATTGGATGATTTCACTGGAAGCAGTTGAAGAGAGCAATAAGCCCGTTACCTTAATGAGGATGAAGGAGAGGGTAAGTTCTAAAGCGGTGCTTGCCGGAATTAAATCAATCTCCTACGGGCAATCTATGTCGGCAGTCAGGCGTGCACAGGCAGCCGGGTATACAGATGCGATATTTGTTAATGAGAATGATCATGTAGTTGAGAGTGGATTTTCTAATCTGATAATTCTCACCGAAAACGGATTTGTTACTCCAGCAGATGAATCAGGCTGTCTACCCGGAGTAATGCGAGAGATACTGCTTAGCTCATTTGGTGTGAACCAATCACTTTTTACTTATGAGCAGTTGCTTCATGCGCAAGGGATTTATACCTGCTCATCTATCAGGCTTATTCAGCATGTGAGCAAGGTTGATGACACACTCTTTAGTGAAAGTGCAAATGGAAGAAAATTAATTGGTGATTTTGCTGATTTTTTGCAGAGTAAGATAACTCCATGAATTCAATTGCCAAACGAGTATTAGTTGGGGTGTTAGGTGGTCTAATTACACTTGTTGGCGTTGTTGCATTGGTAGCACCAGGCCCAGGTTGGCTGATCATATTTACTGGACTTGGAATTTTGGCCTCTGAATTTGCATGGGCTGCCCGCCTGCTAAGACAAGCAAAAAATGTAGCTAATCAGGCGGCTGATGCGGTGAAGATTAAAAAACGGCATCGATTGATGATTGTCGCTGCCCTTACATTTGCTTCGCTAGTTTTAATGGTTTTCTGGTACGCATCTACTCGATAATCACGCTTCTTTATCGCTCGCTTTGCTAACCTAGCGGTATGTCCGGCCAAATAAAGATCACCGTTGATGGCAAATCTCAAACAATCACCGCTGATCAAAAGCCGACTCACTTATATGAAGATCAAAAAGATGTAGTTGTTTGTCGCATAAATGGTGAACTGAAGGATCTTTGGAGTGATTTAGCAGATGGTGATGTTGTTGACTCAGTTTTGATCTCATCTCCTGATGGACTTAATGTGCTGCGACACTCCACTGCGCATGTTTTGGCCCAAGCGGTGCAAGAAGTATTTCCGCAGACAAAACTTGGAATTGGTCCACCAATAAATGATGGTTTTTATTATGACTTCGACCCAAAAAATCCATTTACACCAGATGATCTAGAAAAACTAGAGAGTGCAATGCGCAAAATTATCAAAGCCGGTCAAAGATTTCGGCGGCGGGTGGTTAGTGAAAAAGAAGGGCTAGCAGAATTAAAGGGTGAACCGTATAAATGTGAATTAATTGGATTGAAATCTACTGATGCCGGTGATGAATCAAGTGTTGAGGTGGGTGGATCGGTATTAACTATTTATGACAA
>Ga0247843_1003202_pt1 | contig 27505 bp, 21 predicted proteins | sample LaCruzMarch2017__FD_192420 | JGI IMG/M metagenome (GOLD analysis project Ga0247843, IMG submission 192420) | Freshwater microbial communities from meromictic Lake La Cruz, Castile-La Mancha, Spain - LaCruzMarch2017_8m | ecosystem: Environmental > Aquatic > Freshwater > Lake | place: Spain... | reverse complement strand
GCTTGTCTTCCCGAAGCAATAGCAATGGCGCAGGGACTGCGAGAAAAAGCGATACAGACCCGTGTGCTGCGAATCCAGACGAAAGACTGGGGCCATGCGGTCTGCGTTTACCTATACCCAACTGGAGCAAACAAACTTTATGTCTGGGATAGCTACTGGCAGAGCATTAACCTCCGCGCATGGTTTGACAATCCTGACAGCATAGCCAGTGCTTGGCTTAATTATGCTCACCCAGACAAGCAACTCGTTAACGCAACTTTCCTTGATTAAAATTATGTACATGAAAGAACAATACGAACTCCCAGAAGGTTTTGTTGACCTGTCCGAGGAAGTTAAACCTATCGGAATGTTTTCAGCTTCAGAACCAGAAGATGAAGAAGAGGATGAGACTGAATATAGCTATCCTACGCTTTATTTCAGCAATGCCGAGGGTCTTAAAGACCTGCCAAAAGAAGGCACTGCAACTATTTATTTCAAGAAAACAATGGAGCGCACCGAGGTAGTAACTCGCGATGGAAAAACTAAAAAAAATCATTGCGTTGAGTTGTGCATCTGTGGTATTAAGACACCTAAATCAGCATCACCAATGAAAATTGATTCTGAAGACGAGATTGAGAACGGACTAAACGAAGCTGAAATGGAAGACTAAAATTATGGCAATGACACCCGATGATATGATGGCAGAAATGCCTGCACCCGAAATGCAACCTGATATGATGACTCCTCCCGAAGGAGAAGTTACAATGTCAATTAACAAAGCTGATTTTGATAATTTAAATAGCCTTGTTCAAGAACTCGCATCCGCTCTCTCTGCCATGTCTTCGTCAGTTGATATGCAGGCAGCAGCAGGCGAGGAGGAAGCTATGCCAAAAGCCGAAGAGGCAGCAGACATGGCAGACCTCGATATGTTTGCTAAAGAACTCTCTGCTCGTTCCCGCGCTTAATTATGTTCGTATCCCAAATTTTCGAGGAATGTGCGGAAATTTTAGGAACGACAAATAGCGAGAGGGTCTTCCGAAAGATTTCGCAGGCAGTTCAGACTCTCATGGAGTCTGGACACTGGTCTCATAGCACTGCCGAGGTCGATATCTGCACAGGATGGGACGGGTGCAGTGTTGTTCTCCCTCGCGGCGTGGACACTCCTCTGGCGATTAATATGGACGGCAGTCCTGTGTACTTCAGGAATCGGCTATTCCAGTACCATGTTAACAAAGGCGGAATGTTCTCTCCTGTCTCATGGGCATGGGATGACCGAGGCTTCACTGCAACGGCAATGGAGATCATTCAGCCTTCGCAACTAATCGCGATTGCCGAGGTCGAGAATGATGTAGGCAAAACGATTCGCGTTCTTGGAACCAATGACGGGAATATTCCGCTCCGTAGCCAACTCGAAAATGGCACTGGCGTTGATGGGTTGCTCGTTCCTATCAATTCGGTCAATGACTACCCGCTTGGAGTTATCTTGCCGCCGAACCAAACGATTGAGACCCGCAGTGTTGCAATCGATCCGATCACTCGCTTTACAACGACAACTCCGCATCAATTGGACTCTGGTCAGGGATTCAATATCGCTTCATTTACTGGAACGATACCAATTCCATTGTCAAGTGGACAAGTAATTTATATCGGCGTGATCGATGCGGTCACGATTCAGCTATTTTCTGACCAAAACAACGCCAAGGGTGGAAATTTTCCTCTTGAGTTGCAAAGCATTATAAATTCTGGGACGCTAACAATTAGAGACAGCAAGCCAAGTGCAGTGGCCACCGCATTGGAATTCCCCGCATTGCCAGAAAACGAACCAAGTTTGCCGATTACGACTGCAAATCCTGTGGCGTTTCCCCAACAGACATTGCCGCCTCCACTGTTGGCGAAAGTAACATACTTTGCAAATTTAATTGACCCCAAGCATCTGCAAATTTTTGAATCGTTTCAAGATGCTCAAAACAATGTCAATCCAGTATTCACAACTGGTAGCACTGCGCCAATCGATATTGACATTCGCAAGGAAATCCTTCCAGAGTCAAAGTTGACTTTTGCTATTCAGCATTTTTATAAACAGGGAGATCAGGTTCAAGTTTATTCAGCAGGAGGATCGTTGCCAAATCCCTTGATTGCGAACCAAAACTACTTTGTTAATATCATTAATGAGTTTGAAATTACACTGCATGAGTCTCAAGCAGATGCCATCGCATCAACTCCGCTTAATCCTATCAATCCAATTAAAATTATTGATGCGGGAGTAGGTACAAACTTTGTTGTAAAATTAATTTCGTCTGTATTCCGTTCAGGGGAACTGTCGCAGATAACCGCACCGGGACTCAACATTCAGGCTCCGAAAGGTTCTGGAGCGCAATTCCAAGCAGTTGTAACTGGTGCGGTACGATCAGTATCCATAACAAGTCAAGGAAATGGTTATACAACAGTTCCTCAAGTTACATTTAGCCCACCTCCAGAACCTCCATTTGGGTCTGGACAAGAAGTTGTTAACGCAACTGGATTTGCTATAGTTAATACAATTTCTACTAAATTAGAGCAGATTATTATTCTTAACCCCGGACTTGGATACACATCTGCTCCATCAATATCAATTGACGCGCCTGTAGGTGGAGGAGTTACAGTGGGTGCGCCCGCTCAAGCAGTTGCGTCCGCAAGCATCCAAACATCATTTGTATCTTACTTTAGAAAGATATCTGGTGGAATTGGATATACTCAGCCTCCACAAATTCAGATTTCAGGAGGTGGAGGGTCTGGGGCAACTGCTCAAGCCGTTGTAAATACAACAATCAATCCAATAACTGGGATTTTAGCTCCGAGTACAACTGCAACCGCAACAACGGCAAACGCACATGGTTTTTCTGAAGAGCAAATTGTTACAATTGCTAATGCAAGTCCAAATGCTTTTAACGGAAATAAAACAATTTTAAGCGTTCCGTTTTTGCCGCCAATAGCTATTTCAAGTATTGTAAGAACCAACCAAAAAGCATTAGCAACAACCTCGGTAGAGCATAATTTTTCTACTGGGCAAAAAGTTAAAATATCAGATGCAGTTTCTGGATCAACTCCTATACCGCAATACATTGGCAACTTTGATGTTACTGTTATAAACCCGTTGCAGTTTGAATACATTGTCCAAGGCACTCCAATAAACGCAACTTCAGCAAATTGTTCTGTGCCTGATCCAACTGGAACAACATTTACATTTACAATTCTTGCTGGAACTGGCAATGCAACTGCTGGTGGAAATGTGTTTTCTGGCGAAGTTGTAGCACTTAATGTTATTACATCTGGCACAGGATATAGTTCATCCCCAACTGTGACAATAACTCCCTCTACAGGTGTATTTATTGAATTTACATCCACGGGATCGTTACCTTCTCCATTAATTTCTGGGGTGGCATATCGCGCCGAAGCTCCACTTGATACAACAAATGGTGTATTTACAATTAAAAACGCAGACTTTTCAAAAGTAAATGTTACAGGTGGAGGCAGTGGAACATTTTACACTGTTCTTTCTCGTTCATTTGGAATAGACTTTACAAATCGTTGGTTGGGTGATTTTTCAAGTCTTTCAACTGGAGATGCAATATATTTTGGGACTGATTTTATTCTTCCAACAACTGTCCCATCAGTGAGTTCAACAGTGCCAAATTATTTAAATGTAATTACATCTGGAGTTTCGCGAGTTTACGACACGCAACAAAATGCAATTCTTGGAGAAAATTCTGGATTAATTGAGGTTGTATCATTTGGAGTTGGGCAAACATATTATGGACGCAGATACAGTGTTTCCCCATTGCCATATAATAACCTGATCCAACCTGACTCTGTTATTTACCTTCAAGAAGATGAAATTGTCAGAGTATCGACATCTGGTACATTGCCAAGTCCTCTGGTTGCTGGAACCGACTACAAAGTTAAGTTGTTTGGGGATAGCATTAAGTTATTCACTATGAACGGAGTTTTGGTTCCGCTTCTAAACGCAGGCGTGGGTCAATTGAGTGTCGATATCGAGCGCATAATTACTCCAGTTAAATCAACGCAGATTTTTGTTGAGCGTTCGCTATTTGAAACTGGTCAGTCTGTTAACATAAGGGCAGTCGAGGGAGACTCATTGCCGTTTCCGTTGGTCGCAGGCACGACATATTATGTGCGGAGAGTAGATGAAAACAACATTGAGCTTTACGGCACAGCAGCACAATCAAAAGGGACTGGGACTACAGGCAGGGTTGCTTTTGAAACGGCAGGAGATTCTGTCGAATCGACATTCTTTATTGATGCCGTAGATGAAAGCGTATTGGTTAAATCAATCTCGCAAATTGAAAAGCCTCTCACTGATGGATTTGTGCTGCTTTACGCATGGGATTATGGACGCTCAAATGACATGACCTTAATTGGTCGCTACCATCCCTCCGAGGTCAATCCGCAATATCGCAGACTGCGAATCGGCAAGAAGTGTGCATGGGTGCGGTTGGCGTACAGAATGTCGCCTCCGTTTATTACTTCTGTGTACGATTACATTCCTGTTGAGCATGAACGGGCAATCATCGCGGCAATTCATGCCTGCGATATGGAAGACAAGGACTTTGCCGACCAAGCAACAAGATACTGGGGGATTGCATTTAATTATCTTCGCAATCAACAAGAATATATTGATGGTCATGCGTTTGTGCCGCCACAAATAAATAATATTACTTATGGAGACGGCACTGATCCTGTTATTTTCTAATGAAAAGCGAACAGATTTCATCAGGCAGACTTGTTAAAGCCACCTCTGGGTGGTTTGCCGGAGTGAACTCTGTCCGTAATCCTTGGGCGTTGCCTGAAAATCAATTTAAGTGGGGAGTCAATGTTCAGGTGCGAGGGGGCATCGTGCAGACTCGCCCCGGCCAAGCAATGCGGTTAGCTCTGCCTGCTGGGAACTTCCAAGGCGGCATTTTTTTTGCAGCAAACAAGCAAAAAGAATCGGCAAGGATCGAGCAGATCAATGGCCGAACGATTACAACTCCCGCCAAAATATTTAATCCAGAAGAAGAGGGAGTAATTGCAGACGAACTCCCTTACATGGTCTTTGCAGTGAATGGTTCTGTTTACTATGCGCCATTCCCATTGGAGCAACCAAAAGACTGGTCGCAGTACAAACTTGCAAACATCTCCCTCGACCCCGATGTCGATCAATTTGTTTTCTGCTTGGCTACGCAATCGGCAAATCTCTCCACTGGTAAAAATGAGATCGTTACTCCATCCAATCGAGTTGTTTTTATTCAAGACGGGGTTTCTGCGCCTGCGTACTGGGACGGGTCAAATAAAACAGGAACGCAGACATCGAGTATTCCAAGTGGATACTGGATGGCGTTTTCTGGCAACCGACTTTGGGTCTCTGACAAGAATATCGTACTTGCATCCGATCTCGGTGACCCCACCTCTTGGCAGGAACGAACAAGCGGAGCAGGACGAGGCGACTTTGCCTTTAGTCGCCCGATAACTGGAATGGTTAGCTTTGTGGGTCAGGATACCTCGACTCGATTAATTGTATTTACCGACCGATCTACATTCTCGCTGGCGAGCGGAGTACTGGATCGCAGTCAATGGACATCAACTGCAAATTTCCAAAACACTTTGTACCCAACTGTGGGGTGCATCGCGGGAAAATCGATCACATTTCAAGCGGGACAAATGTGGTGGTACTCGCAAGGCGGATTGCTCGCGGCGGATGTGGCGGCAGCATCCTATCTATCCTCGCAAGTTATTTTCAAGGATGTTGAGATGGCGAGAACGAAACAGTTTTTGTCAGGAAATACGGCAGGGATTTGCGCTACCAGTTTCGAGAATTATATTCTGGTTAGTGTACCCTATCTGGAAAAACTAAACTCGCAGACGATGGTGCTTGACTATGCCGCCGCTTCAGAATGGTCGCAGGCTCGCGTTCCAGCATGGTGCGGGGTATGGACAGGCACTCGACCCGTAGAATGGGCTACAGGCACTATTGCGGGGCAGCAAAAGTGCTTTCACTTTTCGGTCGATTACTCTGCAACATCAGACGGATCGTACAATCATCTGTGGGAGTCATTCGCACCGCAAAAATACGACTCTTATTTCGACATCGAATCAGATGGGAGTACGATTGAAAAAATCAATCGTATTTATTGTCAGATGGAAACCGCGATGCTTGGAGACCAGATGGATTTGAAGAGTTTCATTTATTCTGAAATCGATGCTTGCGAGATCGGTGGAGTTGTTGATCTCACAGTCGCATTCCGAGGCAGCAAAGGTAAGCACAAGGAGATTTTGAGAAAAAGAATCCTTGCGGTTACAGACCGAATCCAGTGGGAGGAGACCCCATATGCAAAAAGAGTCGAAGACCTTGGATATTTAAGCTCTCAATACCGCAGGCTGATTACGGAGTCATCTCAAAGGCGAACCGATTACTTAACTTGCGAAAGCGACTTTACCATCGACATCGACAAGGCTTTTAGCATTCTCATTGAATGGTGCGGACAGATGGGAGTCGAGATCGTGCGAATATTTACTGACCCATTTGCTACAAAATCGACTGGCATACCGCAAAAAGACGAATCGAAATACTGCGTATTAGGTCAAGATGGAGAGAACTTTACAATCGACTCGTTACCTGACCCGTATGCGTCTGGGAATGGCGAGCAAAAATCATGGTATGCGCGGGTATTTAAGACTGTGACTTTAACCTGCCAAAATTCATCGCCAGCAATCGCCGCAACTGCCGAGGCATCTTATATTTCGTGGGTTTCTTACGAACACGCAGAGGCGCAAGCAGGAGTCCTTGCACTGCAAGCTGCAAATGCTGCCGCGCAACAATACCGAGGAGAAAACCCTTGTTAATATGCCTTCAATAATTACAGCATCCGAACGAGTAACTGACTTCCCAAGTCGCTTTGTATTTCCGTTTTCAAACGAAAATGCGATCCCACTTTACTCTTCTATAAATTTTATTAATCCTTCGCAAAATAGTTGCTTGCCTTGTGTCGTTTGTGGCAATATTAATGATCGTATCAATGCCATTGAGGAGCAAGCGAGTAGATATCGAGACTATGTACCAAATCAGTTTGACAAAAAAAACATTGTAGTTGGAACAGTATGAAAATTAGTAATATAGAATATAAAACGATTCCAAAAGATAGTGGTGAATTTCTTGAACTTGTAGATTTTGCCGAGGAATTTGATCACAATATTGTTGAGCATCCGCAGGTAAATGTGATCGGGCATTATAAAGACGGGAAGCTATTCGGTTATTCTGACCATGTATATATCCCTGTGCTTTACCCCGCATTCCATCCTGCACATACAACTCCACGGGATGTAGTTCAATGTATGCATGATTTAAAAGTATATGCACAAGTATCTGGAGCGGCAGGATATATTGGAGTGCCACTTCAAGACGAACGCACTAATTTTACTAACCAAATTATGTCAAAACTTGGCTTAAAACGAATGCACAGAGAGCTTTTTAGTCTATAAGGAGAATTACTATGGGAGGAAGCGCACCAGCACCAGTACAGTACGATACATCAAAGATGTATACAAGGCCAGACCCGCAGGGTACTTACGACCTTTTAGCGGCATCAAGCAAATTAGCCGAAGGGAGTCTTGATTTACAACGCAAAAATGTTGATCTGGCATCTAAATCTCCTCCGCAGATGTTGTCTTACAATCCTACTGAAATTTCCAATCAGGCTTTTGAATTAGGACTTGGCAATATCTCCCGCGAACGGCAAGGCGAAGCACTTACAAATCCGTTTGCTGCTCAAATGCGTCTCGACATGGGAGAGCAGGTTGCAAAGGCGACCGACGAAGATGCGCTTGAAGACTTTTTGACCCGTTTCACTCGCGAACGAGGCATAACATCTGTTGCAGCAAGCGGAGTTGATCCCTCCAGTACAATTGGGCGATCTGCTATCTTTGATAAGACTGCCGAGGCAGGCAGAAACATGATGTTTGACAATCTTGCAAAGCGGCAAGCGTATTTGCAAGCGACTCCTGCGCCGATGGGCGGCATTGATCCCGGCGCAGCAGTTTCGGCAGGGCAAGCAGTCAAGGATGCAAATATTGGCAGCATGAATTCCTTCCAATCGCAGAACCTTCAAAACGCTTTTGGCATGGGGCAATCTTACAGCGATTATGTCAACAAAATGATGGGAGAGACCATGTCCGCAAATCAGGCAGAGCAGGCAAATCTTCGCCAGTATCAAGAACAACTAATCAACAATCTCCTCGGCAACGCTAACTCCACAAATGCCGCCAATGCCGCCGCATCTGCGGGGCAGCAGGCGCAAACGGGGTCGCTGATTGCTGGTGGTGGAGCGGCACTCGGTATTGCTGCTGCTGCTGCAATTATGATTTAATAAATGAATATAGAGCTACTGAATAAGACTATTGAAATGGCGCGACTCTGGGCTACCAATTGGCCCAAGAGCGTTGTGTTTTGGTCAGGCGGAAAAGACTCAACGGCATTACTCCACATTCTTAAATTTCGCGCAGGATTAGACCTTCCAGTGGTTCAATTTCGCGAACCAAAATTTCGCGAGCGATATGCGTATTCAGATCGACTGATCAAAAAATGGAAGCTCGCAATCTACGAGTATCCACCACTGAAAGTTGCACTCACAACTGGGCCTGATACCGAGACTGGCGAGGTTAGATTTGATATGCTCAAATACTTTCAATGGGGGCAAAAATGTATGGTCATGTCCCTCGGAACAGAACGACCCAAAGAAGGCGAGGACTTTTTGTGCGGCGTTAATGACTTCCTGTTGCGTCCTACAGGAACTTTCCATTGGCCTTGGAATGCGGTGCATATTGGGACGAAAAATACCGACACAGACCTGATTAAAGGGCAGGTAGCCGTGACCACCCACATTCGCCATGCGGACGGGTCTCCTGTGAGCTTGTATTTGCTCCGAGATTGGACTGACAAGGATGTTTACGATTATCTTGAGTACTCTGGGATTGAGCCAGACGAGACACGCTACATTAAAACCGAAAAAGGATGGGGAAACAATCCTGACAAATCGCTCAATGCTGATTTTTATCCTGCTTGTTTTAATTGCGTTGATCGCCACCAAGGAAAATATGTAGACTGTCCCAAGCTCAAGGCAAAAATTACCAATGTATCACATCTCGCGCCCTACGAAGATATCGTCATCCCTGACCTTGGATTTCGCGCTATAGACTGGAGTAAATGTACGACTGCCAAAAATGCGGAGCGTGTTGCTCCTACAAGTGGTCATGGCCGATCCTCAAACGAGACAGGTCAGACGCAACAGGCATCTCGCAGGAAATGCAAAGATTCGACTACCCGCTGATGAAGACCGAAAATAACAGATGCGTAGCGTTGAGAGGCGAAGTTGGCGTTTCCGTTAAGTGTAGCGTTTACAATGATCGACCTGATGCGTGTAGGAAGTTTGAAGTGGGGTCAGAACTGTGTAACGAAGCAAGAAGAAAGGTAGGGATACTATAATGGGAGGAAATGCGTTTTCAAAAACGATGACAAAAATCGTTGACCCATTTAATTGGTCTCCAAAAGTATCTAAAAGTTGGTTTGGAAAATCAATGAAGGCAGTAAGTAAAGTCGTTGATCCGCTTAACATTGTTGATCCAATGTCAGTGCTGCCAACATCTGCTGCAATGGGTAAAAAGCCATATCAATTTGATACTACATATGGTGGTGCTGCACAAAAATGGCTCGGAATTAATCAGAAAAGCCCATACATTCCACCAAGAACAAAAATTACCCCATTAACTAATTCTGGCAATAATAATGTAATGATGTCAAATTTGCTTGAGCAACAGAAAAAAACAGACGCTCAATCACTTTCTACTATTAAAGATTCTTTTGCTGCTCAAAACGCTATGCAGCAATCAAATGTTGACGCAAATATGACCAGATCAACATCACAACCATTAGGGTTTCGCGCTCCAGTTAAAACGACTTTTACTCCAGCAAATACTTTTTCTGCACCAGATACTAAAGGGTTGACATTCGGTGGAGGTTAAACAACAATACAACAACAATGAAAGGAATATAATTATGGGAGGAGGACAACAAGGCCCAAGCAAGGGGCAAATTCAAGCGCAGCAAGATCAAGAACGAGCGATGATGGAGATGAATATGCAAATGCAACAGCAGCAAATGCAAATGCAACAAGATATGCTGAAAGCACAAATAGAAGCGGCTGAAAGACAGAGAATTGCCGCAGAAGAGGCGGCAAGGCAAGCGGCGATCCAATCGCAATCTTCAATGGCGCAACAAGCTGCACAACAAAATTTTCAGGATATTGACCAAAAGTTAACAGGCAAAAATACAATGCAAGAATTTGCCGATCAAAATGCAGCAAATGCATATGGTAAAAGCCTCACAACAGGTGCTGAAAATGTAACTGGCGATTTTGATTTTTCAAAAACAAAACAAAGAGCGTTACAACAACTCGGAGCGGCATCAGGAACTCTACCGCAGACAGATGCAAATTTATTGGCAAATATTTACGGGCTTAATCCAGCCGCAACTACTGCTGCTAACGCACTTAACAAAACGGGTGCTACGAAGCAACAAGGTCAATATATTATGCCAAATACATCAGGATTAACTTTTGGAGGAACTTAATTATGAAGTACAAAGTAATTGGTTTAGACGGCAAAACAAAAGTATTTTCAGACAATGAAAATCTTTATTTGCAAAAAACTCCTCAAGAAATATTTGCAGAGAAAAAACTGGCATATGACAGCAGTAAACCAGTTTCAAAGCCATTAAAAAGTAGTTTTGGTGTTAAAACAATTCCAGTTTTAAAAGTTGGTTCATCAGGATACAAGCAAGCAGTCAAGAAATTTACGCCAGAAGGGTTTTCTGCATACAAGAAAACTGATATTGATCCAAACAGAGTTACGCCAAAAGGATTTGAGCAAGGAACAAATTACAATAACTATAAACTACGGCAAAATGAAATAAAAAGTGATCAATTTGCAGAAAAAACAAGAATTGACTCATTAATCGAGCGTCAAAGGCAAGATGCAAGGCTTAAAGCGTCTGAAAATGAATTTGATGTTAAGGAAAAGTTAAATAAAACGCTTAATGCACCCGTTCAAAACCAAGGCGTACTACAACCAATTCCTTACATATCAAGTGGATCGTCTCCCGAAGTATACAGTAAAATAGCATATCAAGGTGGCAAACAAAAACAAACACCTACTTCAAACATTGTTACTCAAATGGGAGGCAACTCTGGGGCAATGACTGCGCCCTCGCCTTCTGGGAGTCAATCTAATCCTATTGTTCCACCCAACCCTCAAGTTTTAAATCAATTGAATAAAACTAATAATAGCGCAAATACATCGAATTTTCAAATGCCAAACACATCAGATTTAATATTCGGAGGAACATAATATTATGGGTGGAAGAAGTAAAAAAAGCAGCAATAGTAATCAGGGTAACAGCAACAGTTCTAACTCTGGCAGTTCATCTCAAGATAAGGCGCAGGCGTTTGCAAAGCAGCAAGCGGACGCATTAGCCGCGCAAAAAGCAGCAGAAGAAGCGGCAATTAAAGCAGCAGAAGAAGCTGCACGGCAACAAGCAATTGCGTCTCAATCCGCAAACGCTCGCTCGCTTGCTACTACTAATCAACAGGAGGTTGGAAATAAATTGGCTACAACGCTTAACACTCCAATGCAATCTGGCACTATGAACTACGGAGCGCAGGCGAGCGGATACAACCCTGCCGCAGCAAAACAACAACAGGTTACCTCGATGGGTGGCGGTGGCGCAACGCCTGCGCCTATGGCAGCACCCGGCGCGGCAATCGCAGCAAAGGTAAATGCTGATGCTGGCGGCACAAATGCCGTTCAAAACCGCTATACCATGCCCAGCACTGCTGGACTTACATTTGGAGGAAGTTAGTATGCCATCGATCACTTACACTCCTAAAGCCTCAAATCAATCTGCTGTTGTTAATCCAATTAAAAATAGTGGGAATGACCTGAAGTTTACAAAAGATGAGATGATGTCTTTTATCCAACAAAATCCTGAAGTATTAACAGAGGGATTTTGGAAAGGTAGAGTTGCGCTAACTGAAGGCGCGGTGCAGGGAGTTACTTCGGCATTGAGTGGTATGGGTGGAGCATTAACATCGAAACTTGGAGACGCGAAAAAAGTCGCAGATGCAACAAAGGCACATGATCGAGCGATGGAAATTGCAAGAATTCAAGCCGCGCCTTTTCAAAGACCAAGTACAAGCGGAATAACATTTACATAATTATGGTTAACGCATTTTCCTTTTCGTATACGCCAAAACCCTCGACCGCATTAGCGGCTATCACTCCGCTTAAATTGTTGGGAGAGGGACGGGAGTCATTGCGGTTCACGGCAAGTACTCCCATGGCTTTTATTAAACAAAACCCAGAGGTTGTAACAGAGGGATTTTGGAAAGGCAGGCAGGCTTTGACAGAAGGAATTGTTAAGGGTACGACTTCGGCATTAAGTGGGGTTGCTGGCGCATTGACATCAAAAGCGGCAGAGACAAAAGCCGATAACGATGCGATAACAGCACATACACGGGCAAAGGAAATCGCTAATATTAAAGCCGCGCCAACGGCGGCAGAAACTGCATATCAACAGCAACGAACTGATTTGCTGACACAACAAATTGCTTCAGCAAAAGAAAAAATAAAAGAATCAACCGAAGGTATAGATTCTACAGCAGTAGAACCGGGGGAAATTGATTTTAGCCGATTCCCGAATTTAAAAGAACCAATCCAAGAACTTCCGCCTCCTACGGCAACCCCAGTCACTACTCCTGCTCCAGTTGCGCCTGCTGGAGTTTCTGCGTTTGCTCCCGGTGATGCTGGAAGAGGATTATTCCAATTTGATCAAGGAACTGGAACTGATGCATTCGGGAATATGCCTCCGCGGCAATCAAGCATGGCATTTAATCTTGCGCCTATTCCGCAAACAGAAGCAATAGCAGCAGCACCTAATGCTGAATCTGTTACACAAACCGCTCCAAAATCCGTTTTTGGTCAAAGCACAAACGGACTTGTTCCTCTTCGTGAGACACTCAAAAAAACAGAAGCAATTTCAGGAACAGCACCTGTTTCCGCACCACCTCCTGCTCCTGTTTTATCTGAATTAAGATTGCCAGAATCAGCAGGAGAAATGACTCTTAATGATGATACAATTCAATTAATGCAAGTTTCTGGAGCAGAAGGAGTTCTCGCTCCAAAAACTGCCGCGAAACCACTTGAAGGAACTACTCCTCCTGCGGTTGAGCCTCAATTGCCAGGAGAACAACTTACCGCTACAACCCAACCAGCCGAATTAACAAAAGATCAATACGACGAGGTTAGATATCAGATTGAAAGTGAGTTAACTGGAAGACCATTTAAATCTCTTGCTGATGCTCGCAGAGCAACTCAAGTTTTAGAGCAAACACTTGGGGTAAAAGCACAGATTACAACTGAAAAAGGAGAAAAAGGCAGTCGCTTACATTATGTTGAAATTGTTGAAGATGCACCATCTCCAATGGAAAGAGTTCCTGAAGGAATGGTAATGAAGCAAGTCACAGATAAGGAAGGAGTACAAACTATGGTGCTTATTCCTAAAATGCCTGCCGAACAACAAATTAAATCTGTTGATGTTGCAATTAGTAGAGCAAAAACTTTAAAAACTGCCATTAATAAAATTCGTGGGATTGCTGGAGGGTTTAGTCCGGGAATAGGAGGGGCTTCTAATTTAATGAACAAACTCCCGATTTCTACAAATGCAAGTACTGTTCGTGCGCTTAACAATACAATTAAAGGAATTATTGGATTCCAAGAATTAGTAGATTTAAAAGCGCAAGGAGGCACTCTCGGTGCGTTGTCCGATGCAGAACTTAATATGTTAACTTCGCTTCAAGGAAGTTTAGATGTTGATAATTTAAACGCAGAAACTTATTTAGAAATGCTCACAGACATCGAGACAAAAACAAACGATGTCCAAAAGAAAATGGAAGCATATAAAAAAGAGTTGATGACTGCTGAAAAACCAACTAAATATCAACATATTCAAACTCCAGAAAATCGTGTTGAAATTAAAACGCAGGCAGAATTTAATGCATTAAAATCTGGACAAAAATTTATTTTTAACGGAAGACCGGGAACTAAATAATATGGCATGGCAACCACCTGAAGAGTCCTTTGACGATACAAAAAAATCGCAATGGAGTCCACCAGAAGAATCTTTTGATGATGCAAAAAAACCAGAATGGACTCCACCTGAAGAATCTTTTGATGATAGTCCTACAAAAATTGAAGATGTAGATAAATTAAAAGAATTACAATCTACTGGTCAAAAACTTACAGATAAACAGCAAAGAATTCTTTTCAAAGCAGATGACGAACGCACTTTTCTTGACAAAGTATCTGGAGCGGCAGGAGCATTTATTCCAGCAGCAGCAGATATTATTGGGCAAACTGCATCAGGCGCAGTTGAATTAGCCAACAAAGCAGTTGTTCAACCTGCTGCCTTTGCGCTTTCTGGGGGGTACAATCGTTTAGATTCTGAAGAGGCAAAAAAAGTATTTAAAGAACGGGAAGAGGCAATTAGGTCTTTGGGAGTCGGTGCAGCAAGAGACACCGAAGAAACAGTAAATGCTGCTGTTCGTTTCGGGATGTTTGGCAGTGCCACAACTGACAAATTGCTTGGCAAAAGCGAAGGGGAACGCTTTCGAGCATGGCAGGATAGGCAGACCATGCGGCAGTTGGAAGCTCAAGAAGCAGAGCAAAATCCAGACCGAGTCGCCGCACTTCTTTCTCAAAATCCATTGATTCAGGGGTATGTAGAGTACGAGGCGAAGAAGATGGGTCTTTCGCCTGAAGAAGTTGAAAAAGTAAAACAAGACTACATCCAGACCATGCTGGATCAGGGTCTCACTAAAGACCAGATCAATGAAAAAGTGGCTACACTGGGAGAGTTTGTTTCTCCTGTGGCTATCCCCGGCGGGGGCAGATTGAGCGGAGCAGTTTTAAAACCTCTTTCCAAAGTAACCGCTCCAGTTTTCAACAAAACGACCGATCTTACAGCAAGGGGAATTTCAAAATTTGCTGGAGGTACAGAATTTGCAGCAAACAAGGTTCTTCAAGGCACTGAACTGCTCCAGACTGGTGCAAGAAAGATTGGCGAGTATGCAATCAATGATTCAGACACTTGGATAAAAGGCACTGTTAACACGGCAATCATGCCTGTTGTTGGCGTTGCTAAACCTGTTTCAGCAACTGCAAGAGTGATCAAAGACATCACCAAACAAGTTGATGTCGGTGGCACGGCAGGACGAATTGGCATGGTCGAGCGAGCGGGGCAGGCAGTGGACTCCAGTGACTTGACAAAAAGACTTTTTGGAGCGCAGGGGAAAGGTGGCGTTGCGCGAGCAAAGTTAGCCGACTGGGCGATTCGTCAATCAAATGCGTTGATTCAGTCCGGCGTAAATGCTGCGGCGTTGAATGTGGCAATGGGCTTGCCTGACATTGAGACCGCAGAAGACCTTGGGTTTGTATCTGGAACAGGTTTTGGCATTGGAAGTCTGGCGGGATCAAGGGCAATTGATCGAGTTTCAGGTCTTGTTGATCCTCGCAAAACGATGGCAGAAAAAATCACTAATTTTGTCACGCCAGACCCTGCTGCATATCGCCGCGATCAGGATGCCGATATCAAACGATTCATGGCGCAGGCATCGCCAGAAATCCAGCAAAACATTGCCGATCTCTCCAACATCGAGACTCGCAAGACGGCAATCGATGCAACAATTGCAAACCTTGAAAAAAAGCGGGATTCCCAGATCAACCCAGACGATGCTGCCTTCGATCAAGCGCAGATTGACGGGTTCCTGAAGCAAAAGGAGGCACTGTCCAAAGCGACTCCAGAAACGCAGGCAGAAGCGACTCGTCAAACTGCACTGGCGTTTATCGATGCCTACGATCTTGCACAGTCCACTGGTGGGGTTGCTGGACTTCGCGGCGTGAACATTGCTGTACTTAATCCCGCCAACGCCGATCAATTTTTCCGCAACCTATATGGTGACTCATTGACGCAGGCAGAGACCACTATAAATCTGCTCACTGGGATTCCAAGTTTGACCGAAACGGACAGCACAAAATTGACCGAGGCACGGCAACTTTTGCAGAAGTTTCAGAACGATGTCGAAGGCGCAAAATCTACCCGTGGATTTGCAATTCAAGAGGACAATACCGACCCGAATTCCCCAAATTTTGTGCCTCCGCATTTGCGTCGAATAAACCAGCAGGGAGCAACTGCTGTAATCAATGCAGACCTCATAAAACATCTGTCGGCGCAAGGATTCAATGTGCGTCACACGCTCCAGCATGAGGTGCAACACGCAGTTCAGCAGTTTGCAGAAGTCAACAAGATGCTTGCTCCGTTGCGCGGCCAATTGTTCGATCAGAAAATCAAAAACGACGATGGAACCACCGAGGTTTATCAGCAAGGGATTTTCTCTGATGAAGACTTGGACAGGTACGCAACGAGATATGCGAAACTCATGTCACCGAGCGATGATGGCGCGAGTTTTTACGCCCAATTCGGTGGGGAAGTGGAGAAGATGCGAGCGTACATCAAAGACGAAATTTTGGCAGAGACTGCTGCCGCTACTGGCGAGTATGCAGGCGGCACTCGCGCAGCACTCGATGATGTTGGACGCAATGTCATGGACTGGCTTGAGGTCAAGACCAAAAGCGGAAGGTTGAAGCAACTGAAAGAGGCACTCCGCAGGAACGGAGTTATTTTCGATAATATCGGCGCGACATCATCTGTTCTGAACTCGCAGATGTCTCCAGAGACGCTTGCAATGATGCGGCAGTACCAGAGAGGTCTTAAGGATTTTGACGGCACGATGACTGTTCAGCAATCCCGCGAATCTGATGAACCTGACATTCCATTGACCAAGATTCTTGGCAGTGTTGCGCTCCAAAATAAATACCGACACGCAGACTTTTTTGAGAAGGAGCAAATCATCAAGGCAACTGCACCTGATGGTAGCGTGACCGAAATCGTTGTTCCCGCTGGCGCGAAAATCGATCCGTTTATTGATGTCTACAGGACGCAGGGAGGGCAGTTGGTCGATGCTGATGGCAATGTTGTGACGCTCGGCCCAGAGATCACTTTTGGCTCGATGCCAGATGGCACAAAGTTTGAAACCGACACGCGCATTGCTCGCAAATCAAATGGGTCACCAATGATCCTAACCAATCGCGAAATGAAAGCTCGCGCAAGGAAGCGAACGGAGATCATCCAGACTGCGATTGACTCTGCGAAGGACGATGGTTCTGGAGTGCGCTTGTCCGATACTGGGAATGGTAATTACCGAGGCGTGATGTCTCCTGCCCAGATCGAAGCATTTATGTTGCTTCCAAACGAGGTGGTATCGCCAAACCTCAAGCGCATGACCAAGTTTTTCAACACGCTGATGGCGAAGAATGACGGCACTCGCGTTGTCATGGAGTATCAGGCGGCATTGCTCAACGGAAAGTACAAGGCACTCTCTCCAAAAATTCGCGACGAAGTACCAATCGGATTCCAATTGACGAAGGACGGGAATTTTGCACTGACCACAATTTCGGTTAGTCGCCTCTATGATAAAATGCAGGCATGGGCAGATAAAAAACCATCAAATCTGCAACCTTGGAATGGTGATACAGGAGCATTCTGGGACTCTGTTACAAAGTACCTCGACAACCATGCGAAGGGAGAAAAAGGCGAGACAGGACTTCATCCTGACGCATACATCGCAGGCAAGATGAAGAATAAGATCAATGATTTATTCAACGCTTACAATGCGGAGACAAAGCAGTCGAACCCTGAACGCAGCACACTTCCAAGGGCGCGAGGGAAAGATAATCTCGACATTGTCATTCGGTCTCGCCGACTTGATCGCATCAACAATTTTGAGGAGTCACCATCGCAGAAACTGCCGATCAACTATGGTTATTTGACTACAAACTATATGCCAGCGGTTAATCCGATGGCAGCACCTATGACAGCAGAAGAGGTGCAGAATCGCTTTGATGGGTCAGTCACTGCTACCCGTGTTCGTCGCGCAATGGCAACTGGTGAGATCGACGCACTCGAAAGCGAGTTGCGGCAGATGGACGATCTCTTGCCAACCGAGTCGTTGCAGTTGGTGCAGGCTGAAGGCGAGATGCCAAGGATTCAGATCGTCTCAATGTTCGACCCTGAAAATGTAGCCTCTCTTGAGCCAGAGGAGATCGTTTCGGACATCGATGCCGAGACAGAGGCAGAGTTAGCCATTCTTGACGCACAGGACGGCACTGTGCCGCCGCAAGACATCGCCAAGGTACTTTCCTCCAAACTCGACCAATTGTACGCAGACGGGGGGCGCAGTCCGATCATACCAGTGTTGGAAACCGAACTGGAAAAAATCTACCAGCAACTGGAGTCGCAAGCGGAAGAGCGGGAAGTAACAACAGAAGATTTCGGGGAAGAACCAGATACCACCGATGTGGATGTGATGAATTCGCCAATGGACATGATTGAGCAAGCAGTCAACCTCTACAATTCAGGCAGGGTTGACGAGGAACCTCCGCAGACGCTTGCAGAATTTGTTCGTAGTGCTGTGAATTCAACAGGGAACTTGATAATCTCGCCAGATGTCACTGACGAGCAGATTGTGGCAGCAGCAGACGATGTGATGCAGTATCGTCAATCGCTCAAAGACCGCATCCGTTCAGGAACAGAATTCTCCAACGCAGTTGTTGCGCCTGCTGGATTGCAATACCTGCCTGCCTTCCACGGGTCGCCTTATGACTTTGACAGGTTCCGAATGGACAAAGTTGGAACAGGAAGGAAAGAACAAGCATTTGGTCATGGGCTTTATTTTTCAAAAGCAAAAAGAGTCGGAGAGCAATATCAAGCAGGATCAAATTCAGGGAAACTTTATAAAGTTGATCTTGATATAAATGATTCTGATTTATTGTATTGGGATGAACCTTTTAAAAATCAATCAGAAAGCGTTAACAATGCAATTGTTAAACTCATTAGTGAACGCATTCCAAAAGAAATTTCTGATGCCTATTTGAATAATCCTGAAGCAAGAGGAGGATCGTTTTACGCTTTAATTTCAGATAGTTTTGGAGAAAATGCAGAAGGGACTCCAGAGCAACGAGCATCCAAGGCATTTCTTGCGGCAGGTATCCCCGGCGTTCGTTATTTAGACCGAAGAAGTTTAATTACAGGCCAAAAAGTATACAACTATGTGATCTTCGACGAGAACCTTATCAAGGTACTTGAAAAGAACGATCAACCTGTTGGCCCGATCACGCAGTTCATGCCAGCACCAATCGAAGCACCATCTGGCGAGCGTGGATTCCAAAGCAAACTCCAAATTGAAATCCAACGCAATTTCAAAGGTGCAAGAGCAACGCCAGAGCAACTGAAGGCAGTGCTTGACAACCCGCAGAATGTCAAAGCTGAAGAGGTCAAATGGTCAGGCGTGATGGACGAGATTGATCGTCTTGCACAAGAGAACAACGGCAAGGTTCCCGTGCAGGAATTGCTGAATTACCTGCGCGATGAAGGTCAGGTCAAATTCGATGAGGTCACTCTTGGAGAAAATAACAACATTAAAAATGTTGCTAATCCTAACTTTGCTCAATACCAACTCCCCGGCGGCATAAACTATCGTGAGGTTGTTTTGTCGATGCTGTCGATGCCAAGAAAAACTTTGCAACCAACTGATGCAGAAGTTAAAGAATATTATGGATTACTCCCTCGCAAAGAAGATTTAACTGGCGATGAATTAAATAGATACAATGAGTTGCTTGGTAAAATTAATGCATCGAATAAAGAAGTTAATAAAAAAGTTTATTATTCAACTCACTTTCCAAATATTCCGAACTATGTAGCCCATATGCGTCTTAACGAGCGCACAGACTCTGAAGGTAATGATGGTCTATTCGTTGAGGAATTTCAATCGGACAGGCATCAAGCGGGGCGGAAGATGGGGTATGGTCTATTGAGTCCTGCGGAAACATATGACTATTATCAGATATTGAATGAATACGGCGGCGAGTCTAATCGCTATTATACTCAACAGCAGGCAGAAGATCATGTATCAGAGCACGGTGGAAGTATTGAGAAGCGACAAGGCATCGCCAAAAAGGAAGTTCAAGGCATCCCCGACGCACCATTTCGCACCACATGGCCCCTCGCGCTCTTCAAACGCGCCCTGCGGGATGCCGTGGACGGTGGGAAGACATGGATCGGCTGGACGGTCGGTGAGACGCAGAATGAGCGATTTGATCTAAGCAAGCAGGTGTCCGAAATTCGTTATTGGCCTGACGAGGATGGTCGATGGGGACTTTCGGTGATCGGAATGAACGGCCAAACCGAAGAGTTCAGAAACGATTACATGACTATTCAGCAGGTCGAGGAATATGTCGGCAAGGATGTTGCTCTCCGCATGGTCGATGGTGAAGGAGAAGACATCGGGAATAACTCCAAATCCCTTTCTGGCGACAACCTCAAAGTCGGCGGCGAAGGCATGAAAGGTTTCTACGATCAAATCCTTCCAAAAGAGATTGGCAAATATGTTGCAAAGATGGGTGGCAAGGTTGAGAAAGTTGAAATTAGAACCGGAGATGAATTAGTACCAGAAATTGGAGGTTCTATTACAAATGTTGTTAATTCAGATGGTCAAATACTTACCTACTATGATCAAGCCGATCCAGTTAAACGCAGAGAATTAGCTCAAAGATGGATTGAATTTAACAAATTTAAGCATCCAGATGCGCGATTGGAAGAAGATACATTTAAAGGAATGCCTATCTGGCGAGTAAACATCACGCCAGAGATGGCAAATGTTGTTAGCGCAGGGCAGATGCAGTTCATGCCAGCAGTGTCAGATGCCGAGTACCTTGATCTTGCCAAAGACCCAAAGGCTAACCAAAAACAGTTGCAGAGGATGGCGGATGAAGCGGTCGAGCAATTAACTAAAATTGCTATTGGGGATCAAACGACTTACTGGCACTACGGAATCCGCACAGAGGATAATGGCCATCAAGTAGGGGAAGTTTTGGACGGAGAATCTGTTCACTGGGATGATGGTGATCCAACCGAAGAAGGGCTGGGAGGACTATCGAGCACAGCGATAGGGGCAAACGATAACAGTGTTAAGGACGCATGGAAGACTCATCGTAGGGGGGGATACCCGGGAAAGTTTTCTTATATTCTTGGATCGGATGACGCAGCATCTAACGATAGAGGTGATATTGGGGAAATCGTCCTGATAAACCCGAAAGTGTTAGCTGTGTTTAAAGACGCGAAAAAGCCCGTAACATACGATGACGAAGGAAATGTGATCCCTCTCTCACAGAGGTTCCAGACTGCCTCTCCTGACATCCGTTTCCTGCCAGCGGAAAATACCGCAGCATTGATGGTAAAGCTACCTCAATGGCAGGCGGCTCGTCAACCAGAAATTTTGAGCGAGCGGGTGAAGGCGGCCATCAAAAGCGTTGAACTTGCAAAAGAAGCCGTAAAGAGCGGGGAATATTTAAACGAGCTTGAACAAGAGGAGTGGGAAGATTATTACGGCAAGGAAATTGTTTTCAAGTCTTCTGCTGCGGAACGCTTTGAGAAAGCAAAAGCATATTCGATTCGAGGTCGAGATGTCTCTATCACATATCATAGAAATATTCCAAACAGTTTGCGCGTTCACCAAATTCACATAACTAAACGCGCAGACAGAGTTGTTGCAGATGGTAGGGTGATATTTGAGCGGCTAAATCCAAGAACAGACACACCTTTCCCATTTTCCAAATATGAACCATCAAATGATATTGCGGAAAGACTGAATAAATTAGCCAAAGCCGAAGCAAGGCTTTTCCTTGCGATGGAAGAAGAAGGGGGAAGAGGTGACCGCATGGCAGCCAAAGAATCCGCCGCACAATGGGCAATACGCACGAAAGCAGCCGAGTTTGCCGCCATTTTGGACGCTCGCGACAAAAACGCTAAAAACCAATCAAGATCGTTTATTGCCGAGGTCTGGTCGGCTTTCGCTACAAACGACTCGGTTTTCCAGTATGGGCGCACCGACAGCAAAAAGGCACAGGATATTGCAGATGCCGTGTCAGCTCCCGGAAAGTCGGTAACAATTCTTGAGCTGGGCGCGAAAATCATATTCATTGGCAAGGAAGGCTCCATTACGATTCACGATGCTAACACCGACCGCCCATACATCTACGCTATGTATGCCAACAGCCAAGGCAAAGAGAGCGGTGGCGGAAGCCAACTTTACGCTGGCGCGTTGGATTGGATTCACAACAACGGAAAAAAAATCAAAAGCGACTCTGGATTAACTGACATTAACTCAATCCGGCGAACATCCAATTTCTTCGCTTCTGCAATCCGCCACGGCACAACCAAGCACCTCCAGCCACACGCCGACCAAGGCTTGAAATGGACAACATCGGATACGCTCAACACCGCAGCACTTGCCGTAAAAGAAATGGAAAACGCTTTCCACGCAATCCCAAGTGTGCGAAGGTGGGAGTATGACTTCCAAAATGGGCGATTCCGAGACGACGCTGGCAACGACCTCACACGGGAGAGATTTAATTCCGCGTTGCAATTGGGCGATCCCGAAAAATCTGGAATCGGCCTTTCGACTCTTCAAAGAGCGATCATCACGAATTCCGCGATACGCTCGTTTGCACGGGGAGAAGCTACGGGGAGCTTTCTGGAGTCTACGCGAAGAGGAGTAGCCCCAGTATCCAAATTTGTCTATATGCCAGCGGAAAATACCGCAGCATTGAGCGATTTGCCTGCTCCAGAGGCGCAGCAAAGCGTCGAAAAACCATTAGGCATGGTTGCATTGCCTCAAGTTAAAAACATATCTCCTGAACAAAGCAAATTTATCTCTGAAAAACCATTAAGAAAATTTGATTCTCTTGGTAATAAAAATGCAACTCAAGTTAATGCGGATAACATGAAATATCCCGTTAATCCAATTCCAGATTCAATTGCATTGCCGGGACGCTGGGGATTGGTAAACGCAAAAATTACTGGGATGCCAAAAACATTCAAAGAAGTAAGCGAAATTATTGATCGACAAGTTAATAGATTAATTAGACTGCTTAACGCAAATCCTGAATTCGCTAAAGAATCAGCAAGGTTTTATCGAGACATGGCAGAGTCTGCCACCATGATTACAGATGCCGCATTCCCAAGTGCAAAAGGAAAAGAAAAGTTTTTGTTTGATGAATTGGTTCTTCGTTTTCTTGCATTAGGATCACCTCGCACAAGTGTTGCTGCAAATGCATCTAAATCTTCTGGATCAGTTGCTGCTTTGATTGATGAATTTGAAGCAGGATATAAGATTGGATTTGGCGAACAATCGCATGGTGCAAAAATAACCTATAACGCATGGAAACAGGGAGGTCACTTCGACCTTTCTCTGCCCGGAGTTCAAGACAAGGTTCGCAGTTTTTATCTCAATTCATTGGCAGAATTAATTGAGATGGCAGAAGCGCAAAATGATGTTGTAAGCGTAGAGGAACTTATGATTCGCGCAGGCAAATCAATGAGGATTCTTGATCCAAATCACTCTGCAAAATTGACTGATGTTGAAAAGAAGGAAATCCAGAGATTGTTGGACGGGAAAGCAACCATCGATATGTGGGATATGGCAGCAAAAGGATGGGCATGGCCGGGATACATTATTTTCATAAATCGTCGCAATTCCGTAAAACAACCATTCCAATGGTCGCAAGATGATTTTGAAAAAATAGGAACTCTTAAAGATAAAAACTGGAAACAAATTTTATCGGAGTTAAAAATTACATCTCCAGATAAGTTGCGTTACCAGCAAGCCAGAGCATTAAAAATTGACGAGAATCAAGACTGGACACTTGAGACATGGAATGAACGCAAATCGCAACCATTCTCTGACTCAACAAAATTCAGCTACTACACGCAAGGTACAGAATCAGGATTATCGCCCGGTGGGGGTGGGCCGCTTTACGATGCCCAGCAATCTATCGATGGATTGCTTGCTGACCGATTGAATGAACTGGGTCTTGCAACGCTATTTGGAAAAGCAAAGCTCAAGGCGAGAAATTCACAAGAAATCCTGTGGGCATTGGAAAAATTAGATAACCCAATTGAAGCGAATAACGATCTTTCCTTGTTTGGTAGTACATTTGAACCATTCTTGAACGAGGTCTTGAAGTTGAGAACAGGTAAGGATGTTGATCCAAAAAGCAGAGCAGAGAATGTGCTTGCCGCAATGGAGCGAGCATATGCGGCAATGGCTCAACAATTGATTCCAATTGAAGTTGTATCTGGAGGCACATCTGAAGAGGCAAAGCGCATTCAGGATGCAATTAAAAATCTTCAAGATGCAGGCGACCCTGATGCCGCTACAACGCTCACGCTCCATGTTGCTGATGGTCTTGGCAACGCAATCAATGACCTCGCAATCAAACATGGAATTAAAGCCACTATTGAAAATGTAGATGTTGGTGAAGGTGGCTATACAGAAAATCAACAGGTAAATGTTGCTCCAAATATTCGCGTTACTCTTCGCGGGAAACCAGAGGAAACATTCTTGGTTTTAGAGACACTATCAAGGGCAATGGATCAAGATGGTGGCAATGTGATTCGCAAGCCAACCATGCGTGAATTGAACGATAGTAGAGTAAATAAAAATCTTATCCTGACCATCCCAACATCGGGACTGGATCAGGCGCAACGCAACAAAATGTTCCTTGATTTAGCGGCATTGAAAGACGCAAATGGAGATTCGTTCTTGACAGGATTTACCGAGGTTGATGGGGGCATTTCCATCGGCAATCAATTTTACTCTGGAGACTACGAAAAGGCCGTTTCAGATAATAAATCAAGCATTGATAATATTCTAAAAAACTACAATCAATCTCCAAGCGACATTGATTTTGATAAAGCGATTATTCAAACATTTTCCCGTGGTCAGGCATCAACAAAAATTGAGCCAGAGAAAATCATGGTTAAAAAGAAAGAGGTGCTTCGACCATCATTTGCAAGTGACCTGTATGATTACATCAAGAATCGTATGACAAACATTCCGCTTGCAGGATCACGACCATCGTTCGCACAAAAAACTGATTTTGAGAAAAACTGGATTGACAAAGCAGACACTCTTTTCTCAAGGTTAAAATCTTATCCAATCAAAAATAAATCAGGAATAGAGAAAGCAAAACTTGAAGCACCAGACATTGCATCTAATACCAAAATAACTGCGGCATTGGCTGCTTTGAAATCGGAACTTGAAACCGCATTGTTGCGAGATCAAATTTCTGAAGATGTGGCAAACAAGTTAAAAGCTCGATATGGATTCAAAGAAGAAAAACAATCGAAGGAGGAAGAGTGATGCAAAACATATATGAATTGAATGCAAAGATTGATCGACTTAAAAAATTATTCGGAGCAGATAAGCCTTCACCAACTCGCGTGAAGGGTTTAATAAAGCAACTTGGGGACAACTCTCTTCTTGCAATCGGCACTGTTGCGCCTCCGATTCGACAAGACGAAGAAGATGGTGTAGGGGAATAACTACTTTATTGCAGGATAGAGAAAAGGTATCTCGGTAGGCCCATAACCTACAGTCGAAGGTTCGATTCCTTCTCCTGCTACCACCCGCAGAGTGAGTATTCATGCGGGTCTGCGGACTGCTTGGGTTTTTGATCAAGCGTCAAGCAAAAATGTTTTTATTATGACACAAGAAATAAAAAATAATCATTGATAACCCAAGCAGGTTTGGTAATGCGATCCCAGATCGGAGGCACAACGCCGAAGACAAACCAAAAAAATACGAGAATGAAAACAGAACCAGAATTGATAATTGTAAAAGATGTCAGCTACGAAGACGGCACAACATATACGGTGCTTGACCTGATCGACCCATCATGCGGCGGCAGAGGCTATACATTTGATCGCCTGAAAGAGGCGATTGCGTACTGCAAAAGACAAAAAGTGGCATACTCGCGCCAGAAGTCTTTGGACATTTTGAATCACTAAAATAACCCCAGACGCAACCTCAACCATCAATAAATAAATACCATGAAAAATAAAAAGTCCCAAACCTACTACAGACTCTCCCGTTCCACTGGAGAGTACCACCACATTCACATCGATATCGTTGAGGATGGATACAGCTACAACCAATTTGGCCCATGTGGGGTCGGACTCTCATTCCAATGGCAGTCCCACAAGGGGTCTAATCAATGGTACGGAGCAAGCGTCAAGATCGACACCAAGTCGATCAGCGGCATCAAGCGGTGCTACCAACTGTTAGGTAGCCTGTGCGGCGATTCTAACGCGCTTGGAACCCCAGAGCAGGTCATCGCCGCACTTGAGGCGAAAAAGATCAAGCAAGGCGTTTACGACAATCGGTTGTCCGAGTTTGTCTCGGTCGAGAATGTCGCTCCAGTAGACCATGTGCGCTGGCTTGCTGGGAACGGCAAAGGGGGATGGATAACCTCCATTGTTTGCCCTCGCGACGAGGAGGAGGCACTGAAGTTGCTGGCGAGGGCATTGAGCAACTACTCGCTGGAGTCATACGAGCAGTGGGTGCTTGCAGGCAAGCCGACAAAAATCGATGATTTTTCTTGCGCTCCAAACACATTCCCAATCGACCTGACTCCTCTATGAGGTCGATTGACATTGACGGGGTGATCGGGCATATTTCGCCCGATCACCATATGCCGAAACAAAACAACCATCCTGCCTTTCCCGTACAGGGATACCCGGGCGATTCCAAGAACCCCAGCGTTCGTCCGAACACTGGCATGGGAATCGTGGATTGGTTTGCCGCTATGGCACTGATTGGCTACAGGGCATCCGACAAGTACTGCGAGGAACATCCAGACATTGTTGCAGACCTCGCCTATCAGGACGCAGAAGCGATGGTAGATCGAAAGGACAAATCAATATGATAAATACAGACCCAAAAACTCAAGAGGCACTCGACGCAGTGCTAAAGCAAATCGACTTCACTACGCTCAAATACGCTGATGTAGTCGCAGACCTCGTCAGCAACACTCGCGCATTGGCATTCCGACTTCTTGTTGGATCAGCATTGCTGGAAGAGATCGCGAAACGGAATGGCGATGTCACGCTCACGCCAGAACCAGCACCAGAGGAACCGAAATCGTGAAAAACATCCCATCGCAAGTGCGGAAATTCCTTTCGGATATTGGGAAAAAAGGCGGCAGTGTCAGCACAGAAAAAAAACGATTGGCGGCAATATTGAATGGTATGAAAGGCGGCAGACCTCGCAAGGATGCCTGCCGAGCCTGATTCTATCGGCATCTGCGGGTGTCAATAGTTTTTTTTAGGAATTTTTTTTATGACACAAGATAAGTAAAAATACTTATTGCCAAACCCAAACTGCTTTGGTAGTTTGTTCCCATCGAAGGCAACCTGCCGACGAAGAAACCA
>Ga0247843_1003200_pt1 | contig 27507 bp, 18 predicted proteins | sample LaCruzMarch2017__FD_192420 | JGI IMG/M metagenome (GOLD analysis project Ga0247843, IMG submission 192420) | Freshwater microbial communities from meromictic Lake La Cruz, Castile-La Mancha, Spain - LaCruzMarch2017_8m | ecosystem: Environmental > Aquatic > Freshwater > Lake | place: Spain... | reverse complement strand
ATCTTTGCGGAAACTCTGTCAGGATTTGCACACTGACCACATTTCCCCGGTCAAAGCCGCCACCATTGGCAAACTGGACCGCATCGGGCCCGACCGCAGCGGCAGAAGCGGAGGCGACGCGCTTTTCGATGATTTCGTGGTGGGGCTGGAGTAGTCGCGGCTGAATCGGAGAGTCCTGCGCCCGGTCACAAGCAAGTCCTGGTCGCGGAAAGGTCACGGCCCCAAGCAACGCACAATGTTTCGTTGCGGGAACCGACCCCAAGCAAGCTCGAGCGGATCTGAACCGGGCGTCCCAGGATCTTTGCGGAAACTCTGTCAGGATTTGCACACTGACCACATTTCCCCGGTCAAAGCTGCCGTCATCGGCAAACTGGATCGCATCGGACCCGACCGCAGCGGCAGAAGCGGAGGCGACGCGCTCTTCGATGATTTCCTGGTGGGGCTGGAGTAGTCGCGGCTGAAGCGGAGAGCCCTGCGCCCGGTCACGAGCAAGTCCTGGTCGCGTAACAGGCACGGCCCCAAGCAACGCACAATGTTTCGTTGCGGGAACCGACCCCAAGCATGTTTCGTTGCGGGTACCGACCCCAAGCACTCCCTCTCTCCAGCCCACTCTTGACGGCCGGAACGAGAACTCCCCACACTCCACGGCATCGTGAAATCGACCATCTCCCCCTTTGAAAGCACCGGAAAGCTGAACGTGCTCGGCATTCCCATGGTCATCCGCATCCATGGCCGCGACACCGGCGGTGGGGTGAGCGTGGTCGAGTCGCTGGACCTGCCGGGAGGCGGGCCTCCGCCACACATCCACCACAACGAGGACGAAACCTTCCAGATCCTCGAGGGCGAATACGAATGGACCGTCGGCGGCGAAACCTTCGTCGCCACCAAGGGCACCATGATTTTCGCGCCGCGCGGCGTCCCGCACACCTATCGCTATCTCGGCACCGCGCCGGGCCGGCTGATGTGCGTCATCACCCCGTCCGGCTTTGAAGGGTTCTTCGAGGAAATCGCCGCCATGACCCAGGAGCAGCAACAGGACATCCCGAAGGTCATGGAAATCGGCAGGAGTTACGGGGTCGAGTTCCTGCCGCCACCCGGCGCGTGAGGTCCCTCATCTCAGAGCCTGCCCGCCGTAGCTTCAGCGCCGTCGGAGCGGGCTTGAGGAAGAGCAGGTAGGTGATCAACGCCCGTGCGGCTCGCACCTCGACGTAGTCGCCGTAACCGACCCCCGCGTTCTTGAGGACGTGGGCATAATTCCAAACCTTGGAAACAATTGCGGAGGATGAATCAGACATAATCAAAATGGGCGCTTGTCCCGCCAGAGCTCGAAGAGCGACGGCGGATAGTTCCAGACTTTGGAGACGATGGAGACTGAGTTGTCGGACATGAAAGAGGCGGGGTGGACAGATGGGATGAAAAAGTGTAGCGTATCGGGCGTCAGAGAGACGGAAGCAACAAACCGGCAGCCATGAAACCATCGGAAAAATTCAATCGCGAATCACGCGACGAGGAGAAGCGTGCTTCCCGCCGTGCCGATGTGGAACGCCTTAATGCCGGTGAGGATCCCGCCGTCTTGCAGCGGGAGAATTCCATTTTCCCCGAAGAATTCTTCAGGGACGCGCGCATCTCGAATCTGAAGCAAGCGATCGGGCGCTGACGATGCCTGAAACCCGGATCGGCGACTACGCGGCCTTTCTCCGGGATCTCGGTGCCAGCAAAGCTGACTATTTTCTCGGAGGTGGGCAGGCAGTTAACTTCTGGGCGGAATTCTACAGCGGAATGGACGCCGAAGCCGATCTGACATCGTTCCGCCCCTTCACCTCCAAGGATTGCGATATCTGGGTGAGCTATGCTGCGTTCCAATACATCCGCACCAAAACCGGGATCGGCAAGCTTGTCGTCGGAACCTCCCCCGCCGACGGGCAACTGGGCATCCTCTCCCTGGATACTTCGCCCGTGGTTACCGTGGATCTCATGACCTCGGTTTACGGCGTTCCTCAGGAAACCCTTCCCCGGCTCATGGAACGGGCTCTCGTGATCGGCGAAATCCGCGTGATCGACCCGATCTTTCTCTTCCAGAGCAAATGCTGCTGCCTCCTCGGGCTCGACCAGATCGGCCGACAGGATGAAAAGCACGTCCGGATGCTTACGTTTGTTCTTCCCGCGCATTTTGAGAGCTTGCTCGGCGAAGCAACCGAAGGACGCATCACCCAGCGGGCGCTCGTCAACGAACTCAAGCTTCTCAAAAGAATCCTCAAGCTCCAAAAGGTGCGTCAGGCGCTGAAAGCCATCGGCACCGATCCAGCAAACTTGTTCCCCACCAAACAACTCCGATCCTGCGGGCTTGCCACCGTCGAGGCCTTTGCGCGTTCTGAGCCCTGACCACGGTCAGTGCGACACTCGGTTTGGGTTGGCTTCGTGCTCAATCGTTATTGCTTCTGCTCAGCCAAGTGATCAAAAGTCTTCTCGATCCGGCTTACCAACTCGGCAAAGAGGCTCATCTCGATAAGACATTCCGCTTTAGGGAAGAGCGTCGTTACGACCACCGAGGTCTGATCCAGTGACTGGGCGCACAGGATGGCCGGATCGCTTAGCCCTTCGTGGCTCGGTGCCCGCAGCATCTGTGCATTCAGGCCGAAGCTTTGGGTGCCGAGTGACGTCGAGATCCCGTTGGCTGCGGCGTGAATCTTGTGGCTCGCCCGCTTGTAGTGGACCCGCATGTGGTCCTGGCGAACGTTCGCTTCGAGATCCCTGAACTGCGGGTTCTTGTGATGCAGCGCCGCGGCAGCCCACCCGAACGCGTTCTTGAACGAGTCGCCGTGTTTCACCAGCATCTCTTGGAGTTCCCTCTCCTGGTCCTTCAAGCAACAATCGGCGTGCAGCTTGATTCCTCTTGCCGCCTGCAATTCGTGATCCAGTTGGTGGCACTTCAGCTCGTCGACGATCTCATGATCCAGATAGGCCTCCGCGCAGGCTTTTCCATGGCGTTCGATGAATCTGGCGGTTACCGCAATCTCGTAAAGGGATCTCCAGCGGGCGAATGCGGCATCAGGAAAGCCACCCTTCAGCAGATGGAGGATTTCCTCCGACATCAGGCAGGCTCTTGAGTGGTTCTTGATGAGCGCGAAGAAGAGATGCTTCCGCTCCGGATCTCCGTTCGTATTGAACTCGTTGATGAGCTTCGTCCCCCAATCCAGGTTGAGGGCGATGAACTGCTCCAGCAAATCCAGCCCCTCTTTCCACATGAGATACGTCCCCTTCTGGATGTTGGCGATGTAGCCGCTGCGCTCATGCAGCATCGCTTGCCTCCCAGCTTCGAGCTTCACCAACCGTGACGCCAATTGGCTCTTGAGCACGTGTGGAAATGCCTCCTCGATCGTCTTTCCGTCGTAGAGCCGCATCGCTTCCTCTGGGGTTCTCCGGTATTCATCTTCAACGTAGCTCTTGAGGTCTCTCATGATCTCGTGGTGGTTTAGGCCTCAGTTCGGCTTCCCGGCGCGAGGCCTATGCCTAGTCGTGTGGTCCCGTCGTGAAAGCATCATCGTCAAGGTTCCAAATTCGTTGTGACTGGTTCCGCCTACTTCAATGTGAACGCGCGAGCACCAACCCTAATGATGGATTCAGAATTCAAGGACCCACGGGATCCACGGGACCCACTGACGCCCGGGACCCATCAGTTGGTGGAGGAAGGCGAGGAAGATGTCTTGGGACATCGATTCGGAAACTGTGTTTATCCTGCGATAGCGACGAACTCACCGATCACTTTTAGGTCTGCAGAGGTATCGTCATCGAGGAGGAGTGCTTGGAAGGCAGTGTCGTTCGAATCCGGTTCGAGCCGGATGCTGCGGTGAGACCACGAGTCGTCATTCTGGGTCTTCTCGCTTCGATAGATTTTCACGGTGTATTGTCCGCCGGTGTCCGGGTCCTGAAGATCCCGGCTCTGGACGATGACGACCTTCCCATTCCTTGATCCGTCTGACGGTTCGCGGAAGAGACACCACGATCCATTGGGAATGCGCTTGTTCATCGATTCGCCAATGACTTGGGCGAGGAAGAATCCGGGTTTCGCGGTGAAGTGGTCGGGGAGCTCGGCGTATTGGCAGTCCTGCAGCCACTGTTCCTTGCTGAAGTCTCCGGCCGCGATCTTGATGTCGAAGATGGGAACGGCATTCGGGCAAGCGGCCGCTTCTTCGGGCGAGAGGATGGGGAATGGGTAGGCGGGAGGAGTTTTGGTGATTTCGGGTTCCTCGAATTCCGGCAGGAGGGCACCGGCGCCTTGGGTTTGGAGGTAGAGGTTGGTCTCGGGATCGGTGGAATAGACGTAGCAGCCCTTGGTGCCCCGGGTCATCAGGGTGCGGTAGGTGTTCTTGATGATGAGGTCGGCTTTCTCGCGGGCGGCGGCGGAGTCGGTCTTGAGCAGGCCTTTGTAGCCCTTGATGGAGGAATCCCCGCCGGAGCGTTTGGCTGCGTCGGTGATGACCTTGCCATCGCGAACGACGAGGTCCGGGCCGATGATCACGCCGACGTAGTCGAGCTCCAGTCCCTGGCAGGTGTGGATGCAGCCGACTTCCTGCACGGAGTCCGGTTTCACGATCCATAGCGAGCCGTCTTCGCTCAGGTTCCACTTCGCCTTGAAGTCGCCGCCGTCGAGCTTGATGTCGTAGTCCCGTGGGACGGGATTGGATTTCGTTTTCCGGCTGAGCCAGTCCCAGCAATAACCGGCCACCATGCGGGCCTTGTTGTTCAGGCGGTTCCGCTGGTAGATCAGTTTCTTCAGCTCCGTGGCGGATTCGCAGACCTTGAACTCGTAGTTCGCGCCCTCGAGCGTGGTGTTGGCGGTTTCGCGGACCTGGAGCACCCGGTCGAGCCATGCGAGGTAGCCGTCCGAGCCATTGCAGCGGAACTGGGATTCGAGATCCACCTCGGTGACCGTGGCCCCGAGGGATTCCGCCCAATCGCGGATCTGGGTTTTATTTCCGATGTCCTTCCAGTGGATCCGCTGGTCCTCATCGAGAAAGAAGACGGTGAAGGTGGAGGCATCGATGAGTTCCTTGATCTGATTTTCACCGAGATTGCTGAAGAGTCCGGATTTCTCGTTCAGCCGATGGGCTTCATCGACGATGAGTCCTTGGAAGGTATTGGACGGAGTGGCGGTGAAGGCACCGGAGCCGACGAAGAGATTGGAAATGCGGGATTTCTTGAGAGTGCCGGTGAGCTTGTTCTCATAGACGGCGCGAGGAGCGCTGTTCTTGGTGACGTATTGGGAGACCAGCTCGCGGTTGGTCAGCTCGACGAGCAGGTTGATGGCGACCACCGTCTTGCCGGTGCCCGGGCCGCCATTGACGAGCAGGACGTTCTTGTTCTTCGGCGTGGAGGTCGTGGCGAGATGAAGCGCGGTTTCGTAAACGGTCTTCTGTTCGTCGATCAGATAGAACTCGCGGTTTCCCTGCATGAGGGAGGCCAGGTGATCCGCCAGACCTTTCGATGGTCGGATCCTGCCGTCGCGGATCCGATACATCGTTTCCCCATCGTCGCCGTATTTGACGTGGGCCTTGATGAATTCGCGGAGCTTCTTTGCATCGTCCCGGAGGAACGCGGGGGCAAGCTTGGTGTGCTCGGCGTAAAACGGCGCGTGGAGCACCGCTCCGGAGGCGCAGTTGTGCAGATAGGCGCAGGGCCGGAGGTGGATCGGGTCCCGGCGGACGGTTTCATTGAAGTCCTCGATCAGCATGGCGTAGGACCATGCCTGATAGGACGGGTGGTTCACCTCCCGCTCGCGGCCGCCGACAAAGGTGCTGACGATGGCGTCCTTGGTGGTGGCCCGGGCCTCCTGCCATTGCTTCAGCTCGACGATCACCGCCGTGCGCTGGCGGTCTTCGCGGGTGCCAGTGATGATGAAATCGACGCGTTTGCCGGTTTGCGGGATGTTGAACTCTATCGCCACGCCCGCGTCGTGGGGGATTCCGGCGTCCTCCAGCACCGTATCCATGTGCCGGAGCGAGTTTTTCCAAGATGCCAGTTCACTGGCACCGACCGATTTTCCCAGCACGCCCTGGAAGGATTCGTGGACGATCTCCTCGATCCGGTTGGAGAGGATGTCGTCCCGGAATCGGGCCTTGTTGGCGAGGTAGACGATCATAGGGATCGAGCAGGAGTGACCTGCAGGTCCCCCGCGTCCATGTTCTTGCTCCGGTTGCCGTCAGGGGTTTGCCCTAGTGAGATCAGAATGCGATTGGAACCATCTCCACTGCGCGCCGGTTCGGCTCCGCCCCGGACTTGGACGGCTAGCCAGAGCTTTGCCTCAAAGTCGAGGTTAGCGGTGGTGGGTTCGGGCCAGTGCATGAAGGGGGCGGGAGGGAGCCGGGAGTTGAAGTGAGGTTAGAGCGATGGGGAGTGGAGGGAAGGAGAAACGCCGGTGGGGTTGATTGGATTGACGTGCCGCCACGGTGGCGGCACATTCGCGTTGTTGACCCCGGACCCCCTTCCTCAACCGCTTGCGGCAGACAGGGACCGGGGTTTCTTTTTGTCCGGATTCAGAGCTCATTGCCGGTTGCTTTCGGATTGTCGAATTTTCGGTGGGCTCCTGCCCTTCACTTCCGTTCCATCAACTCCTTCGCCTCTGCGACCCGGCGCTTGAGGTCCTCCGCCTTGAGGGCCTCGACCAGTTCGCGGTGCTCGCCCTGGTGGAGGACTCCCGGCTTGGAGGATTTTTTGCCGGTGTGGATCTCATACATGTCGGCGAGGGTGAAGGGGTCGTTGCGCTGGGTGTCGAAGGGCAGGCCCGACAGGTCGGCGGACTTCAGGCTCTCCAGCGGGTTTCTCGCCCAGGCGTAGCGGAAGTAGACCGGCTCCGGCACGAGGGGGCTGGAGAGCACGATGATCGAGCGTTCCCAATTCGGCTCGCCCTTGCCCGCATTCCGGTCGAGCCACTCCGCCTTCGCCGGCTGGAAGCGGCCGTCCTTTCCGGCGATCGCGAAGCCCTGGATCGGGCCGTCGTGGAAGGGGATCGCCCAGGTGTCGAGCTTCAGCACCAGCCTGCCGTCGCCGGTTTTGACTTCCTGGAGCTGGGGAGGCAGCCAGCGGATGTTCTTGCCGTATTGCGTCGCCAGCGCCCACTTGGCGATGCGCTCGCCGATGGGAGCCTTGATCTGCGGATGATACCAGGCGCGGTGCTGGTCGAAGCTGCCGGCATAGCCGATGTTCCGGTCGCCCGCCTTGCGGAAGTCGAGGAAGGTCCGGTAGTGGACTTCGCGGACGTAATTCCCCTCATCGGCCATCGGCGGGAGGAAGTTCTCCAGGGTCTGCGGCGGGTCCTGCGTCTCCTGGGTGATGATGCCGAAGGGCATGGCGGGATCCTTGAAGACGCCGCGCCATGCCTTGATCATCTCGGGAAAGACCGCGGCATACAACTTGTGGCCGTTGGGCAGGGTCGCCTCGTTGTATCCCTGGTGCCAGATGGCGCCCTTGACGGGGAGTCCGGCAATGGTGGCGAGCATGGAGTCGAACAGGCTGCCCGGACGGTTCATGTCCGCCGCCGGGCCGGGCAGCAGGTCGGTGGGCGGCTTGCGGTCGGCCGGGATCTCCCTCCCCTGCTCCTTCATCGTGGCGGCCCAGCCGTTGTATTGCTGGATCCGCTTCTCCAGATCCTTCTTCGGGTCGAACTCGGCGACCTTCTTGTCCCACTCGGCGAGGGTGGCCTTTACCTCCGGGGTGTCGATTTTCTTCAACTCCTCGATCGGCGTCCAGGTCACCAGCGAAGTGCCGCCCCGGGAGACATCGACGATGCCGATGGGAACGCGCGTGGCCATGTGGATCCGCCGGGCGAAGACATAGCCGATCCCGGACATCTCCCCGACGGTCTCCGGGGAACAGACATCCCAGTATCCCTGCCGGAAATGGCGGCTGAAGAAGTCGATCCATTGGTATTGGCGGGGGAACGACGTCCTGGGTTCCGGGCCGTTCTGCTGGGGGACGGTGAAGAGGCGGATCTGGTCGAAATTGGCGGAGATGATCTCGAGCGGGCCTTCCTCCACTTTCTCGAGTTCGAACTCCATGTTGCTCTGGCCGCCGAGCAGCCAGACATCGCCGACGAGAATGTTCGTGAGTTCGACGGCACCCTCCTTGCCGAGCACGGTAATGGTTCGCGGTTCGTCGCTGGCGGGCATGGCGGGGAGTTCGACTTTCCATGATCGGTCGGCGGCGGCGGCGGCGGACCGGGACTGGCCGCCGAAACTCACCGTGACTTCCTCACCGGGGGCGGCCCAGCCCCGGAGAGGGATCGGCCGGTCGCGCTGGACCACCATGTTCGACTGGAACAGATTGTGGACGCAAAGCCCCGGTCCGACCGCGGGGGTATCGATCCGGTCCTTGCCACGTTCCAGTTTCTCCTCGGCAAAGAGCGGGGCGATGAGGAGCAGGGAGACGGCGACGAAAAAGCATTGGCCGGGGAGAGGGATTTTCATGGATGGAGTGTTGGTTGATTGAGTGATTCAAAAGGCCAGGAGAGGGAACAACGAAAGGGACGAAGTGACGAAATTCTAAAAGCGGCAGGATCCCTCTTGCGGGGGGCCGGGTCGATCCTGGGTATGCCTTGATTTTCGAGAAGTTTCGCCGGTTACGTGGTTCCCATCTCCCTGCGGCCGGAGCTGGTGGTGACGCCGAAGTTGTTGATGCAGCACAGCAGCACGGCGACCTTCGGATGCCGGGAAGGGGGGATTGCCGCGGGTGACGCGGTGGAGGAAGCCGGGGTTTCGGTGTTTCGGTGGATCGGGCGAGCCCCTCTTTCCTTGGATCCTATTCGTCCGATTCGTCCTATCGGTCCCATCCTTGCCCGTCCACTGCCGCTCTCCCGGTCATTTTTGGACTGACAGAGTGCGCCCGGGGGTCACGTTTCAGGTCCGATGCGCCGCTTCCTTCCATCCGCTTTCGCCTGGGCCTGCCTCCCGGCGGCGGCGGCACCCTTGCAGTACAACCGGGACATCCGGCCGATCCTTTCCGAAAAGTGCTTCGCCTGCCACGGCTTCGACGCGAAACACCGCGAGGCGGACCTGCGGCTGGACGAGCCGGAGGCGGCGTTCAAGGCGGACAAGAATGGCAACGCGGCGATCATTCCGGGCAAGCCGGACGACAGCCTGCTGTGGTATCACATCACCAGCACCGATGAGGACGAGATCATGCCGCCGCCGGAGTCGAAGAAGGCGCTGAGCGATGCCGAGAAGGCGACGCTGCGGCGCTGGATCGAGGAAGGCGCGAGTTATCAAAAGCACTGGGCCTTCGAGGCTCCGGCGAAGCCCGCGCTGCCGGAGGGCGCGGGGTCGGAGATCGACCGCTTCATCACCGCGGCGCTGAAGCCGGACGGGCTGGCGCTTTCACCCGAGGCGGACCGGCCGACCTTGATCCGCCGGGTCAGCATGGCCTTGCGCGGGCTGCCGCCGACGATCGAGGAAATCGACACCTTCCTCGCCGACACCGCGCCGGATGCCTACGAGAAGATGGTCGACCGCTTCCTGGCATCGCCGCACTACGGCGAGGAGATGGCGCGGCACTGGCTGGACGTCGCGCGCTACGCCGACACCCACGGCCTGCACCTCGACAACGAGCGCCAGATGTGGGCCTACCGCGACTGGGTGGTCGGGGCCTTCAACCGGAACCTGCCCTACGACCAGTTCACCATCGAGCAGCTCGCCGGCGATCTCCTGCCGAATGCGACGCAGGACCAGCTCGTCGCCACCGGCTTCAACCGTTGCAACGTGACCACCAGCGAGGGCGGGAGCATCGATGCCGAGTATGTCTTCCGCTACGCCGTCGACCGCGCCAGCACCACCGCGCAGGCCTTCCTCGGGCTGACCGCCGGCTGCGCCGTCTGTCACGACCACAAGTATGATCCGATCACCGCGAAGGACTTCTATTCGCTGTATGCCTTCTTCCACTCGAACGCCGATCCCGCGATGGACGGCAACGCGCTGCTGACCCAGCCGGTGACGAAGGTGAAGCCGGCGGGCTACGACGAGAAGATGGCGGAGTTCGCCGGGCGCGAGGCGGCTGTTAGAAAGTCGATGGACGAGCGGGCCGCCACGGTGACCTATCAGGATCCGGCCGGGATCGACCCGAAGCCGCCGGTGACGACGATCGAGCAGGTGTGGTTTGATGACAGCTTCCCGCAAGGCGCGCAGATCGGCACGGTCGGGCATCCCCTCACCTACGCCGACTCGCCGGTGCACAGCGGCGCGAAGTCGCTGAAGCGGGGCGGAGACGGGGTGGCGCAGGACTACTATGACTCCGGGGCCTCGCCTTTCGAGGTCCCGCAGGAGCCGGTATTCTTCGTCCACGTCTATCTCGACCCCGCGGATCTGCCGGATGAAGTCATGATCCAGTTCCACAGCGACGGCTGGAAGCATCGCGCGGTGTGGGGGCAGGACATCATCGAGTTCGGCGCCAAGGGCACCACCGAGCGCCACGTCGCCGGTCCCCTGCCCGCCCCCGGCCAATGGGTGAAGCTCGAGGTGCCCGGTGCGAGCCTGGGTCTAACAGCCGGAGCGAAGATCGCCGGCTACGCCTTCACCGTCCACGGCGGCACCGTTTACTTCGACAAGCTCGGCGTCAGCGGCCGGACCGATCCCGCCAGCGATCCCGCGCTCTCCTTCACCGCCTGGCGCGCAGCGCAGGCCGGTAAGGATACGCCCGGCGCGCCCGGCGACTTGAACGGCTGGCTGAAGGAAGGCCCGGATAAGCCGCGGAACCCGGATGAGCTCAAGCGACTCCGCGAATTCTACATCCAGCAAATTTGCAGCAGCACCCGCCCGCAGTTCGCGGAGCTGCACGGTCAGCGCGCGGCGGTGGAAAAGGAGCGCACCGACTTCGACGGCGGCGTGCCCTCGACCTTCGTCTTCAAGGACCTGCCGCAGCCGCGCGAGAGCCACGTGATGATCCGCGGCGAGTACAACAAGCCGGGTGAAAAGGTGGAGCCGAACACCCCGGTCGTCCTCCCGCCGCTGCAGAAGGCCGGCCCGCGTGCGAACCGGCTCGACCTCGCGAAGTGGCTCGTCGCCCGCGAGAATCCTCTAACAGCGCGGGTCGCGGTGAACCGCTTCTGGCAGCAGGTCCACGGTACCGGCCTCGTGAAAAGCAGCCACGACTTCGGCACCCAGGGCGCGCTGCCGAGCCATCCGGAGCTGCTCGACTGGCTCTCGATCTGGTTCCAGGACACCGGCTGGGACGTGAAGAAGCTGATGCGCCTGATGCTCACCAGCTCGACTTTCCGCCAACAGAGCACCGCCCCGCCCGCCGCGTGGCAGAGCGACCCCGGCAACGTCCGGCTGGCCCGCGGCACGCGTATCCGGCTGGATGCCGAGCAGATCCGCGACCAGGCGCTCTTCGCCGGCGGGCTGATCCGGCTGCAGATGGGCGGCAAGGGCGTGAACCCCTACCAGCCGCCGAACATCTGGGAACCGGTCGGCTTCGGCGGATCGAACACCCAGAATTACAAGCAGGACAGCGGCGACGCGCTCTACCGGCGCTCGCTCTACACCTTCCTCAAGCGCACCGCGCCGCACCCGCTGATGTCGAACTTCGACGGCCCGAACCGCGAGCAATCGTGCATCGCCCGCGAACGCAGCAACACCCCGCTGCAGGCGCTGCAACTGATGAACGACGTCCAGCACTTCGAAGCCGCCCGCGCTTTCGCCCAGCGCATCATGAAAGCCGCCGCGACGCCGCAGGACCGCATCACCTTCGCCTACCGCAGCGCGCTCGCCCGGCCGCCCGCGCCGGAGGAAAGCGCCGCAGTGTTAGAGTTGTATCAACGCCAGCTCGCGAAATACCAGGCCGCGCCCGCCGAGGCGAAGAAGGCGGTGACTTTCGGCGAATCGAAGCCGCCCGCCGACCTGCCCGAGCCGGAGCTCGCCGCCTGGGCGCTGGTCGCCAACCTCATCCTCAACCTCGACGAAGCCGTCATCCGCAACTGACCACCGCCATGAATCCCTTTCTCGAACAGCAGTTGCTCCAGACCCGCCGCCAGTTCTTCGGCCAGACCGGCATCCGCCTCGGCGGGCTCGCGATGGCTTCGATGCTCGGCCAGCGCGCCGCCGCCGCTTCCGCGGTGCATCCCGCGATCCCCGGCCTGCCTCACTTTCCCGGCAAGGCGAAGGCGGTGATCTATCTCCACATGAACGGCGGTCCGTCGCAGCTTGATATGTGGGACTACAAGCCGAACCTGAAGGACCAGTTCGGCAAGGACCTGCCGAAGAGCTTCCTGGGCGAGCGCATCACCACGATGACCAGCGGCCAGGGCAAGTTCCCGGTCGCGCCGTCGAAGTTCGCCTTCGCCCAGCACGGCCAGAGCGGCCGCTGGGTCAGCGAGCTGCTGCCGCACACCGCGAAGATCGTCGACGACATCGCGTTGATCAAAACCGTCCACACCAACGCCATCAACCACGACCCGGCCTGCACCTTCACGATGACCGGCTCCGAGGTTCCGGGGAAACCCAGCATGGGCTCGTGGATTTCCTACGGTCTCGGCGCGGAGACCAGCGACCTGCCGTCCTTCGTCGCGCTGATGCCGACCTTCCCGAACGGCTCGAACGCCCAGGCGCTGTTCAGCCGCATGTGGGGTCCCGGCTTCCTGCCCGGCAAGCATTCCGGCGTGGTGCTGCGCGGCGCGGGCGATCCGGTGCTTTATCTCGACAACCCGCCGGGCGTCGATGCCGCCGACCGCCGCGCCATGCTCGACACCCTGGGCAAGCTCAACGCCCGCGGCTTCGACAAGATCGGCGACCCCGACATCCAGACGCGGATCTCGCAGTATGAGATGGCCTACCGGATGCAGTCGAGCGTGCCGGAGCTGACCGATCTCTCCAAGGAATCGCCCGCGAGCCTGGAACTCTACGGCGAGGACGTGAAGCGCCCGGGATCCTTTGCGGCGAGCGCGCTGCTGGCCCGCCGGATGGTCGAGCGCGGCGTGCGCTTTGTCCAAATCATGCACCGCGGCTGGGACTCCCATGGCAACCTGCCCGGCGAGCTTGCCGCCCAGTGCAAGGACACCGACCAGGCCTGCGCGGCGCTGGTCATGGACCTCAAGCAGCGCGGGATGCTCGACGACGTGCTGGTCATCTGGGGCGGTGAATTCGGCCGCACCGTTTACTCGCAAGGCGAACTCACCGCCGAGAGCTACGGCCGCGACCACCACCCGAAGAACTTCTGCATGTGGATGGCCGGCGGCGGCATCAAGGGCGGCATCACCCTCGGCGAGACCGATGATTTCTCCTACAATCCCGTCGCCGATCCGGTCCACGTCAATGAGATCAACGCGACCATCCTCCACTGCCTCGGCGTCGAGCACGACCGCTTCACCTTCCGCTACCAGGGCCTCGACCAGCGCCTGACAGGCGTGGAGCCGATGAACGTGATCCAACGGATCCTGGCCTGATTCCCGTCATGAGCAAACGCCGCGAATTCATCCAGGGTGCCACCCTGACCGCTGCTTCCTTCGGCCTGCTGCCGCGGCTTTTCGCAGCGGATCCCGGGCTGGAGCATGAGGGCGAAATCGCCTCGTTCTTCGTCGTCGGCGACACGCATTACTGCGCCGATGAAGCGCAGCCCGACCGGATGCTGCCGCGCTCGCAGGCCATCAACCAACGGCTGATCGGCTGGCTCAACAATCTGCCCGGCACCGATTTGCCGGGGCCGCCCGGTGGTGGCAAGCTGCCGGTCCCGCAAGGCGTGATCCATGCCGGCGATATCGTCGACAATGCCGACAAGGGCCCGCCCAAGCTCGCGATGGCCGATGTCGAGATGAAGGCCTTCACCACCGACTGGGGACTCAACGGCGGCGATGGCCTGCTGAAGTGGCCGGTCCGCGAGGTCCACGGCAATCACGACGGCCCGCGCGGCGACACCACCGTGGTCGCCGAGATCAAGGCCCGCAACCTGCGGCGCAAGGGACTCACCAAGGTCTCACCGAACGGCCTCCATTACTCGTGGGACTGGCAAGGCATCCACTTTGTCGCCCTCGGCATCGTCGTCGGCGATGCCCCGGCGGTCACCCGCAAGCGCCGCTACGCCCCGCTCGGCAGCCTGCCCTTCATGATCGAGGATTTGAAGGAGCAGGTCGGCGACAGCGGCCGACCGGTCGTGCTGATCCATCACATCGATGTCGCCCGCTACAGCAAGGTCGTGCCCGATAAAGACGCGCTGCACCAGGAGTGGGACCACGGCGATGTGGCGGCCTATCACGAGGCGCTGAAGCCCTATCGGGTCGCCGCCGCGATTTGCGGCCACACCCACTCCCGCAATATCTTCCGCTGGGATGGCACACCGGATACCCGGCCCAAGGAAAGCGGGGTTCCCTTTCTCAATACCGACAACGCCGGCCATTTCGCAGGCCCGTCCCAGGCATTTCTCCATGTCGAGGTCAGCAAGAAGCTGCTGCGGGTCCGCGAGTTTTCGACCAAAGACGGCTGGCAGACCGGCGACTGGCATCCCCAGGTCTGGGACTTCCCGCTCGGCGCCTGACGGCAAAGTTGCGGCCGCTCGCCCACGCGGCGCCCATCCCGTCCCCGGATTCCCTCGTCACCGCGGTCGCCTTACCGCAAAACGGCGCTTCATTGGCGCATTATTGCGATTCAAATCGATTGCAGCGACGACGCGTTCCCGTAGTGTGGCGGGAAATTCGGAGGTTACGAAGTATGGACAAATTCCTCGTCAAAGACTGTGACACGAATGGCGGTATGAAAAGGCGCCCTCGGGGTTTCGCCCTTGTCATCACTCTCTCCTTGCTGGTCCTGCTAACCGTGGTCGCGGTCGGATTGCTGTCGCTCTCGGCGGTCTCCGTGCGAGTCGCATCCCGGGACGACGCCCGGGCGGTGGCGCGTTCCAATGCCCGGCTGGCGCTGACGATCGCGCTCGGCGAACTCCAGAAAGAAATGGGGCCGGACATGCGGGTGAGTTCCGAGTCCGCGTTGTTCGACGCCAGCAAGGATTCAGAAACCATCGAAGGGATCGAGCAGTCGCGCTGGCTTGCCAGCTATGATTCGTGGGGAAGCTGGCTCAACGGGACCTATTCGCGCCCCGGCGGCGGCGGCGCGGTGAAGATCGACAATACCTACGGCCCGCGGCGGGAAAGCATGTTCCGGCGCTGGCTGCTTTCGTTACCGGAGGACAATCAGGACGACATCGGCGCTCCGAACTCGCTGGCCGGCTGGGACAAGACCAACTCGGTCGAACTGGTCGGCGCGGGAAGCCTCGGCGAAGCGGCGACCCAACACCCGGACCGTGTCACCCGGGCCTATCTGGTCCCGGTCGGGGACTCGGGCAAACATGCCTGGTGGATCGGCCCCGAGAACCACAAGGCGCGGGTCAATCTGGCGAAGCGCCCACGCAATCTGGCCGCTGCCGAATGGGAAACCTCCCAGGGAGATACCGCGGAGGTGGGAGTTGGCGCCCTGGATGGGTTCGAGGCGATCGACGACGACGCCACGCTGCCGGACCGCTTGATCACCCGCGACACCCTGCGCCCGGCAGCAGTCGGGGAGGAGAAGGTCAAGGGTGGGTTCTTCGATCTCACCGCTTCGAGCCAGGGCGTCCTCGCCAGCGTGCGCGGGGGCCACATCAAGAAAGACCTGAGCCTTCTCTTCGAGCAGTCCAGCCTCCCCGCCCCCTTCCGCTTCTCAAGCGGGAGCGACGTCCGCGAACCGTCCATCCGGCCGATGAGTTCGGAACTGCAAGCCAAGAACCCCAGCATCCCCAACCGCCACTTCGCTTCATGGACGAACATGAGGCACTTCTACCGGATGTATCGAAGCTCCAGCGATGCGGTCGTCGGGGGCACCGGAGGAAGCGGCAACATCAACTGGTCCGGTAGCAAGCCATCGAGCGGAATGGTCAGTTCGACCAATCTTGGTTCTGCCGGCGTCGGCACCGGAGGTAGCGATTGGAATGGTTCGAACAACTACTGGCGGGTCCCCATCCTCGCCAAGATCACTTTCATTTACAGTCTGGTCGCAGAACCTAGCCCGGCCCAGCCCGGCAAGTTCGATTGCTACCACGTTTACAGCCCGGTTTTCACCTATTGGAACCCCTACAACGTCGAGCTCAGCATCCCGGACAACAAGATCGATTACCTCACCTCCGCCTACAAGGTCTGGCCGAATTCCGGAACATTCTGGCTAGGCCAGACCCTGGTGACAGACGCTGACCAGATGGGGGTGTTCGGACAGATGGGCTACAGCCAGGGTGTGGTCACCCGCTCCTACCTGCGCTCCGGGAACGGTCGCGACATCATCTTCAAGCCGGGCGAGTTCCGCGTCTTTTCACTCGCCTCGACCATCTCGAACGGAAGTGAGTCCAGTGCCGCGGATTTGCTCCCGGGCTTCAACCCGCAGGCGGTCGGCGGCGAAAAGAAACTCTACGGGACTTATTCCCCGGGGGAAAACCCGGGGATCACGGTGGAATTCTCCCACAACTACTGGGGTGGCAACATCAATTTCGGGAACACCTGTGGATCGCTCTGCATGGCCTCCACATGGGACCGCCGCAACAATCCGAGCGCCGGCACGATCCCGATGAATTACGCGATCGACTGGCTGAACAAAAGCCAGCGGCGCACGCCGATCACTCCGGCGGGGAGCACCAATATCGCCCGCTGGGTGTTCGACGGGCGGCCCAACCCCGTTTCTTTCTGCCAACTGGTCATCAAAGGATTGTCCGAGTTCAACTACGAAAGCATCGACTGGGACAAGGACTGGCGTTGCCGCAACTGGATCCAGGCTCCGCCCTTCTATTTCGGCAGTGGCATGTATATCTCCGAGGACGAAACGATCGCACACACCCAGCGTCTGGATAGTCCTTACGTGGTGTTCTTCGGGCCGACTTCGATGGCAGAGATGCCCAAAGTGGTCGCCCAGATTGGATCGTCGGCATTCCTCGGTTCGGGATCGAATCCGTATGAGAAAGTCACGAGCGCCGCTTTGCTCGAACTGCCGACCACCCCGGTCGGCAGCTTGGCCGGCTTTTCCAACATGCGCATCAATCCAGGATGGTTGCGGGCCGACCAGATGGGCACCCAGATCAAGGTTGCCACCTATGGCGGCTCCGGCGTGACCAGCACCGGCGAGGAATCGCTGCACGCCGCGGATACCAAGCGGGTCTCCTATCAGAGCGGAGTCACCGGGCCGGGCATCGGCAACTCCTTCTTGCATCCCATGCTGCCGCGGGACGATGTCTACCGCTACCACGACAATTCCAAGAGCGAGGACATCCCCGACCGCAGCCGGCCGGAGAACACCAACCGGAACGACAGCAAGGCCTTCAACGACTACTGGGACCACGTCCTCCTGCTCAACGACGCCTTGTGGGACGACTACTTCGTTTCCTCCCTGGCCGACCAGAAGCGGCCGGGCGCCACCAGTGCCCTCAGTCTCACGGAAAACCTCGATCGCCTCGTTGCCGGCGGGCAGATTTCCAACACCCGCTATCGGTTTCACGAAGGTCCCGTCTCCCCTGCGGAGGCCAAAGCGGAACTCCGGGCCGCCGACGGTTACCTGAAGTCCGCCAAGCATCTGATGGTGGACGGCATGTTCAATGTCAACAGCACCTCGGTGGACGCTTGGCACGCCCTGTTCGCCGGCATCCGTGAGCGCAAGCTGGTGGCCCGCGTCAACGGCAACCTCAAGGAGATCGACGTTCCCTCCGGCAAGCGGATCGCGATCTCCCGCTTCAATACGGAGGTCTCCGACAAAGAGATGGACGATCCGGAGTTCGGGGTGTCGCTCGCCGACGGCTCCCAAGGCTGGAGCGGGGTGCGCTTTCTCGATGACGACCAGCTTCGCAAACTCGCCGAAGAATGTGTCAAGCAGGTCAAACTGCGCGGGCCGTTCCTCAATTTTTCGGAGTTCATCAACCGCCGTCTCTCCAACGACGATCTCGGAACCATGGGAGCCTTGCAAAGCGCCATCGACTACGATGACGACAGCCCGGATTCAAATTCCATCAACTACCGCTTCAAGAAAGGCGCCGGCTTCATGATCAAGAGCAGCCAACTCGGCAAGAATGACATGCGGACGCCTGAAGCTGCCGAGGGATCGCGTTTCGCCGGGATACCGGGATACGTGATCCAGTCCGACTTGCTCAAACCGATCGCCAACACCTTGTCGGTGCGCGATGACACGTTCCGGATCCGGACCTACGGCGATGCCCGGGACAAGGATGGCAGGGTGATCGCGAGGGCTTGGTGCGAGGCGATTGTCCAGCGTCTGCCGGAATACCTCGATCCCGCCAACACGGCGGATGTTCCCGGCCGGAACCTGGACGCCAGCGGTCGCTTTAGCGATAACTCCGCACTGACACCCGCCAACCGCCGCTTCGGCCGCAGATTTCAGATAGAGAGTTTCCGTTGGTTGAATCAGGATGAAATTTGAGATGTTCGCTTATTCCTACCGCTCGAAAGCGGCCCTTGCTGTTTCATTGGTTTGCTTCGGCTTGCTCCCGCGGTTGCCCGCCCAGGACCCGGCTGCCGGAGATCCGCCACGCCAAGCCCGCGGGCGGGTGGCCCACATGGTTTACACGAGCATGCCGGAAGGCTTCGAAAATCCGGTGAAGGTGATGACCGGGACGGAAACGGTTTCCTTGGAGCTGTCCAAGCGGATGGCCAGCGAACCGGTGAAAATCCCCGCCGATGGGATTCTCCGGATCGTGCGCCCCGTTGCCGGCCCCGCGAACCCTGAGAAACCCGCCTTCCTGACCCTGGCCCAGGCCATGGTCCCGGAAGGGATCGACAAGGCTCTGATCATCCTCATCCCGATCCCCAAAAAGCCGGGTAGCGATCTCGTTTTCCGCACGGTGATCCAGGATCTCGCGGCTTTCAAAGGGGGCGATTTCCTTTGCCTGAACCTGACCAACCTCAACGTTCAGGTCGAGATGGGTAAGGAGAAGCTCATCCTCAAGCCCGGTGAAAAGCAGATCTTCGAAGCGCCGGCTCTTGCCCAACCCGCCAATGTCCCCACCCGCTACAGCTTCTTCCAGCCGGTGGAGAAGAAATGGAAAATGCTCAGCGCGTCGACCATCGTGCTGCAGTCGACCCGGCGCGAGATCTGCATTTTCAGTTGGGACGTCAGCCTTGAACGGGTCGACTACCACGGCATCACGTTTCCGGTGACCCCCTAGCGGTCACCCCTTGCGCCCCCCGGTCAGACTCTTGCCGGAAAGGCCTTCTGGTGTTGCTCGCGGAACTGGGAAGGCGAGATCCCCTCGATGCGCGTGAACACCTTGCCGAAGTGGTCGGCCGTCCGGAAGCCGGCTTCGATCGCGACGTTCTTCATCGACGCGTCGGTCTCGACCATCCGCCGCTTGGCGCGCTCGACCCGCAGGCGCGTGATCTCGCCCGCGATGCTCCGTCCCATCGATTCGTTGAAGCGGCGTTCCAAGGTCCGCCGGGTCGTCGCCACGGCCGACGCCACGTGCTTCACCTGGATGCTGCGGTGACCGTTCTCCGCGATGAAACGGAGTGCCCGCGCCACCAGCGGATCGCTGGTGGCATAGACGTCGGTCGACTGGCGCGAAACCAGTTCCGCCGGAGGCACCATCTCCGGCTCGTCCGCCACCGCTTGGCCCGCCATCAGCCGGTCCAGCATGGCCGCCGCCCGATAGCCAACCTGGCCGAAGCCGAGATCGATGCTGGTCAAGCTCGGTTCCGGGGCATTGCAAATCTCGGTTTCGTTGTGAGTTCCAACAATCGCCACGTCCTGCGAGACATGGAGGCCTCTTGACCGGCAGACATCGATCAGGAAACGGCAGAAAAGATCCTGGGTCACGAACACCCCCATGGGCAGTTCCCAGGTATCGATCCATTTCTCCAAGCCGCTTACAAAAGTCTCCCAATTGCCCGCCCTGCCATCGTCGCAATTGCGCGCGACCCGGTGGACGGTGCAAGGGTAGCCGGCTGCCCGGACGACGTTGCGAAACCCGCTCAGCTGCGACTGGGAATCAAGGTCGCGCTGGAAGCCGAGATACGCGAACCTTCGGAAGCCCCTCGCCATCAGATGTTCCGCCGCCATGGCCCCGGAGGCTTCGAAATCCGCGAAAACGCTCGGCAAGCCCTTGGTGGGCGTGTTGACCCAGACGTTCACCAACGGCACCCCGGCTTTCCGGGCCGCGGCGGCCATCTGGATGCTGGCGCGGGCAATGATCCCGTCATAGCCGCCGCCCGCTTCCCGGCCCAGCATGAACTCGGCGGCCGGGTTGATCGAGCAGTCCCAACCCGCTTCATCGGCATACTTCTGGCAGCCTGCGTAAACCTCCATGTGACGCTTGTATCCCCAGTTGAGTTCCAGGGAGATCGCCACCCGCAGCGGCTTGTCATTTTTGATCTTCTTCATGGTCGGCTGGTATTTTTTCCGGAACACTTTCCAAGTGGGGAGCAAGCCGGCCGCGCTTGCTAGCAGGCCAAACCTCTCCGAACAAGAACTAGTGGCGCAAAACCGAGATTCTTTGTCGCAGTCAGCTGTAGACGGAATCGCTTTCAGGCGACTATACTGAAGCCCGCGACCCGCCCATCAGAACTGATCGGCCCCATCAGCTCCATCTCCTCCGGCCAGATCATGAACCCGGTCATCACCGTCACCGAACCCGCCAGCCTCCAAACCGCCGATCCGGCCGCCGGGGCGCTGACGCACTCGCTTCTCCGGCAACTTCGCGAGGGTTACCGCATGACCGATGCCGACCGGGCCTGCCAGAACGCGCTGAGCCACCATTCCGCGAAGTCGCTGGCTTTCAACCTTGGAGACTTGCGGAGCGACGACGGGCACTTCAGTCACAAGGTCCAGTCGAAAGGCATCGTCAACCAGAAGAAGTCCGGCCGCTGCTGGATGTTCGCCGGCTTGAACGTGCTGCGCCCGCAGGTGATGCGCGACCATCGGATGGAATCATTCGAGTTCTCGGTCTCCTACCTCCAGTTCTGGGACAAGATCGAGAAATCCAACCTCTATCTGGAATCCATCATCGAGCTGCGCGACGCCCACTTCCTGGATCGCGAGTGGGCCGACGTGAACGCCATGACCGTGGAGGATGGCGGATGGTGGAACTACCTCGTCGGCTTGATCGCGAAATACGGCGTCATGCCCCAGTCGGCGATGCCGGAAACCCATGCCAGTTCGAACACCGAAGCCATCAACGAGGTGCTCGGCCGCCTCCTGCGCTCCCGCGCCGTCCGGATTCTCGACAGTCATGCCGCCGGTGCCGGTGCCGACCGGTTGCGTGCGGAAAAGAACGAGGCGCTCAAGGAGGTTTACCGCCTCCTCGTCATCAATTTCGGCGAGCCTCCCGTCGAGTTCGAGTGGCGCTACCCCGTCAAGCAAAGTGGCGACGGCGCGAAGGATGACGCTTCCGAGCTGCATTCCTCGGCGAACCCGCGCCTCAGCAAGCCGGAACGCCACACCCCGCAATCCTTTTACCGCCAATACGTCGGCCGCCCGCTGTCCGAATACGTCTGCCTCTACAACGATCCGAAGAACGAGCTGAACCGCCATTACCGTTTCGACCGGGCCCGCAACATCGTCGGCAACGAGTGCATGAACTTCGCGAATATCGACACGCGGTCGATGAAGGACATCGCCAAGGCTTCGATACTTGCCAACGAAGCGCTCTGGTTTGCCGTGAACATGGGCTTCGACCAGTCGACGGAGCTCGGCCTGATGAAGCACCGCCTTTACGATTACGAAGTGCTTTTCGGCATCGACCTTGCGCTGAGCAAGGCAGACCGCACCCGCTTTCACGCCGGAGCCTCCGGCCACGCCATGGCGCTGGTCGGGATGGACCTCGACGCGGACGGGAATCCAAGGAAGTGGCTGGTCGAAAACAGCTGGGGCGACGAGAAGGGCGACAAGGGGCTTTGGACGCTCCATGACGACTGGTTCGACGAGCACGTCTACACGATCATCGCCCACCGGAGCCATGTCCCTGCCAGCGTCTTGAAATGCTTCGACGAAGAGCCGACCGTGCTTCCCTCCTGGTATCCGGGAGGCCGTGCGAATCACGGAACTGGCTTTTCCTGCTGAACGGAAGCGTTCCATCCCGAAGTATAGGATCCCTGCCGCTTGTCCGCCCGGCTCACGTCACCTATTTGCACACCGTCCACAGGCCATTCTGTCCACCTCTCATGAAATCGATCGCCCTTCTCATTCCACTCGCCGCCCTGACCCCGATTCGTGCGGAGCAGGTCAACCTCGTCCAGAAAGGAGCCGAAGCCTACCAGCTCTGGGGCTGCGCCACCTGCCACGCCATCGACAAGGACGACGTTTCCATCAAATCGGGACCCAGCCTTTACGACCTGTTCCAGAACGAGGCCCGCGACCGCGAGGTGACCGATCCCGCAGGGGGCAAAAAGGCCGTGGTGAAGGCCGACAAGGCCTACTTCATCGACTCGGTCAGGCATCCCGCCACCCGGATGGCCGTCGCTGAAAAGGGCCCGACCCGTGGCGAGGCTTACCCGCCGGTGATGCCGCAGTTCACCGCGGAAGTCGTCTCCGATGCCAACCTCGAGGCGATCTGGCACTTCCTCCGCCATTCCGCCGCCGAAGGTAAGAACGGACCGGCCGTCGTGATGGGCGAAGTGAAGGTGGACCCCGCAAAGACGGACTTCCAGAACGCCGCCGCCGTGCTGGTCGACCAGCGGCCCCGGGTGATCCGGGCTCCCCTGTTGAATGCCAGCGGCCGGGCCATCCATGTCGGCCTGCCCAACGGTATGAACTACACCTTCGACCCCCGTCAGCTCTCGCTTCGCAGCGTCTGGAGCGGCGGCTTCCTCAACCTCGAGAAAGAGCAAACCGGCCGCAGCACGCCGGGCTCCGAGCGTGGCCGAGGCGCGCGCGACGTGCTCGATGGGACCCCGGCCCTCGTGCCGCTGACCGCGAGCGGCACCCCGGTCGATTTCGAGTTCAAGGAACCGGATCTCGACGACGACGCGGCCATCATCCGTCACCTGGAGAAAGGCGGCGACTTCCTCAAGGAGCTCGCGTCTTGGGACGCGGAGTTCAAGGGCTACCAGTTGACCGAATCGGGCGTTCCCGAGTTCCAGTTCCGCGTCGGCAAGAACATCCTGAGCCAGAAGATCACCTTCGCCGATGACGGTTCGCTGGTCATCGAGATCGCCGGCAAACTCGCCACTCCCCAGGTTTTCCAACTCCGGAAGCAGGGCTTGAGCGACGTCAAGGCAGAGGGTGGCAGCTTGTCCGGCCAGCAGTGGACCCTGCCCGCCGGTGAAGGCAAAACCTACCGCCTGCGGGCGAATCTCGGCGCGCCGCTTTCCGCCCGGGCCCCGCTGCCGGTGAAGGAAAACCTCGCGCCGCAACCCGCCACCACCACCCCGGCCGAGGCCGATCTGCCCGCGGGATACAGCATCGAGAACTGGGTCGCCCCGAAGGACACCTTCGGCCGCGAGCAGTTGTTCGAGCCCACCGCCATCGCGGTCGCCAAGGACGGCACCATCGTCGTCGGCACCCGCACCGCCGGCGTCTGGCGCTGGAAGGACAAGACCTGGCAGCTCTTCGCGGAAGGTACCTACGAATGCCTCGGCCTGGTGATCGAAGACGACTCGGCGAATTCCGTCGTCATCGCGCAGAAGCCCGAACTCACCCGTCTCCGCGATCTCAACGGCGACGGCCGGGCCGATGCATTCGACACGGTCTGCGACGACTTCGGCTTCCACGGGAACTACCACGAATACACCCATGGTCCTGCCCGCGATGCCGCCGGCAATTACCACTTCACCCTCAATCTCTGCCACGGCAAGAACGACCAGGCCTCCTACAAGGCCGGCGGCCAGTTCATGGGCAGCATGGGCGGCTTCCGCGGCTGGGCCTGCCGGGTCACTCCGGACGGCGTCTTCCAACCCTACGCCAACGGCCTGCGGAGTCCCGCCGGTCTCGCCACGGCCCCGGACGGCCGCATGGTTTACACCGAGAACCAGGGTGAATACGTCGGGTCCTCCAAGATCAGCTATCTGGTCGATGGTGGCTTCTACGGGCATCCTTCCGGCCTCGTCTCGCTGCCGGGCATGAAGCCCGGTTCACCCGAGATCGCCTTCGACCGCTGGCAGCCCAAGACCCATCCCCACGCGCTCTGGTTCCCCCATAACCGTCTCGCCAACTCGCCCGGCAGCCCGGTTTGGGATCTTTCGGGCGGCAAGTTCGGTCCCTTCGCCGGCCAGATGTTTGTCGGCGACCAGACCTTGTCGATCCTGTCGCGGGTGGCTTCCGAGAAGATCGGCGACATCGACCAGGGCACCATGATCCTTTTCGCCCGCAACCTGGCATCCGGCATCATGCGGCCCTGCTTCCTGCCTGACGGATCGCTCTTGTTAGGCCAGACCGGCCGCGGATGGCAGGCCAAGGGTGGCAAGGCCGCCAGCCTGCAGCGGATCATCCACGACCCTTCGGTGACTCCCGCCGAGATCCACTCGATCCAAACCCGGCGGACCGGATTCACCGTCCGCTTCACCGCACCGCTCGCCGAAGCGGTCACGCCGGAATCCCTGCTGCCAAAGCTCGGGCTCGAATCCTGGACCTACACCGACGCGGTGACCTACGGCTCCGGCCAGAACGAGAAGCGGACCGAATCCGTGACCGCGATCAAGATCAGCGACGACCGCAAGTCCATCGCCCTTGAGATCGCCGGCTTTGGCACTCCTGGAAAGCTTCCCGCACGGATCATCCGTCTCCAGATGGCCGGAGCGGCGTCCCTCTTCCCGGCCAGCTTCCCCAGCCGCGATCAGCTCGAAGCCTACATCACGCTCAACGCCTTGCCCGAATAGCGGGGATTGTCTCACAGGCTCCCTTGCGATGTCCGGGACCCGATGGGCGGTCACGGTCACCAACCATGTTCACCATGAAGCGACTCTATCTCTGCCTTCTCACCGTGACCTCGCTGGCCGCGGCGCCGCGCGACACCCTTCCCTTGGATTCAAAGGATTGGCCTGCGAACTACCGGCTTCATTTGGAAGGCGAAGCCAAGATCCGGCTGGGCGACGACCTCGCACTTTCCCTAAAGCAGGCGGACGCCCCGCACGATATTGCCGTCGAGCAGCCCGCAAAGGGCCCGCCGGTTCTGCGGGTATGGTCCGGCGGCAAGCTGGTCCGAGGACCCGAAGAGTCCCCCGCCCTCGCGAAGGCGGCGGCCGCGGAATTCCCGGATGCCGGCCTCGATCTCGGCGCGGACTTCACCGCGGTGGCGTCCTTCGAGTCCAAAGGCGGCGGCACGCTTTTCTCGATGTGCGCCCGGACCGGCGGTTGGTCGCCAGCGGCAAAGGCACTCTACATCGAAGACGGCCGGCTCGTGTATGACATCGGCTGGCTCGGTGCGATGAGCGGCGGGCCGCGGGTGAACGATGGCAAACCTCACACCGCCGTGCTGAAAGTCCGCGACGGTGCCGCGCGGCTCTGGCTGGACGGCAAGGTCGTCGCGGAGCAGGACGGCTTCACGAAGAAGGATGCGAAGGGACATGTCTTGAAAATCGGCCGGGCCACCCCGGACTTCGCGGGGAACTTCGATCAGGGAAAGATCGGCGCGGTCCGCATCTGGAAGCGCGCCCTGGCCGACGATGAGATCGCGCTGCTCTTCAAGGACGAAGGCAAGGGCGCGAACACGCCTGACTTCACCCACCGCCCCGGCTCGAATGCCAGGCCGGTCATCGAGACCGGCAGCGGCTGGGTCCAGGCGCTCGAGCTTTCCGACCATGCGGAGATCGTCGGCGGCTGGAACGCGAAGACCCTCGAAGAAGGCGCCGCGATCTATAAATCGCTCTGCATCGTCTGCCACGGCGACGCCAAGCAAGCGGGCTCGCTGCCCACCGCGATGCGGTTCACCGACGGCCAGTTCAAGAACGGCGCGGACCCCTACTCGATGTATCTCACGCTGACCAAGGGCTACAACCAGATGGTTGCCCAGCCGCAGTACACCACCGCCCAGAAATACGCGGTCATCCACTACATCCGGGAGACTTTCCTCCGCTCTAACAACCCGACGCAATACACCGAACTCTCGCCCGCCGCCCTCGCCTCGCTGCCCAAGGGCCTCGCCCGGGGCGAGGTGGAGAAGGAAGACCGCAGCCTGCCTCCCTACCAACGCATGGACCTCGGTCCGGCCCTGTTCTGGACCTATCAGGTCGCACCGGGGAACATCGCGCAAAAGGGCATCGCCATCCGCCTGGACGATGGCCCCGGCGGCGTGAGCAAGGGCCGCGCGTGGATGGTTTACGATCACGACACGATGCGCGTCGCAGCAGCAAGCACCGGCAGCTTCGTCGATTGGAAGGGCATCGCCTTCGACGGCAGCCACGGCACCCACACCGGGCTCAACGGCGACAAGCACTTCATCAATCCGGTCGCTCCCGGCTGGAGTCTCGATGGCTTTGACGACGCGCGCGAACCGGCCAAGGACGGGAAGAAATACGGTCCCCACCCCGGCTTGAAGTTCGAAGGAATCTATCAGCACGGCAACCGCGTGGTGATCGCCGCAAACATCCACGGCACGCGGGTCCTCGAATCCCCCGCGTGGCTTGATTACGGCACCACTCCGGTTTTCATCCGCTCGATCCATGTCGCGGAATCCAAGCAAGCGCTGAAGCTGCGCGTGGCTCCAGACAACGTCAGCGTGGTCCTGCGGGGCGATGGCAGCCTGGCCAAGCAGGACGGCTTCTGGATCACCACGCTGCCCGCCGCCGCAAAAGCGCAGATCTTCATCTCACGGGCCGACGCGGCCTCGCTCGAAAGCCTGGCGAAGACCGGCACTCCGCCGCTCGACCTCACGGCCCTGACCAAGGGTGGCCCGGCAAAATGGACGCAGACCGTCACCACCACTTCCGTGGCAGGCGACGAAAGCGGCGCCTTCATCACCGACGACTTTACTCTGCCGCTCGACAATCCCTGGCAAAGCTGGCTGCGCCCCGGTGGCTTTGATTTCACGCCCGATGGCAAGGCGGCGATCGTCGCCATGTGGAACGGCGATGTGTGGCGCGTGGAGGGTGTCATGGACAAGGCTCCGGCCAAGCTCACCTGGCGACGCATCGCCAGCGGCCTGTTCCAACCCCTCGGCGTGAAGTTCCGCGGCGACGAACTTTTCATCACCTGCCGCGACCAGATCGCCCGGCTGAAGGATCTCAATGGCGACGGCGAGATCGACTTCATCGAGTGTTTCAACGACGACGCCCAGGTCACCGAGCACTTCCACGAGTTCGCGATGGGCCTGCAAACGGACGACGCGGGGAATCTCTACTACGCCAAGTCCGGCCGCCACGCGCTCGACAGCGTGGTGCCGCAGCACGGCACGCTGCTGAAGGTGAGCGCCGACGGGTCCAAGACCGAGATCCTCGCCACCGGCTTCCGCGCGGCGAACGGCGTGTGCATTAACGACGACGGCACCTTCTTCGGGAAGCGGATTTTTTCCCGTTAAATTGTTAGAAAGGATTGGTGCTGGTTGATCGGGCGATGTTCCGACATCGCCTGTTTGAACAAACGTTTCAAATCA
>Ga0247843_1003199_pt1 | contig 27528 bp, 24 predicted proteins | sample LaCruzMarch2017__FD_192420 | JGI IMG/M metagenome (GOLD analysis project Ga0247843, IMG submission 192420) | Freshwater microbial communities from meromictic Lake La Cruz, Castile-La Mancha, Spain - LaCruzMarch2017_8m | ecosystem: Environmental > Aquatic > Freshwater > Lake | place: Spain... | reverse complement strand
TCAGGCGATCGGTGTCAGAAACTCTTCACTTCGTCCGTAAAGATTCTAGCGATCTGCCCGATGAATCTGCCGTGGCCGAGCCCCGATCGCGTTAGCCATTCCGGGGGCGTGGAAATCCAGGCTAGGGACGCACCGAAGAACGACTTGAGCGTTTGCGCCCGATCCGTCGAGCCGATCCCGCGAGCGCCCCCGCAGCGAGCGACCAAGGCGTAGCCTTGCTACGCCGCGGGAGTCGAGCGAGGAGGTAAGCCGCGGGTCCGCCGACGGGCGGGATGCAAACGCTCAAGTCGTTCTTCGGTGCGTCCCAAGCAGGGGTTCTGACGGGGTGAGCCGAGCACCCGCCCTGAGCCCGCCCGCACCGGCCTCGCCCTCCGAGGGGAGCACCCGCCCTGCTCAACCCGTCACATCCCCTGCGACGGGGTACCAGAATATTTCCAACCTGGCCTCCGGGTTTTCCCTAAGCAGCCGTTAAGACGGAAAGCCCCAATCCAGCGGCACTGCTTCGCCGATCACGAGAAACCTACGCGGCAGCCACGGCTGGCGCGGGTTGCTCTCCGGCCCTTCGCCGGCAGGAGTCGACGAGGACCGCGCAACGAGCGCCTCAAGGATGTCGTGGAAAGTGCTGCTCCCGTGCCGACCATCCTCATCGTGGATGACACGACCGAGAACCTGATCGTCCTCAACCAGATCCTGCGGTCGGACTACGCCCTCACGATCGCCAAGAGCGGCGAAAAGGCGTTGCAGCTGGCCTTGGAAACGCAGCCCGACCTCATCCTGCTCGACGTCGTGATGCCCGGAATGTCAGGCATCGACGTCTGCCGCGCGCTCAAGGCCGACCCGCGGCTGCGCCACATCCCCGTGATCTTCTGCTCCGTGCTGGGCGCCGAGCACGAGGAGCAGCTCGGCTTCGACGTCGGCGCCGTCGACTACATCACGAAGCCGCTGAGCCCGGCGCTCGTCCGGGCCCGCATCCGCACCCACCTCGCCCTGCAGGACCAGAACCGGGCGCTCGAGCAGATGGTGCGGAAGCGCACCCGCGACCTGGCGGAGAAGCGCCTCGAGGTGGTCCGCAAGCTCGGCCGGGCAGCGGAGTACCGGGACAACGAGACCGGGCTCCACGTGGTTCGCATGAGCTACTACTCGCGCACCCTGGGAGCGAGCCTCGGGCTGCAGGAGCCAGAGCTCGACCGCCTGCTGCAGGCCGCCCCGATGCACGACGTCGGCAAGATCGGGATCCCCGACAGCATCCTGCAGAAGCCCGGCAAGCTCCACGAGGCCGAGTGGGTCATCATGCGGAAGCACCCGGAAATCGGCGCGCACATCCTCGATTCCCCGGATGATCCGCTGCTGCAGGACGCCGGGATCATCGCCCTCAACCACCATGAGAAGTGGGACGGGTCGGGTTACCCCAACCGCCGCGCCGGCGAGGAGATTCCGCTCTTCGCGCGCATCGTCGCGCTCGCGGACGTCTTCGACGCCCTCACCACCGCCCGCCCATACAAGCGAGCCTGGCCGGTGCCCGAGGCGCTCTCGTACATCCGCGGCGAGAGCGGAACCCACTTCGACCCTCGACTGATTCCGCGGTTCTTCGATGCCTTGCCAGAGATCCTCGAGATCAAACAACGATACGCCGAGGACTCTGTGGAGCCCCGCGATCTGCCCACGGTGACACCATGAACACAGTCTCCATGGCCCTGGTCTCCACGCTGGAGACGCAGGCCCTGCTCGCGCGCCACCGCATCACCCCGCACGACCTCGAGCTCGTCCGCATCAGCGGAGCGCAGCTGCTGCCCCGCCTCGCCGAGTACGTCGAACAATTCTACGCCTGGCTCCAGCAGGAGCCGGAGTTCGGCCAGTACTTCCACGACGAGCCGCGGCTCCGGCACGTGCAGAACATGCAGGTGGAGTACTGGAAGCGGTTCTTCACCGGCGACGTCGATGACGCGTACGTGAAGCAGCGGCGTCACGTCGGCGAGGTGCACGCCCGCATCGGCCTCTCCGTCGCGGCCTACTTTGCGGCGATGGACATCTCCCTCGCCGTGCTCACGGACATGCTGCTGCCGTCCGAGACCCGATACGAGACCTCCCGCGCGATCACCAGGCTGGTGCACCTCGACACGGCGGTCGTCACCGTCGCCTTCAACCAGCTCACCAACGAGAAGCTGGCCGGACAGTCCCAGGCGCTCGCGGAGATGTCCACCCCGGTGACCTCCGTGGCCGAAGACGTCCTGATGCTCCCGGTCGTCGGCCTCATCGACTCCCGGCGCGCGCAGGAGATCCTCTCCTCGGTGCTCGGCCGCATCGCCGAGACGCGGGCGCGGGTCTTCATCATCGACATCAGCGGCGTCTCCGTGGTGGACACCGCGGTGGCCAACCACCTCATCAAGCTCACCCGGGCGACGCGGCTGATGGGCTGCAAGGCGCTGCTCTCGGGGCTCTCGCCGGCCATCGCGCAGACCATCATCGAACTGGGCATCGACGTCAGCGCCATCGACACGCACGCCACGCTCCGCGACGCGCTCGAGGAGGCCCTGCGCCTCGTCGGGGTCAAGCTGGTGCGGAGCCGCCACGAGTGAGGGACGACGACGACGGCGCGCTCCGCGGAAACACCGCGCTCAACGTGATCGGACCCTGCCTGATCGCGCAGGTGCGCGGAGACCTCTTCGGCGCGGCGCTCGGAGCGTTTCAGCGAGAGCTGCTCGAGTCGATTCGACGCTCGCAGGTGCGCGGGGTCATCCTCGACATCTCCCTCGTCGACCTGTGTGACGCCGAGGATTTTCGCGCGCTCCGCCAGACCCTCCAGATGGCGGCGCTGCTCGGCGTGCGCGGGGTGCTCGTGGGCCTGCGGCCCGCGTTGGTGCAGTGGATCGTCGAGTCGGACGTCGACCTCGACGGCATCGAGACGTCCCGCTCCGTCCAGGACGCCATCGCCACGCTCACGCCGGGTTCAGGGCGGTAGACGTGCCCCTCCCTCCGCCGACCGGGTACGCGCTCCGGATCTGCATCGATGGCGAGCTCGACATCCCCATCGTCGCCAGCCGGGTGCGGGGCTGGGCGCAGAACGCCGGCGCCTGCACCGCGGACGTCGCCCGCATCACCACGGCGGCGCTCGAGCTCGCCACCAACGTCGTCAAGTTCGCGCGCCGGGGAGAACTCTACGGCCGGCTGGCCCCGACGCCGGAACGACAGGCGATCGAGCTTGTCGTCGAGGATCGCGGCCCGGGCATCGCCGACATCGCGCAGGCCCTCCGGGAGCGCTTCAGCACCGCCGGGACGCTCGGCCTCGGGCTCCCGGGCGTGCGGCGGCTGATGGACGAGTTCGAGGTCACCTCACAGCTCGGGCGAGGCACGGTGGTGCGTGCGCTGAAGCGAATCTGATGAGAAGCAGAAGCGACCGGCGTCGGCGCGGGGAGGCGGGATGATCCCGATCGGTGAACTCGACGTCGGAGCGGACGACACCATCGTCTTTTCGCGGCGACAGGTGTGGGCGCTCGGACGGGCGCTCGGCGCGACCGAGATTCAGGCCGTGCGGTGCGCGTTGGACTTCTCCAGCTGGGCGCGGGCGCTGCGCCGCGTGAGGCCAGGCGACGGTCGAATCACGGTGGAGTTGGAGCACCTGCCGGGGGACACGCGGCTGCGCGTGACCGACCACGCCGGGGATACGCGCACCTGGCCGCTCGTGACGGCAGCGCGGCTCGACGCCGGGGCCGTCGAGCGCCTGCGCGAGATCGTGGCCAAGCGCCCGGAGCGGATCCTCCACCGGCAATTGGAGGCACGAAACCAGGAACTCGTGGCCAACAAGGCCTCGCTGGAGGAGATCATTTCGACGCGCACGCGCGAGCTGGTGCACGCCAAGGAGCTGGCTGAGGAAGGCACGCGGGCGAAGTCCCTCTTCCTCGCCAACATGAGCCACGAGATTCGCACGCCGATGAACGCCATCATCGGCCTGGCGCACCTCGCGCTGCGCACGGAGCTGACGACGCGCCAGCAGGACTATCTCCAGAAGATCCACCGCTCGAGCACGAGCCTGCTGCGACTCATCAACGACATCCTGGATTTCTCGAAGATCGAGGCCGGGCGGCTCGACCTCGACGCGACCGAGTTCGATCTCGCGACGGTGCTGGACAACCTCCGCGTCGTCGCCGAGCAGGCCGGCAGCGAGAAGGGCAACTCGCTCGAGTTCGACGTCGACCCGAAGCTGCCCCCGGTGCTCGTCGGGGACGCGCTACGCCTCGGGCAGGTGCTGCTCAACCTCACCTACAACGCCATCAAGTTCTCCGCGCAAGCCGCAACGGTGGTCGTCGCGGTGCGCGCGCTCGAGCACGACGGCGGGCGCACGCGCATCGAGTTCGCGATCCGCGACACGGGCATCGGCATGACCCCGGAGCAGTGCGGGCTCCTGTTTCGCGCGTTCACCCAGGCCGACGGTTCGGTGACGCGGCGCTACGGGGGGACGGGCCTGGGCCTCTCGATCTCGCAGCGGCTGGTGGAGATGCTCGGCGGGGAGATCAAGGTCGAGAGCGCCCTCGGCGTCGGCAGCACGTTCTCCTTCGCGCTCTGGCTGGAGAACGGCCAGTCGTACCTCGCCGGGACGCGTACCTGCCCGGAGTGGCTCCACAGCAAGCGCGTGCTGATCGTCGACAACGAGGACTTCTTCCGCTCACTCCTCGAGGAACAGGTCAGCGCGTGGCGCATGCGGCCCGACGGGGTGGCCACCGCGGAGGAGGCCATCGAGCGGATGCTCGCCAGCGCCGAGGAGGGCGACCCGTACTCCATCGTCTTACTGGACTGGACCCTCGAGACCCTGAGCCGGACCGAGGCGGTGCTCGGCCTGCGCCGCGCGGATCCGTCGGTGCCCATCGTCATCGTCACGGCCCACGGCCGCGACGACTCCCGCAGCGCGGCCCTCGAGGCGGGCGCCAACGCGATTCTCCACAAGCCCGTCAGCACCTCCATGCTCTTCGACTCGGTCGTCGACCTGCTGCGCGCTCCGAACGCCCTGCGGCCCACCGCGCCCACCGCCGATGCGGACAGCGCTCGGCTCGCCGGGATGCGGGTGTTGCTGGTCGACGACAACGCGATCAACCGCCAGATCGGGACCGAGGTGCTCACGCAGAGCGGGGCGACCGTGGAGACCGCCAACGACGGCGAGGACGCGCTGAGCCGGTTGGAGCAGGACGCGCGTGGCTTCGCGCTGGTGCTGATGGACCTCCAGATGCCGGTGCTCGACGGTTACGCCACCACGACCCGGCTGCGCGCCATGCCCCGGTACGCGAACCTCCCGATCGTCGCTCTGACCGCCAACGCGACGCGCGACGAGCGCGACCGCTGCCATGCGCTCGGGATGAACGACTATCTCACCAAGCCGATCGACCCGGAGCGGCTGGTGCGCACGGTGCTCCGCTTCCGAGACGGCGCTGACCCGAAGGGCGCGGGCGCGGACGCGGGCCTGCTCCCGCTCGCGGAGCTGGCCGGCCCGATGGAGGCGGTGATCGAGCGGAGCCGCGGGTTGCGCTTCGTCGGCGAGAACGAGCGGCTCTACCAGGTCATTCTGCGACGCTTCGCGGCGACGCACGCGAGCGTCATCGAGGAGCTGCGCGATCTCCTGGCGCGCGGCGACCGGGCGGAGGCGCGGAGGATCGCACACACCATGACGGGGCTCGCCGGGACCATCGGCGCCCGGCCGCTCGCCGAGAAGGCGGGCGACCTCGAGCGTCTCCTGCTGGGTCCGGCGCCGGTGACCGAGGCCGACCTGGCGCCCCTGCGCGCGTGGCTGCCGCGCACGCTGCTGGCGATCGAGGACCTCCTCCGGGCGAGCCCCGAGATGCTCCCGAGCCTGCCGCCGCCACCCGCCCCGGAGGCCTGGAGCGCGGAGTCGCAGAGCGAACTCCTGCGGCTGGCACACATGCTCCGCGTGCAGAGTCCGGCCGCGCTCGAACAGTCGCGCGCCCTCGAGCCGCTCTTGCGGGCGCGCCTCGGCGCCACCTGGGGAGAGTTCTCGAGGGCGCTGGAAGACTTCGAGTTCGACACGGCCGTCGGGCTGCTCGCCCCGCTGCCAGCGAGCGCTCCCGCGGCCACGTCCGGAACGCTCGACGACCCGCCCGCACCCGCGGAGATCGGGTAGTGGGATCTCTGTAGATCCGAGCAGATTCGTTCGGGCGAGGGTGCCGTTCACGCGGACGATTCGTGGGCTCGACCGCGCCCGGAGCTTCCCGCCCACCGCACCCCACCCCAACGCCGTGACCGTATCGACCCCTACAAACCAATGGACTCAGGAGCTACCTGCAGAACCCAGCTCAGAAGGTCAGCACAAACCGTCGCGAGCACCCCGAGACGAGGGAGGCCGCGCGAGACATACGCGGGGTATTTCGAGCGCGGCCGACCGCTGGATCGGGGGGCGCAGCAGGTTTGTGCTGACCTTCTCAGAGGTCGGTCGGGGGAGGCGGAAGTATCGTGCGTGCGAACACGGTCACCACGAGCGGCTCACCCTCGCTGTCAAACCGTGTTGACTGTACAGCCACAGAGTCAGGAACGTGCACGCTGGTGTCGAACCCCTCTGCGACCGAGGGTAGCGACAGGGTCGCAGGGCCAGTGAGCAACCCCTTGAGGTTGCCCCCGATGATGTTGGCGACCTCGCCCATGGCGTCATTCACCTCCTCGGCCGAAGCCTCCTCGGGCACGACGCCAAACATGGCCGCTGCCGCCCGCCGCGCCGCGGCGGACGAGCAACCGATCGTAATGGTTCCGCTCCACGAGCCGCTGATGGTCACCCAACTCGTCACGTAATCATGGCTCTCCTGCGGTGGGGCGCTCTCCCACTGCAGGCGCAGGGGCATCCCGAGCATCGTGCTCCAGACGCTCTCGGTGACCTCTTGAATACACTCATCTTTGAAGGACATCATTGACCTCGCGCGCTGGGACGGGGGCGGTGACAAGTAGTGTTTCCGATGTGCACGTGTTCAAACACATCCTGCACGCGGGTTGTCGTTTCCGCGCAACCGAGAAAGAGGTAGCCGTCGGGCGCGAGCGCCGTCCGCACGCGGCGAAGCACCGCGGAGCGTGTGTCTTCATCGAAGTAGATCAACACGTTGCGGAGAAACACGATGTCCGCATGCGGAAACGGCTCGGTCGGTGCGACCAGATTGGCGGGCTTGAACTCGACCATCGAGCGGATACTCGCGTCCAGCGTCCACTCGGCGCCGTCGCGGGTGAAATACTTCACCAACAGCGCCGCCGGGAGCCCGCGGTTGATCTCTAGTTGCCGAAAACGCCCCGCGCGCGCCCGCTCCACGACCGACTCGGCGAGATCAGTCCCAAAGATCTTCACGCGGCCATTCGGCAACCCGGGGAAGTGCTCCCGCAGAAGCATGGCGATGCTGTACGCTTCTTGCCCGGTCGAGCAGGCCGCCGACCAGATGCGGATGGGATGCGCAGGCGAGCGGGCGGCCAGAAGCGCCGGAATCACATGATCGCGCAGGGCATCGAAGGGATGTAAGTCACGAAAAAAGGTCGTCTCGTTCGTGGTCAGGGCCTCGACTATTTTCTGGTTGAGCGCCCCCGACCCGCTAGATCTGGCGCCCTTGACCACGTCTTCGACCGTCGGAAAGTTGAGCTCTCGCGCCAGCGTCGAGAGGCGCGCCTCGATGAGGTAGTACTTGTCGGCGCCCAGTACGATCCCGGCCCGTCGGTAGACGAGTTCTCGGACGTAGTCGAGCGCCGCCGGAGAGGTGCTCACGAAGCAACCTCCCGCATTCCTGTGCCCTTGCGATTTCGCAGCCGCTGCACGATCTCACGCTCCAATTCGGTGAGAGGCAGCACCGCCTGCGCCAGGCCTGCGCGGGCGACGAATCCCGGCATGCCCCAAACGACAGAACTCGCCTCGTCTTGAACGATCACCTGCGCACCCACCGCGCGCAGACGCTGACAACCAATCAGGCCATCCTGGCCCATCCCGGTCAGCACGACTGCCAACGCTCCTGGCCCATACGTTTCTGCGGCCGAACGGAATAGCACATCGACCGAGGGGCGACATGAATTCTCCGGCTGGTCACGATTGAGAAAGAGCTTGATGTGCATTCCCTCTCGTCGCGTCGTCACGTGAAAGTCGCCCGGCGCGATGCGCACCATGCCCGGCGCGAGAATCTCTCCGTCGGCCGCCTCGGCGACGTCGCTGCCGGTCTGCGCCGCCAGTCGTCGCGCAAGCTGCTGGGTGAAGACCGGAGGCATGTGTTGCACGATGACCACTGGCACGGGCATCGTCGGCGGGAGCGCGCGGAGCAACGTGGTGAGCGCGTTGGGCCCCCCGGTCGACGCCCCGATCACGATCACGTTGATGTCCGTGCTGAAGCGCCCCGTCTCGCGCGGGGCCACTTGCCCCGCCTTCACGCCGACTTCGGGGAACAGGGCGAGAATCTTCGCGATCAGCTGCTCGCGAATCTGTCCGATCGTCGCGGCTCCGGGCGCCCCGGAGGGCTTCGGAATGCTGTCCACCGCCCCCAGGGCGAGGGCCTCCAGCGTTGTCCCGGCCGCCCGCTCGGTGATGGCACTCACCATGATCACCCGCACCTTCGGGAAGAGCTTGCAGATCTGCCCGAGGGTCTCAAGACCGTCCATGCCCGGCATCTCGAGATCGAGCGTGACCACGTCGGGCTGTGTATGGGCCATGCGCGCGAGGGCCAGGCGACCGTCGGAGGCAGTCCCGATGACCTCGAGTTCGGGGACGTCGGACAGCGCTTGTGAGAGCGCGCGCCGGGCAACGACCGAATCATCGACGATGAGCACCTTGATGGGGGGCATGAGCTTCAGTGCGTTGCGAGTCCGAGGATCGCCAGCTTTTCACGCAGCGCATCCAGCGTGAACGGCTTCATCAGATACTCGTCGGCGCCCGCCGAGAGGGCCCGAGTCATCTGGTCAAGCTCCGTCTCCGAGGTGACCATGACCACGCGCATCGAGTTGAACGCATGATCACCACGCACCGCGCACAAGAACTCGAACCCGTTCATCTCGGGCATGTTCCAGTCGACCAGCGCGAGGTCCGCCGGCCCGAGCTCGCGCAGCCGCGCCAGGCCATCGGCGCCATGCACGGCCTCGGCGATCACCTCGCACCCGACTTCCATGAGGTTCTTTCGTAGAATCGACCGCATGGCGCGTGAATCGTCGATGACGATCACCCGGAGTTTGCGATCCACGCCATCGATCAGCATGAGAACTGCTCCGAGAGAGACTGGAGCGCATTCGCCATCTGGGCCATCTCGGCCGCGGCGCGCTGCGCGTCCGTCGCCCCGGCCGAGGTGCTCTGCGCCGACGTCGCGACCACGGTGATCGTATGGGCGATCTCCCCGCTGCCCTTGGCAACCTCCGTGACGCTGCGGGTGATCTCGTTGGTGGTCGCGGTCTGCTCCTCGATCGCGGCCGCGATGGTGTTCTGGATGTCGCTGATCTGGTTGATGATCTGCCCGATCTGCGCGATCGCAGCCACCGCGCCCCGGGTGCTCGCCTGAATCGAATCGATCTTCTGGCTGATGTCCTCGGTCGCCTTGGCGGTCTCCTTGGCGAGCTCTTTCACTTCGTTGGCCACCACCGCGAAGCCCTTGCCGGCCTCTCCGGCGCGCGCGGCTTCGATGGTCGCGTTGAGCGCGAGCAGATTGGTCTGCTGTGCAATCGAGGTGATCACCTTGATGACCTTCCCGATCTCGGCGCTGCTTTCACCGAGCCGGGCCACGGTGGCGTTGGTGCTCTCCGCGACCTTCACGGCGCCGGAGGCCACCCGGGTCGCCTCGGAGGCGCTCTTGGCAATCTCCCGGATGCTCGCGGTCATCTCTTCCGAGCTCGCCGCGACGGTCTGCACGTTGGCGCTGATCTCCGTGGCGGCGGTGGAGACCACCCCCGCCTGCTCCGCGGTGCGCTCGGAGTCGTCTCCCATCGTCTTGCTCACCGAGGTGAGCTGGGAGCTGGCGGCGGTGAGCTGCCGCGCCCCCTCGGCGATCTGGCCGAGAATCTCGCGCAGGGAGACCACCACCTGGCTGATGGCAAGGCCGAATGCGCCGTCGATCACGACATCGAGCACCGAGTCATTGAGACGCTTCCCGGCGATCGCCTGCACCTGCTGGGTGAGCTTCTGGACGTTGGCCTTCAGCTGGTCGAGGTGCTCGGTCTTGTCGGTCTCTTCATCCTGCGAGACGTCGATGTCGAATCCCATCGACTCAATCGTGTTGAGAAAGAACGAGTCACAAACCGCCTGCATGTCGTAATTGAAGACCCGGGAGATCGCCCGCTCGGCGCGCGCGACGAAGTCCGCATCCTCAAAGGTAGCCTGCAGGTGGTTCTTCGCCAGAAACTGATATTCAGCGTAGGCGCCGATGTACCACTTCATGGGCAGGTCGATCTGGTCATGGAGCCAGCCGATGTGCAGACGGCTCTCGAAGTAGTCCTCGTCCCACATGTTGCTGGCGCCCTCGAAGACGCCAACGAAGTAACCGGTCTGGGCAGCTTCGAGGTGGCGGCGGAGGTTGCCCAGCGAGATGCCCTTGCGGTCGGCGTACTGGCCGAAGAATTCCCGGGTGCGCGAGAACGCGAACTGCCAATCGTAGAACTCCCGCGCAATGGTCGGCGCATGCTCGCGGGCCCAGGGAATGAGTTGGAGCATCAATTCCCGGTCTTCGTCACCCAGTCGCAGGAACTCCCGCCGGTAACCGAGCGTGCGCTCGGTGATGCCGTAGCGGCGCGTAAACTTCTTGCCGTCACTCTCGGCCCCCGGCGACCGCCCCGCGGAGCCGCTACCGACGCCCCGGTGCGAGGCCGGGCCCGCACGCCCGACGATGGCGGGCGCTACGGCCCGCGCCGAACCAGCAGCGAATCCACCCGCGGCCGCTGCGGCGCGCGAGGGAGGGGGAGGAGGAACGGCCGGTGACTTCTTGCTGGTCGGGTTCATCGAGAGGGTCTCCGTTGAAGCAATCTGTTGCTTGTGAGAAAGGCTTGAGGTTCCGCTCAACTTCGGACTTCGCGAGCCTCGGTGATGCCGATGGCACGCTCCGCGTCCAGCACCAGGAGAAGTTGGCCGTTGAGTTTGTAGAGCCCCTTGAAGAGCTCGCGGTCGCCCGCGGCAATCGTCTCGGGCAAGGACTCGAACATCTCTTCGGAGACCTCGACCACGTCGCCGATCTCATCGACCAGCAGGCTTACGTTACCCCAGTTGGTGCGAATCACGACGTTCATGGGCTGCCGATCCTCAGGACGCGGCGGCAAGCCCATCCGCGCACGCAATTCAATCGCGGTCACGATCTGCCCACGAAGGTTGATGAGCCCACGAATCTCCGGCGCCGCCAGCGGTACGCGAGTCATCTCTTGATAGCGAATCACCTCCTGGACTCGGGTCACGTCGACGCCGAGGTAAAGGTCATTGAGGTAGAAGGTACAGAGTTGCCGGGGCATCGTCGGGCTCGCTCTTTCTCAGGCCGCCGAGCGCTTCTCGAGCAGCGCTGGGTCAAGGGCCTTGATGACGCTGACCACGTCCAGCAGGTCGGTGACCTTGCCCTGGATCGTCGTGGAACCGAAAAGCCCTGGCGACGGTGCGTCGCACTCGATATCCGGGGTTTCATCGACGATGTCCACGATGCGCCGCACGACCAGCCCGAAGCGGCGGCCGTGCTCGGCGTAGACGATCACCTGCAGTGACTCGGTCGACTCCTGCGTGTCGCCGTTGCCAAAGAACTCGCAGAGATCGATCAGCGGGAGAATCTCGCCGCGGTATTGAACGACCTTCCGACGCCCCGCCCGCTCGACCCGCGTTCGCGCGAACTCCTCGAGGCGGGCGACCTTCGCGAGTGGGAGAGCGATTCGCGAGTCATCATCCACCTGGAAGAGCAGCAGCGCCTGCCTGGGCTTCGCGCTGGCATCGAGCGCCTTGTCGTCGGTGCGCATCCGTTCTCGGCTGGCCGTCATGATGCCGGCGCGCTTCGCCACGCCGAGCACGTCAAGGATGAGCGCCACACGTCCGTCGCCCATGATGGTCGCGCCGGCGAAGACCGAGACGCCCTTGATCTCCCGTCCGAAGGGCTTCACCACGATTTCACCGGTGTCACTCACGCCATCGACGACCAGGCCGAAGGGGCGGTCATCCGCTTGTACGACCACGATGTTGAGCACGTCGTCCTCGGCGATTCCCCGGGGGGGACCGCCAAGCGCGGTGCGGAGGTACACGAGCGGGAGGAGATTGCCGCGGAGCCGAAAGATGGGCGCGCCCTGAAGCGTCTGGATGCCAGCGAGCGCCTGAGCGCCTTCGAGGCGGACGAGTTCAAGCAGGCTCACCTGCGGAATGGCATAGCGCTCGCCATTGTCGTGAATCATCAGCGCCGGGACGATTGCGAGGGTGAGGGGAATCTTGATCTTGAGGACCGTGCCTCGGCCGAGGACGCTGTGCACCTCGACGGTGCCGCCAATCTTCTCGACGTTCGTGCGAACGACGTCCATACCGACGCCTCGTCCGGAGAGCCGGGTGACCTGCTCGACGGTCGAGAATCCGGGCTTGAAGATCAGAGCGATCGCTTCGGTCTCGGTCAGCCGGGCCGCGCGCTCAGCCGAGATGATCCCCCGGCGGATGGCCGTTTGCTTGACGCGCTCCGGGTCGATGCCTGCGCCATCGTCACTCAGGTCGATGTTGACGCGTCCCCCCTCGTGGAAGGCCCGGAGCGAGAGGCGCCCGGTCGGGTGCTTTCCCGCGGCGACACGCACGTCGGGCATTTCGATGCCGTGGTCGATGGCGTTGCGAACCACATGCGTGAGCGGGTCACGCACCGCCTCGATGATCGTGCGGTCGAGTTCCGTCTCAGCGCCCTCCATCTCGATCTCCACTTGCTTGCCGCAAGAGTATGCGAGGTCGCGTACCACACGGGGAAACTTGTTGAGCACGTTGCCGATCGGCTGCATGCGCGTCTTCATCACCCCCTCCTGCAGTTCGGTGGTGATGAGATTGAGCCGCTGCGAGGTGCCCGCGAACGTGGCGTCACGATGATCGACCAGTTGCAGAATCTGATTGCGGGCGAGCACGAGTTCGCCGACCAGGTTCATCAGCCGATCGAGGAGCCCAACGTCCACGCGCACGCTCGTCTCGGCGACATGCACTTCGCGAAGTTCGAGGTGCTGCTCGACGGGCGGCGACTCGCGCAGGACCGAGCTGCGGTCCACGGTCGGGACCAGCGGCGGCGGCGGCAGAGTCAGGGGGGCACGCACGCCGTTGGGCGATGGGAGAGCGCTCGGAGCCATGTGCAACCTGTTGAGCATATCAACGAGGGACCGATAGTCACCCTCTCCCTCGTTCCCATGCTGCTCGACTGCCTCGAGAATCTGTCGCACTGCGTCGCACATCGCCAGGAGCGACGTGGTCATCCGTCCGGTGAACTTGACGCGTCCGTCCCGCAGTCGACTGAGAAGGTTCTCGCCCGCGTGGGTGACGGACTCCAGCTGCTTGAAATCGAGGAACCCCGCAGTGCCCTTGATGGTGTGCACCGCCCGAAAGATCCCCGCGATGCGCTGCTGGCCCGCAGGATCGCGCTCCAGAGCGACCAGCTCTCGGTCGAGCAGGTCGAGGTTCTCGCGGCTCTCCGCCAAAAACTCCTGCAGGATTTCATCGTCAAGTGTCATTGCGCGCTCTGGCCGTACGAGTTGCGGGGATGTCCGATGAGGCACCGACGGCGAGGCCCTTCATTCCGCTCCAGCCCAATACAGTCATGCACCGCGCCATTGACGCAACTATCGGGCAACAAAGCGCATGGCCTGGAGGACTACATGCGGCTGAGAGTCGCTGATGAGGCGCGTCGCCTTCGTGGCACCCGTTCCATTCGAGGCAGGCTATCGACCGCCGCCGCCGATTCAGGAGCCCGGCTGGCGAATTATCTTGGTACCTCTGCCCATCCGGCCCCCAGTCCGCGAGCGCTCGATCAGACGCGGTAGGGCGCGAGCAGCCTCGGCCGTGAAGTTGCGCAGTCATGACGAGGACACGGAGCCGCCCTCGCCCGGCTCGGCTTCGGGCTTGCGAGCGACCCCCGATCGGTTGCGAAACGACGCGCCGGTTGGGCGCGGCTGGCACCGCGCGGGGCTCGTCGCTAGGGCGACGTAACCGGTCGCGGGCGCCCCGGACCCTACGATAGGAATTTTTTTCGGAACGACAAATTTCGCGAACATCAAGGAAAATCGCCGCCATTCCCGGCCGAACGTCGTGGGTGAGGGCGACGCCAGGCCTCTTGCCTTTCCCGGTTCGACCGATGTGTGGTCTGATCCCAAAATGAAGATCCTAATCGTCGATGACAGCAGGGCCATGAGGATGATCGTCACCCGCTCCCTGCGTCAAGCCGAGCTGGGCGAACTGACGCTGTTCGAAGCGTCCAACGGCGCCGAGGCGCTGGCGTGCGTCGTGAGCAACCAGCCAGACCTCGTGCTCACCGACTGGAACATGCCGACGATGAACGGCCTCGAGCTGCTGCAGGCTCTCCAGGCACAAGAAGCACCTCCCAAGGTGGGCGTCGTGACATCGGAAAGCACCGTCGCGATCCGTCATGCGGCGAGCACCGCCGGTGCCGCCTTCGTCATCACGAAGCCATTCACGCCGGAAAGCTTTCGAGCGGCGCTTTCGCCGGTGCTGCGATAGGTGAACGTGCAGTGCGCAGACCTTTGATGACGTACTCAACACTGGGCAATGGGTGATCATTGACAATGTCCGTGCAGAAGAACGCGCTGCCGTTGCCAACTGGCAGGCAGGTGGGGCTCTTACTCAACCAGTTGCTCGGGCGCACGGTCCGGGTCGAACAGAATGCCACCGCGATGGCGGTCAGGCAGCCGTGCGTCATCGGCATCTACGTGACGGATGACGATGTCGTTGCAGCGCTGTGCGTGTTCGACCTGAAGCTCGGCTGCCACCTCGGAGCATGCTTGTCGATGATTCCGCCGGTGGTCGCCGAGGAGTCGGTTCGCCGCGGAGTGCTGGGCGAATACATGGCAGAAAACCTCTACGAGGTCGCCAACGTCATGTCTCGTATGTTCAACCACGACGGAGAGGCCCATGTGCGGCTTCGCGAAGTCGTACAGGCGTTGAACGCGGTGCCGCCATTCGTAGGGGAGATGCTGGCCCGCAAGCCGATGCGCCTGGACCTCAACATCAACATCAGCGGCTACGGTGCTGGACCGATGGTTTTACTCATCGAACCGTAGCTTCCGGGCGCGCCTGCACGCACTTCGCAGCCTTCCCCGCCGATGCTCATGCCGGGAAAGAGTCATCCTCGTGGTGATTGTCGCGCCTCGTGCAAGGGCCCTGGGGCGACGGTGCCGAAGTCTCTTGCTTTCCGCGCCTCCTTCCTCGCTGCCGCCCGCCCTCACCCCCGCCCCGCGGCTCGTGGTTGGCCTCCTCTCGGAGTGGGTTTGAGCCCCATGGGGAGGAGGTCAGCCACCAGCCACGGGGCCAGTGGGTGAGGGCGCGCGGCAGCAGGGAAGAGAACTTGGAACACAAGTGATTTTGGCGCCGTCGCCCTGGGGGGGGTTTAGGGCCATAGGCGTTAGAGCGGTTCCCGACTGAGCGTGGGCTTTGCTCAATACGGGCGGGGCAAGCCCCGCCCCAACGCAGAAGGCAGAGAACGCTCACATTTCCGGCTTTCCCGTAGGATCGGGGCTTGCCCCGCCCGCAATGGCCCGAAGGCCCCAACCCGGCCGGGAACCGCTCTAACGCCTATTGGGGGGGGGGCAGGGCAGGCGTCCGAGCCGAGCGGCGGTCTGCACCGCCTCGGGGCTGTTCCCCTCGTGACCCAGGAGCGGCAGCGTGAGGCAGCGTGAGGCAGCCATCGCTCGCCGGCGGTCCCTGCCCGCAGCGCGACCAGGTCCACCGTCGGCGGCGAGCCCGCGCCGCTCGGGCGGAAGAGCGAGCGCGTGATCGACACCTCCACCGAGGCCGCTGCGCAGCGTTCGAAGCGGGGATCGGCGCGCCAGAAGAGCCTCGCCGTCGCCATCGGAGTGGGAAGCCTGGTGCTTGGGGGAGCCGACGCGGTCGCGCTCGTGAACGGAGTCCTCGCGCGCGACCAGGGAGCCCCGCGGCCCCCAGGGCTCGCCTCCAGGCAGAGCGCCATCACGCAGCCTCAACTCCGCAGTGATTCACGCGGGCCGCGCCCGGTAGGACTTGCATACTAGCGGGCACTTCACGTCATATGCGCTGTACCACTGTATGTCATACTTTCGTGACCGCGACCGACGCCCTGAAGAACCGTCTCCGCGCAAGAAGCTAGAGGCCCTGGCCCGCGCCTACCGGGTCCAGGGGGCGGGCACCCTCGATGCGCTGATCGATGGGCTCAACCCTACCGAGTGCCGCAACCGAGGGCGCTGCGTCCCGACCGACAAGATCGTCGAAGACGCCGTGGGCGTGTACCTCAAGGCCTTCGATGCGCTGCGGCGGGGCAGTGAGGCGCAGCGGACCTCGGTGCGTGGCTGCACCCTCGAGCTGCTCGTGCTCATGACCGAGCAGGTCGTGCGCCTCGCTCAGCGCAGCGAGCAGCGCGCGAAGGAGCAGGCCGCGCTCGCCGACACCATCGAGAAAGCGATGGCGCAGCTCCGCTCGCAGTACGCGCGCGCGCTGACGACGCGCGAGCAGGCGCGGCGGCTCCTCGGGGGCATGGCGCGCGACGACGGGGCGTTCCAGGAGGAGGTGCGAGGCGCGGCGACGGCGGCCGCGGGCGGCGGGTCGGCGAGCGCGGCGATGCTGGCACTGGCGGCCCTTGGGCGCCGGGTGCTGACCGACCCTGACCCGAAGATCATCGTGCGCGCGCGCCTGCTGGGCCTCGACGAGGCATACGTGACGTCGCTGGAGACGCTCGGCGGCGACCTGCGGACGCGCGAGGCCGAGCTCCAGCGACTGACGGGTCACGACGACACGGTCGACGACGCGCTCGCCGTCGAAGCCGGGATCACGCTGCACCTGATGATGATGGTGATCGAGGCGTTCGAGTCGGCGCACGAGATCGAGCCCAGCGTGGCGGTGCTGCGCCCGGTGCACACCCAGCGCCTCGTGCGCCGGCTCTCGAAGCTGCCGCCGCCGGTGGCGCTCGTCGTCACGCGCGGCCGCTGACCTCCAAAGGGGTCGAGGGGATCGGCGAACCAACGCGGCACCCTCGTTGGAACGGATCCGCTGCGGTTACCGGAACACCCTCCCAAGATCTCTTGGGGTGGCCGCTGGAGAGCTCGCTGGCAGGTCGAACGAGGGACGTGCGTGGTGGCGGAGGGTTGGGCAGGGTTGTGGCGCACGGCTCGTCGGCGTGGTGGGGGTTGGTGTTCGCAACCCGTCTCCTGCCCCGACGCGTGCCGTGTCTGCAACCCCCGCCAGAAGCTCCCGTGACCTCACGCCGTGTCGAAGTAATGCGCGTGGCCGAGCTTCGGGCTCGGGCCCAGTCCGCCCGGCAGCGGCGCCAGGACGGCGGCCTTGCAGTCACGGCAGCGACCCCGGTGCTGAGCGACAACGACATCGCCCCAACGGCGACAACTACATCGCCCCATTGGGGTGACTGCGGTTTGACGGGGTAGCGCGGCGGCCTCGCATGGGGCGACTGCCGGCGCGTGAAGCCCGCGCCCGACAACCAGGTGAGGAAGCTGATGGAAGAGTTGAGCAAGCACGGCGCGGTCGGCCTCGCGGCGATCAAGGCCGGCATGGATCGCAAGACCGCGCGCAAGTACATCGTGGCCGCTACGCTGCCCTCGCAGATGCGCGCACCGCGCGACTGGCGCACCCGCGAGGACCCCTTCACCGAGCACCGCGAGGAGGTCGAGGCCCTGCGCCGAGACACCCAGGCGCTGGGATGCCAGGACGGTCGTCGATCTAACCCCCCGGCGAAGCACCTGGACCGCTTCTAGCCCGGGCAGTTGCGCACGTTTCAGCGGATGATCCACGCAGGGCGCCGACAAGCACGTGGTGCATGCGCACGCTCTCGCCGGGCGAGCCCGACGCCGCAGCACCGAGCGGCGCCACGGCGTTCACACGCGACCCGGCGACGTGTCCGGCGCCCGGTGGCCCAAGGGCCAGTGCACGCGATGCAGATTCAAGCTCGCAATTTTGCCGTGCTTTTTCTAGTATCCCTCGGGTGAAGCCCCGCAGGATCACGGTTCCCCGACGCGTCGTGGTCGCGGGTGGTGGCGTCGCCGGACTGGGCTGCGCCCTGGCCCTGCGGCGGGCCGGCGCCGATGTGACGGTGTACGAGCGCGCTCCATCCGAGACGGGCACGCAGCGCGGCGGCAGCGGGTTCATCCTGTCGAGCGAGGCGATGCGCTCGCTCGCCTCCCTCGGCGTGACCGTCGAGGGGGCCCCGCTCCGATGCTTCGAACTCCGGGCGGCCGACGATGCTGTCCTCGCCGCGCACGACCTCAGCGACACGCGAGCCATCTCCCGCTCCGCCCTGCTCGGCGCCCTCGCCGGGGCCCTGGGCGAGGGCGCCATCCAGTTCGGGCGGGGCGCGAGCGCGCTGTGCGGGTCGCCTGCCCATCCGCGGCTGGTGCTCGACGACGGCACGGAGGTCGAGGCCGACCTCGTCGTGGCCGCCGATGGGGTCAACTCGTTCGTGCGTCGCACGCTCTTCCCCGACCGCCCGCTCGTGGTCGGACGGGTCCGCGAGCTCGTCGGCCACGTCGAGGTCCCCGGTCTCGCGGAGACCCTCGGGGACCGGTTCGTCAAATACCGTGATCCGGAGCGACGACGCGCCGTCGGGATCGTCCCGTGCGGCGGCGCGCGCGTCGTGTGGTACCTGCAGCTGCCGGCGGAGGTGCTGCCGGACGACAGCGTCGACCGCGCCGCGCTGGAGCAGCTCGTGCGGGCGCACCTCGAGCCGTGGCCGGCGGCCATCCGCATGCTCTCCGCGCACCTCCACACCGGACCCATCCACGTGTGGAACACCGCGGACCTCGACCCGCTGCCGCACCTCCACGTGGGCCGGGTGGTGCTGACCGGCGACGCGGCGCACCCCATGCTGCCGTTCACGAGCCAGGGGACCGCGAGCGCGCTCGAGGACGCCGTGGTGCTCACCCGCACCCTGCTCGACACCGGCTGGCTGACCGCGCCCGAACCCGATGACGACCGACGCGAGGACGCCCTGCAGCGGTACGGGCAGGAGCGCCTCCCGGTGCTCCGGCGCTTCGTCGAGGCGGGGCGCCGGATGCGCGACGAATTCCTGGGAAGTTCCGACGGCCCGGGGTTCGCGGTACCCATCGCGTGATGAGCGGCCCCGGCTTCCTGGACGAAGATGTTCCGATGGCGCTGCTGCGGCAGCGCGCGTTCAACCTGCGCTGGGCGACCTTGCCCCCGGGGGTCATCGCCCTCACCGCCGCGGACCCGGACTTCGCCGCGGCGCCCCCCATCCGTGATGCGCTCGCCGAGTACGCCCGCAGCGGCGTGTACCCGTACGGACCCCCGGAGGGGCTCCCCTCGTTTCGCGAGGCCTGCGCGCGCTTCCAGCGCGAGAGACGCGGGGTGCCCGCGGAGGCCGCGCAGATCCTGGCCGTCGACAGCGCCGCCGCGGGCATGCTGCACGTCGCCCGAACGCTGCTCCAGCCCGGCGACGAGGCCATCATTTTCGACCCGGTGGACTTCCTCTTCGCCGCCTCCGTCGAGGCCGCGGGCGCCACGGTGGTTCGCCTGCCCGTCGACCCGCGCACGGGCACCTTCGACCCCGACCGGCTCGCCGCGCTCGTCACCCCGCGCACCCGCCTGCTGTGCCTCTGCAACCCGCACAACCCGCTCGGACGCGTGTGGCGCCGCGAGGAACTCGAGGCCTTCGCCGACGTCGCGGTGCGCCACGGCCTCCCGGTGCTCAACGACGAGATCTGGTCCGACATCGTCTACGAGCCCGCACGCTTCGTCTCCCTCGCCTCTCTCGGCCCCGCGGTGGCGCGGCTCACCTGGACGGTGAGCGGCTTCTCGAAGAGCCACGGTCTCGCCGGGCTGCGCGTCGGCTTCGTGCATGCGCCCGACGCAGCGGGGCTCGAGCGCCTCGCCGAGCGCTCGCTCTGTCGCACCACCATGACCGGCGCCAGCACCCTCTCGCAGGTGGCCGCCATGGCCGCGATGGAACACTGCGCCGATCACCTCGCGGCCTTCGTCGCGCACCTGCGCCGCATGCGCGACCTCGCGGTCGAACAGTTGTCCCAGGTGCCCGGCGTGTCCTTGCGCGCGCCGGAAGGAACCTTCGTGTTGTTTCCCGACATCTCCGCGCTGGGCGTGCCCGCCGAGGTGCTCGTCGAGCGACTGCTCACGCAGTACCGCGTCGCCGTGGTGCCCGGGGCGCCGCGGTGGTTCGGGCCCGGGGCCGCCGGGCACCTGCGCCTGGTGTTCTCGACCTCCGAGGGGATTCTCCGCGAGGGCCTCGCCCGCCTGGCCGCCGGGCTCACCGCCCCGCGGTGACCATCCTGTCCCTGTTCAGTGCGGCGAGGATCCAGCGCGGGGGCAGCGGGCCGAGGTGCCCGCGGCCGGGGCGGATCCACGGCCAGAGCGTGAGCCCCGTCGCGGCGAGCGCGACCAGCGAGAGTTGAGGGAATCCCTTAGGCTCCCAGAGCGACGTAGCGATTTCGTCCTCGGCGCTTGGCTTCATAGAGCGCCTCGTCGGCCCGATTCAACGTCGCGACGAGGTTCGCGTCGGTCGCCTCCAGTTCGGCGACGCCGATGCTGACGGTGACCTCCTCGCCCTCGATGCTCGCGCAGCGCAAGCCTCGGACGGACGCGAGCAGGCGCTCGGCGACGCGCGCCGAGGAGACCCGGTCGCAGTGCGGCACCAGCAACGCGAACTCCTCGCCTCCCCACCGAACCAGCACGTCTTCTGCGCGCAGCGCTTGCTCGCAGCAGCGGGCGACCTCGATGAGCACCTGATCGCCGACGGCGTGCCCCCACCGGTCGTTGATCTGCTTGAAATGGTCGAGGTCGAGCACGAGCACGGACACCGGCCAGGAATGTCGGCGCGACCGCTGGAGCTCGACCTCCGCGGCGGACTCGAAGAGTCGCCGGTTGCCAAGTCCGGTGAGGGCATCGGTCAGCGCGTCGCGGCGCAGCGCGTCGTTGTCCTGCCGGAGCCGCGCCACGCCGCGCCCCTCGACTTCGAGGATGAGCCCCATCGCGACCGACAACGACACCAGCATCGCGCCCGCGAGGGCGACGCAGGCCACCGGCGACCGTGTCAGATCGGAACCCGGAGCGTCAAAGAACACCGTCGAGGCACGGAGGCCGTGCATGACCGTGGCCGCAGTCGCCCCGAAGACGACGAAGCGGGCGCCTGCGGATCGGGGCGCCCGTTCTTTCCGCCGCAGCCGCCGGTTGAGGGACGCGCTGGCGAGCCCCATGGGCACCGCGGACGCAAGAACGCGCAAGTGCACCAGCGCTGCGTGATCGGGCGACGCGTCGACGAGCAGTGCGACCGCGAGCGCTCCGAGCGCCACGGCGGTGAGCGCGTCGATCCAGCGGGGCGTCGGGGCGAGTTCGTACAACTCCTCGATGGCGCGGTAGAACATCCGCTGGCCGACGACCGCGAGCCCCACGAACAGCAACACCGCGAGCCCGAGCGGGAGCCGGCTCCGCGCCGCGAGGAGCAGGAGCGCCGCGACCCACGCGAGCGAGCCGAAGACAGTGCCTCGGACGAGTTTGGGAAACCCGCGCTCGCGCCACACCGACGCGGACACCCCGCCGATCAGAAGAATCTGTGCCCCGCTCAAGAGCACGATGATTTGCAGCGGCGACAGGGAACACCTCACGGTTTGTCTGCCGCCCGAGGCTCGACGGCAGCGGCAGAACAACCACTCTCGAATGTATCAGTCGCTCGGAATCCCCGAGCACAAAAGGCGATCAGCGTCGGAATCCAGATCGCCTGCAGTCCGCCGTGCGTCACCGGGGTTCGGGCGATGGCCCTCACCCCGGGCAAGCGAGAGCAGGCGCCCGCTCCGCGGGCTTTCGAACAGGAAATCGATCGACCTTCTGCACGCGAACGCACGCCCCTCGGGAAGGTTCGTGGAGAGCACGGTTTGCTAGCCCGCGGAGCGGGCGCATGTTCTCGGCGTCGGGGCTACGGGCCCTTGGATGCCCCATCCGCTCGAGGGTTCGAGCGACGAGGGACGAGCGTCAGCACATCCGCGAGCACGTACTGCGCTACGAGATGTACCTTTAGGGGGTTTCCCTGACGCACCGGAAGCCGAGGTAGTCGAGGCGGCTGTCGGGCGAGTTGTACTCGCGCGACGCGGCGCGCAGGGAGGCCGCGCCTTCGCGCATCGACCCACCGTGGTACACGACGGGGCCATTGGGGACTTGAGAGCGAAAATTGCAGAAAGGATTTCTGCTCGAAATCCTGCACGACGGGTAGAAGCCGAAGTTGTCAGCGGTCCACTCCGACACGTTGCCCGCCATGTCGAAGAGGCCCGCCGTTGCCGCGAAGCTCCCCACGCGACGCGTACGCCGACCGTCGGCACCCGCGCAGCTGTTGAAATGCGCGCGGTCACAGGCCACCGAGCTGCTCCCTACCGGAGCGGTGTCGCCCCACGGGTACACGCGGCCTGCTGTCAGGCCCTCGACCGCGATCCCACGCGCCGCGTACTCCCACTCCGCCTCCGTCGGCAGGCGACCCCCGTCCCACACGCAGAACTCCTGCGAGAGCCAGAAATCAACACCGTTCATCGGGTGCTCCGTCACCGTCGGGCTCGTCGCCGACCAGTTGGTGAAGGTGTCGAGGGGCAGCGGGGCTTGCGCTGCCGCGCCCCACGCGAGCGGCGCGTTGTTGCGGTATGGGATGGGGCTCGCGCGAAGCACCGCGGGGGCAGCCGTGGTACTGCGCGCCGCCCAGAACACGCGGAAGCGCGCCACCGTGACCTCGTACGCGTCGATGGCGAAGTTGCCCATCGTCACCGTCTGCACCGGCGACGCCTGGATGGCCGGAGCGGCCCCGCCCTGCGTGAAGGTGCCGCCGGTGAAGGTGACCATGCCGCAGCCCGCCGTGCCCTCCACTGCGCAGCTGCGCTGCACCAGCGAGCCCGTGCCGCCACTTGTGCACATGCCGCTGACGCACGACTGCCCCGACGCACACACTACGCCGCAGGCACCGCAGTTCGTGGCGTCGCTCCCCGTCGTGACGCACGCGCCGCTGCACACCGTGGTGCCCGCGAGACAGGCGCACGCGCTCGACGCGTTGCACACGCCGCCGCGCGGTGACGTGCACGAGCCCGACGTGCGCGGCGTGGCAGAGCACTGCAACGCGCCGCCCACGCACGCCGTCATGCCCGACTGCTCGCACCCGCCGCTCCCCAGCGACGTGCACGAGACGCCCAGCGTGACGCAGGCCGCACCGCACTGCGTGGTGCCCGCGGGACACGCGCACGCGCCCGAGGCGCACACCTGCTCGGCGAGGCACGCCCTCCCACACCCACCGCAGTTCGCGTTGTTGCTCGCCGTCGACACGCACGCGCCGCCGCACACCGTCATTCCCTCCGCGCACGTGCACGCGCCCGACGCGCTGCACACCCCGTCCGTCGGCGACGTGCACGACCCCGACGTGCGCGGCGTCGCCGAGCACTGCACCGCGCCGCCCACGCACACCGTGGTGCCCGAGCGCGCACAGCCGCCGCTACCCGTCGATGTGCACGACGCCCCCAACGTGACGCAGGCCCCACCGCACACCGTGGTGCCTGCGGGACACGCGCACGCGCCCGAGGCGCACACCTGCCCCGGGGAACATGCCCTGCCGCAACCACCGCAATTGGCTGGGTCTGTCGCGGTGGTGACGCACGCCGCGCCGCACGCCGTCTGGCCCGCGGGGCACGAGATGGCGCAAGCGCGGCCGATGCACGCCAGACCGCTGGGGCACACGGTGCCACAGGCGCCGCAGTTGAGGCGATCGGTGGCGAGGTCGCGGCAGGCGCCCGCGCAGATCGAGAGGCCCGCGCCGCAGGTGACCATGCAGCGGCCCGCCGCGCAGGCCTGGCCGCCGTCGCACACGAGGCCGCAGGCGCCGCAGTTGGCGTTGTCGGTGCCGAGGTCGCGGCATGCGCCGCTGCAGTTCGTCGTGCCCGCGCCGCAGGTCACCGCACAGGTGCCGCCCGAGCACACGGTGCCCGCGGCGCAGGCACGGCCGCACGCGCCGCAGTTGCCATTGTCCATCGACAGGTCACGGCAGGTGCCCGAGCAGTTCGTCGTGCCCGCGCCGCAGGTGGTCGCGCAGGTCCCGCTCGAGCACAACTGCCCCGACGAGCATCCCGCACCACACGCGCCGCAGTGGTTCGCGTCGCTCTGCAGGTCACGGCACACGCCGCCGCAGTTCGTCGTGCCCGCGCCGCAGCTCACGGTGCAGGTCCCCGCGGAGCACACCTGGCCCGCCGCGCACGCGCCCCCGCAGGCACCGCAATGCCCGAGGTCGCTCGCGAGGTCGCGACAGGTCCCGCTGCAGTTCGTCGTCCCGGAGCCGCAGCTCACCGCGCACGCCCCCGCGGAGCACACCCGCCCCGCAGCACACGCGACGCCGCACGCGCCGCAGTTCGCGCGGTCCGTGTCCAGGTCACGGCAGCTCGTGCCGCACACGCTCTGCCCCGCAGGGCACGAGGTCGCGCAGCGGCCCGCCACGCACGCCTCGCCCGACGCGCAGGCCGCCCCGCACGCGCCGCAGTTCAATCGATCCGTCGCGAGGTCGCGGCACGCGCCGCCGCAGTTCGCCGTGCCCGCCCCGCACGAGGTCGTGCACACACCGCCGGAGCACACCTGGCCCGCCGCGCATGCAGTCCCGCACGCACCGCAGTGGTTCAGATCGGTCGTCAGGTCGCGGCAGGTCCCGCCACAGGGAACCGTCCCCGTGGCGCAACTCGCGGCGCAGGTGCCCCGCGTGCACGCCGTCCCCGCAGGGCACGCGTTGCCGCAGGCGCCGCAGTTGCCCGGATCGGTCGCGAGTTCGCGGCAGATGCCCCCGCAGTCTACGGTCCCCGCGGCGCAGGTCGTCGCGCAGGCCCCTGCAGAGCACACCTGGCCCGCAGCGCACGGGCCTCCGCAGACGCCGCAGTGGTTCAGGTCGGTGTTCAGGTCGCGGCAGGTGCCGCCGCAAGGCACCAGGCCCGCCCCGCAGCTCACAGCGCACGCCCCGCGAGAGCACACCTCGCCCGCCGCGCAGGTCGCCCCGCAACGGCCGCAGTTCCCGCGGTCGGTCTCCAGGTCGCGACAGGTGCCGCCGCACGCCACGGTGCCCGCCGCGCAGGAGAGGGTGCAGCTCCCCCGCGCGCACACCTCGCCCGCCGCGCACGCGCGGCCGCAGGCCCCGCAATGGTTCACGTCGGCGTCGAGGTCGCGGCACCGGCCGCCGCAGTCCGAGAGGCCGGGCCCGCACGTCGTCGCGCACGCCCCCGCGGAGCACACCGTCCCCGCCGCGCACGCGTTGCCGCACGCCCCACAGTTCGCGTTGTCCGTCGAGAAGTCTCGGCACGCGCCGCGGCACGAGGCCGTCCCCGCGCCGCACGAGGCCGTGCACGCGCCGCCGGAGCACACGGTCCCCGCAGCGCACGCGTTCCCACACGCGCCGCAGTTCGCGTTGTCCGTGGCGAGTTCGCGGCACACCCCCGCGCAGGCCGTGAAGCCCGAGCTGCACGTCGCCTGGCACGTCCCTGCCGCGCAGAGCTGCCCGGGCGCGCAGGCGTTGCCGCACGCGCCGCAGTTCGCTGCGTCGTTGCGAACGTCGCGGCACCCACCCCCGCACGCCGCGAGGCCCGGGCCGCACGAGGGCACGCACGCCCCCGCCTCGCAGGCCTCGCCGGAGCCGCACACGTTCCCGCACGCCCCGCAGTTGCGCGCGTCGCTCGAGAGGTCCCGGCACGAGCCCGCGCAGGCCGTCGCCCCGGCACCGCAGGTTGTCGCGCAGGCGCCCGCGGCACACACCTGCCCCGCCGCGCACGAGGTCCCGCAGGCGCCGCAATGGCGCGGGTCGGAGGCCAGTTCGGCGCAGGCCACCGCGCCCGATCCGGCGCAGGCCACCTGCCCCGCGGGGCACAACACGCGGCACGCGCCGCCCTCGCACGCGTAGCCCTCGGCGCAGGCGAGGCCGCAGGTCCCGCAGTTGCGGCGGTCCGCGGAGAGGTCTGCGCACGCGCGCGCCATGCCGCCGTCCATGGACGCCGCCACCGCGCACTCGCTTGTGCCGCCGCTGCACGTGAACGCGCACGCACCCCGCGAGCACACCTGGTCGGACCCGCACCGCACCCCACAGGCCCCGCAGTTCGCGGGATCGGTGTCGAGCACCGCGCACCGCAGCGCGCCCGCCGCGCCGCACAAGCTCTCGCCCGCGGTGCATCCGGGCACGCACGCGCCGTTCTGGCACCCCTCGGTAGCCCCGCACGCCTGGCCGCAGGCCCCACAGTTGGCGCGGTCCCGCGACACGTCGGCGCACCTGCCGCCACAGCGCGCCAGGGGCGTGGGACAGCCCGTGCCCCCGTCGGCCGTAAGGCCGCCGCCGCCGTCGGGACTGCCCACCACAGAGCGCCCTACGCACCCCGCGACCGCCACCATCATCATCACCACCACCACCCCAAGTGGGCGGCGCCACACCTCCAGCACGTTACGGATCATGGAACGTGAGGCTATCTCACTTCGAGACTACCTCGATCATCAATCGGGCATCACCGCACATGGATCGGTGGTTCATGACCAGCCGGTTTCGTAGGTGCGCCGAGCGTGAATTCCATTGACGCCGCTGCATTCACGTGAATGATCGGAATGGATAGGCGACCCAACGCCCCAGCGCTTCTGCCATGCATTCACTCCAGTCACCGAAGGGGATAGGCGAACCAACGCGACACCCTCGTTGCCACGGACCCGCTGCATTTACCGAGACACCCATTACCCGTAGTACCCACTCCCGCGAGCGTTGGCGGGAGCGCCCGGAACGCTGCCTTGGCGTGCTGCGATCCGCGCATCCCTGTGAAGATGGGTGTCACAGACCACGACAGAAAGAAGAGTCATGATCAGCCGAGAAGAGCGGAATTCCGACAAACCTGAAGACCGGAGCGCTCCACGGAACCCGTATTTCGATCCGAGCGGTGTGGGTGGGGCCGCGATCGCTGGCGCACGCAAGCACCAGGGGATGCCCATCTTCGACTGGCTCGATGGCATACTCCTCTTCGGAGGGCTTCTGGTGATGGTGCTCATCGGCGTCGTCGGCTCGACGCTGGTGCCTGCCATCGCAAACAACTTGGGCGTCTGGAGCCGGGGCCTTGCCACGGCGTTCATGCTGGGCCCCATCCTGGTACGCCGCGCGAAGTTCCCTCGCACGCGCGCGTGGGCCGGCGTGCCCCGCGACGGGCTGCCGTACCGGCTGATGTCCATCCTCGGGCTCTTGCTGATGCCCTTCGCAGCCCTCTGCATCGTTCTCGTCGCGGGGCCCGTCCTGACTAGCCTGGATTTCCACGCCCCCGGAATGGCTAACGCGATCGGGGCTCGGCCACGGCAGATTCATCGGGCAGATCGCTAGAATCTTTACGGACGAAGTGAAGAGTTTCTGACACCGATCGCCTGAG
>Ga0247843_1003197_pt1 | contig 27541 bp, 30 predicted proteins | sample LaCruzMarch2017__FD_192420 | JGI IMG/M metagenome (GOLD analysis project Ga0247843, IMG submission 192420) | Freshwater microbial communities from meromictic Lake La Cruz, Castile-La Mancha, Spain - LaCruzMarch2017_8m | ecosystem: Environmental > Aquatic > Freshwater > Lake | place: Spain... | reverse complement strand
AAGGAGGATTTTTTTGATGAAACGACATAACTAATCTCAGAGCAGAATGGGATTGGGATTTTTTTGTGACTGAAACGTCACGAGAATGGTTTGAGTGAGCTTAATGACGGATTCGGGTTTTATTTTGATCAAGTAAGGAATGGGCCAGTTTTAGGGTGGACCTAAGATTCATCATAGATTTAGTTTAGCATAAACTCACTTCATCCGGATGAAGTAGAAATAAAAAAGGCTCCCAGAAGGAGCCTTTTTAGATTTGGTTTTGATTTGGAGCGGGTAATCGCTCACAGGCCAAGTAAAAGTATTCATTTGATTTTAAGGGTTTTGGTAAGCATTGGGAAGCAATTTTCAAAATCAGTTAGCGAACAAGGGAATCAAGTTTCCATTATTCGAAGGCTTAGGAAGGATAATTCCAAGCTCTTCTGTAGCTCCCTGAGTGTCTTGTGCAATAAGTCTAAGGTATTGCATAGTGGTCTTAATTGTCGCATGTCCTACGATTTTCATAACCTTTGCTAGGGGAACACCCTTAAGGAGCATCTGGGTAATGAAAGTTGCACGCAGATCATGGAATTTAACCGGGGTGATACTAATCGATCGACAAAAGTCTTTTAGAATTGCAGCTTGTTCGCCGCTAAGCCAGTGGTCTAGTTGTTCAAGGACTTTGCCATTGTTTAGATGGGAGGAGCTTCTCAATTGTTTTAGAAAGCTCTCTAGCTCATTTGAAATAGGGATGTACCTATTCTTGGAACTCTTGGTTGGCCCTAATCCGTCTACTCTGCTCCAGCTTTTAGTTACTGCAATGACCTTATTTTCAAAATCTATGTCAGACCAACTTAAAGCTATTAGCTCGCCATTTCTCATTCCTGTAAGGATCGCTAAAGCCCAATGATTGAAAAAGGGATGCGATCGTTTCATAGCTTCAGAAAGTAGGAGATCAATTTCAGTTCTATTCAGCACATGCTGAGTGGATTCAGGAACTTTAACCGAAATTTTACTAGCTGGGTTGCGAGGAATTAATCCTTCTTCAACGGCCATGGTTAGGATTCTTTTAATTCTTTTTAGAACATCATGCCGAGATTCGAGACTGATTCCCTGGATTTTACTGTAAATGAGGCTATGAATATCTGAACTCTTAATTTCATTTAAGAACATATGTCCAATTGTAGGATTTACCCATTTGCTAAAGTTACTTTCGTAGCCTGCAACAGTAGTCTTCTTAAATTGGAGTTTCATTCTTTGAATACATTGGTTGGACCAGACTTCCCAAGTACATAAATCAGGAGTTTCCTTTCTTCGATGTAATTCGACTTGAAGTTCGATTTCAACTCTTTTAGCTGCAGCAATAGAAGTTATGCTTCTTCTTTTTTTGTTAACTTGTTTTCCATTAATTCTAGAAGTGACAAGTACGGTGTAGGTTGTCTTGCCATCTTTTTTAACTGTGTAGATGCCCATAATTAAAACTCCTGGGGAAGGAGTGTAGAAAGAAGGTCACTTTTTTTGAACCTGAGTCGCCGACCTATTTTATAAGATCTAATCTTTGCTTTATGAACCATGATCCTTAAAGCATTAGGGGAAAGTCTTAAATAGTTAGCAGCCTCATCGGTATCAAACCACTTTTCATTCTCGTCAGATATTTCATTCGTATTTAAATTTTCAAAGAGCAAAGGGGAGGATTTGATCCTCCCCTCGCTCTTATTATATCTTTTCAAATCTATTTTGTAAGTAGCCTTGTTATTCATAATATTGCACCTTGTGTATTACCTTTATTGAGGTAGGTCGATGAAATCAAATGAACTTTCAATTCAATAAAATGCGGCCACGCATAAAGATTTTTATGACTTATTGCAAGGCCAATTTCTTAACCAGAAATTCTCCCAGAGTTAACTTTAATTCGTTTTTGCTATTGTACTCGTCTAGTGCTCGAGTAACTCTTTCCATCTCTGATAAGCTATTCTCTTGAATTTTTTCTATATCCTTAGCTGAAAGTTTTGGTAATGCCATCAAAACTAAGTCCTTAAGTATAATTTCTCGTCCATAACTTTTCTGATTGGCCTGTTTCAAATAACCTTGAATAACTTGTCTATGTTCATTATCTTTCGATACATCCACAAAATATTTATTCTGATCCCTACACACAATATCTTCCTCTCTCTCTTCTTTTCTTTTCCTTCCTCTTTTTTTTCCTATCCTTCCTTCTTTTTTTTTCTCCTCTTCTTCATTTCCTGTCTCTTCTTTCCACTCTTTCATACTCTCTTCCATCATCTCTTCCATTTCTTTCCTTTCTTTCTTCCCCGCCGCCGCCCATCCTTCCTGTCCCCAGCCCGTGACCCCTTCCTCTCAACTCGTTGGGGGGGAGGGGTCACGGGCGACCAGGGGACTTTTCCGGATGGGCGGCGGCGGGGAAGTCTTTGTTTTATTGAGCTTTTTTTCTAATATTCAAAGTTCACATGAAGTTTAGGATGTGTTCCTCAAAGGAACACATTGAGGAACACTTGTTAAGCTGTGTTATAAACACAAAGTTTATTAAAACTAGTGATACTTGATTTGAGTTCTATTGGAGCGCTCAAGGGATTTAGAATCCATTCATTTACATTAACAAATGCTAATCGCTCACTAACTGCAGTCTCTCCTTGATACTTCAGAGCAGTTTTGATTCTCTTCTTTATCGTATTGTCTTCAACAACATAAAGGATCATTGAAATATTATTGATGCCATTATACTGCCAAAGGATGGACCTATATCTTGAAAGTGCCTTCCCAGTTCTTTCATATTCGATGGCCACAGTTCTTGGTTTTTCTCTGATCATCATTTTCAAGATAGCGTCAGGGTACTTGGTTTCATTATTAATATTCTGAATTAAGTACTCTTGCGAATTTAAAGATTTAAGTTCTCTTTCTGTGAACCATCTCTGACAGAAGCCTTTCCTTTCTAGTTCAATAATCGCTTTGGCCACTGTTTCATCATGGATAATATACTGGGGAGGAATGGGTTGAATTAATGGCCAGTTCATTTTTTTCAAAATGGTTGCTCCATGATCTGCAATCACAAAGGCGTTTTCTACTGAACCGCATGTATGAGCCCTTACTATTTTACGTTCTACTAAATGTTGCAGTTGCTTTCTTTTCCACCGTAACGTTCCTTTGCTAAAGCATTGATTCCAAGTTTCTCTGCTCATGACACCAACTTTACCAATATATTTGAGAGCATCCATTACATTCTCCGGCACTGAGTGACCTCCTTTGTAAATTGCATCCATCATGGTTTCTCCCATCTTGTAGGCTCCGTAATGATGTATTCAAAATGTCCTTCAATATAACGATTGCCGATAATTCTACTCTCGACCCATTGAGATTCGACCTTCGGATTTTGAAGGGAAGGTGGTGTACCACTTTGAGAGGGCGCGGATTTTGACTCTCTTCCTTTTAAATAAGCGATCTCTCTTTCTCTTTCTGTGTTCTCATGTATCGCCGCTCCGGCCACAGAACCAGCTAGACCCCCAACAGCACCACCGATAATGACATTTCGTGTGCGATACTTTCCATTTTTACCAGGATCAATAATTCCCCCTAATACAGCTCCTGTTCCTGCCCCAATCGCTCCTCCTAACCCAATACTTCTACCTTGAGTCGCGCATCCTGATGTGAATGCTAATAAGGCCATTAGCCCTAAGACGGCAGTTGATTTGTATATTTGCTTACTTGATCCCATGTTTTATCTCCTAAAGTTAAGCGTCACTATTAATTGGTGTCTCAGAAGGTTTGGCATCTGGTGCAACAACGATTGATTTAGTCTCAATTAACTTCATGATGGATTTTTCAATATGAGGAATTTCTATAGGGGGAAGATCATCGATCTTATTAAATTTAAGTCGAACAGTTTTAGATCCTTTTTCATGCGGAATAATCATTATTGCTTCCCCAATTCCTAGATCCTTTTTAAAAACGTTTGGATGAATCGTGAATTCTTCAACCTCTCTTGCTGAAGCTTCACCAGTCTTATTAACTCCAAGTCTTCCAATCTGTTGTCGTTCGGTGAATTTTGTTGTGCTTGATGTTCCAATGACCTTTGAAAAGTACTCGGCCGAATCAGGATCATTTCCTCTCATAAGGATTTTGATATTGGCGTTAGTTAGAATTGAGTTTGCAACTGGATCACCCAGCACAGTAATGTCTCCCAGTGCCTGATGAGCAAAAACGATTCCCACATTGGCCGATCTCGATTTATTAAGGATTGTGACAAATCCTTCGTAAAGATACTCCGAGAAATCATCTAGAAAGACGCTGAAGAATTTCTTTTCCTTTCCATGAGCAAATCTATGTCGGTTTGCTACGGCTGCCTGAAGAGATTGAAGAACAAGTTTTCCTGTGGCCTTCCCCAGAAAAGGTGAGAGTAGGACTGGTAGCTGGAAATAAACAATCTGGTTTTCTTTAAGGGCCTGATCAATTGTGATGGCATTATTTTCAGGATTAAAAAGCTTCGCATTTGAACCAAAAGAAAAATGACTTATGGCAGTTAAGAGTCCGCTCGTTCTTGTTTCTCTTTCATTATTTGAGAGTGACTTATAAAAGAGTACCCATCTTCTAAGGGATTCATCTTTTATGTTCACTGCCACTTCTTCTAATACAATAGGCTGACTTATTGCTTGATGAAGTCTCTGAAAAGTTGGGATTGTCGAAGTCGCTTCGAATATCCTCATGACTTGATTCATGACTTCGTACTGAAGAGATCGATAGTATGGGTTTTCAAATTCAAATGAGTTAAAAACCCTTTCAGTAATTTCTTCGGCAGTACCTCCTAAAAGTGGGTTGAATTGATGGGACTGATCCATTCGGCTCAAACTAAATAATTTGAAATCCTTTTCTCTGTTTGCCTTTACCGTATAGGACCAGATCTTATCGATTAAAGAGTTATCGGCCTTACCATCAATTAGGAGAAGACCTTTACCAGAAAAGATATCCTGAATGGCCCATGGGATGATGACACTCTCTGTTTTACCAGCGTTGGTTGTGCCAATAACTTGAGTATGCATGGCCCTCTGCTTGGGCTTAATCCAAATGTCCTCGTTCTTTTTAGCTAGACCACAGTAAACTGAATCATCTGTTTTCTCAGTTATTGATCTCTCGTACTTGTATTGAACAACGAATCGATAAGTCCGAAGACATAAGAGATAAAAAACAATCATAAGTACTAAACTTAAAGAAACGACAAATAAAGTCCTATGCTTCGTAGATTCCATCCAGACTTGGAAAAATTCATAAAGTTTAAATAAGAAACCAATACATAGGCAACCTAAGATGATTTTCTCAGTTCCTTGGATCGAGCCTTCATTATTGGACATGAGTAGCTCCGGCATCTCGAAAGACAAATGGTTGATTTAGGACGGCCAGAGTTTCAGTTCCTCCATCAATTTCAATCCATTTTCTCTCTTTTTGAAGTTCTTCCCCCATAGCATTAGCTTTATCTGTTGCAGTCTGGGCAATTGCATTTCTTACTCCGTTTACATTTCCTCCTTGGTTTGCACCAAAGGAGCCCGTATTCATTGATCCTGCAGCATAAGCTCCAACAAAACGGGTAAGAGTCTGCCCCAGAGCATTTTTCATTCCATCTGATTTAACGTCTCCACTAATTCCAATTTGACCATCCTGATTTAAACCTAGAGCAGAGAAGGGTCTCTCCCTTCCATCAAGCATTATAATTGATCGCCAAGTGATATGTGCCCTTTCATTAGTTTCATCAAATGAAGCATCACCCAGAATTTTTGATCCTGATGGAATGGCCATCCCATAATCACTAATAACATCTTTTGAAACTATGCCGAGGACTGGGATTGATTGACCAGCAATAGAGATTTTCTCTGAGATTCGAATATGAATACGAGTTCCTGATAAAAGCTGTGTTTTAGTATCCGTACCATTTCGAGATAGGATCATGGATGCGCTATTTTCTTTTTGGGTGGAACTACCATTACTGAAAGAATTCCCGGTGTCGTCTTTTTGATATAAATGATCCAAAGACGCATGAACACTTCTAGTATTAGACTGAGAATCTTGAAGCTGACGAACCGTTTCAAGGGTAGGATCATTTTCACTCGTAGCAACATTAACCAAAGTTCCATTTTCAGCCTTTTCATAGAAGGTCGTTTGTACTGGTTTTGGAGAAGGCCAAACTAAAATTACAAAAACAGTGACGCCTAGAAGAAGACCAGCAGTAATATAAATTTTTCCAAGATTTAAATCTCTCTTTGAGGTAAAAGGTTTTGCTTCATTAAGGAAGAAGCTTTTAACCTTTTTAACACTTATTTCCATGCTGTAACCTTTGGAAGAGTCAAATAAGAAAGCCTTTTTCTTCTAATTTCAATTCGGATAGGTTGTCCCTGAAAAAAGTCATCCTTTTTGAGTTGAATAACACCTGAGATACTTTTATTTGATGAGACTTTTAGATCGGATAAAAAAAGATTATGAATAGGTTTTGTTTTTCCATTCTGTGTTAACCAAATCCATTCAGGTTTAAAATTAAGATTGTGAGCTGCCTTAACCGAAAACTCGACAAGTAAAATTCCCTGCTTTGTTCTTCCAAGTCTTGTTACGATTAGTTCGAAGTTTTCGTTTCTCAGACTGTTTTTAAAAGTAGTCCAGGTTATTCCTGTATTACTTAGAGAAGGGGATTTCTTCTTTGGATTATCAAGATAGACCACGTAATCAGCAACATTCTCACTTCCTGAGTTAAGCTCAATATTGTATCTCTTCCAGTCTGTATAAACGTAGAGATTGCTTTTCGCTCCAGGGAATAGAGGCTTAATAGTTATAGCCTGGTCGAGATATTCAACTTTAAATGAATCCTGATTGCCAACTACAACACTATTAGGTCTGTCAGGAACCTGAATTATTGTCGCAATACCCGTACTCGTTCTTACTTTGATTATTTGATCGCCATGCACCTCTACATGGCGAACCCTTGAATTTGCAAAAGTACAAATTGTTACTAAAGTTAAGACAGCGATAAGAGCTAATTTCATAACTATTCCTCCCTTTCTTTCGAGATGTATAGGCCCCATGGATTTTCGGCAGTTCTAGGACCGTTCTCATATGTCAGTTCAAGTTTTAAAGTACCTGCTGCTTTCATCCCTTGAATGGTCGTGACCCGATCACCAGTAATGAGTGCCGTACTTTTTTCGAGATTGATTAAAATCTTTTCAGGGTAGATTTTTTGCGACACAACCTTTTCAGTTGAGAACTTTGCAACATTGGAGACAGCTGCTTGAAAAGCTTTAAGGACATTAGGAAGGATGAAACTCTCAGAAGTTTTTAATTTCTTTAAAACATTCTTTGGCTCCCACTGATACCGTTTTTCAATGTAGTGTTTTACTGCTTCTCTGACTTGATCCTCTTGTTTTGGAAGTACTGTTCTTTCAAAGGATTTTCCATCTGGTCCCAGAGTAATAACTAAGGGCTCTTTTGTAGTCATTACAAGTACAACACCTAAAAGCATAAACATTAGTAACAAAAGAGTCAGACTGAAAAATTTCAGAAATTGATTTGAATGAGTCAGATCACTTAGCATCTTAGGTAGTAGAGCACTTTTAAGTTTGATGTTAGTTGGATCTTGCATGATGTTTCCTTTATTTTTTATTAAATCGATTAGTTTTCTGTGAATTCGGCTTTGAACTCATAAAACTGCCCGCAGTATCGATTGCAGACCTTGAAGTCTTTGCAATCATGGCCCCTTTTGCAGGAACGGCAGCCATAGCTGCTACAGTTGCGGCACCTAAGCTTGATGACATAGACTGAAGTCCACTTCCCACAATCGATTTCACCATCATTGGAGTCATGAGCATTGCCGTTGCAATCACAAAATTCATCACAATGAGAGTCAAATAATTTCCTTCAGTTCTATAGGCATCCCCAAAGGAAAGGGCAGTTAACATCGCACCAAGAATGGCCCAAACAATTTTCCAGCATGCCACCTCAATCATTCCCTTAAATAGATTTTTTGTGATTTGCTGAGTCCCTTCAAAAAGATTGAAAAGTAATAGGAGAGGAGCAGAGATCATAAAAAAGATCCAAAAGAAGTGATACATCGCAATTGTTAGATAGCGCGCAATATAGAGTACGAGATAACTCAAAAAAGAGAGCGTAGCGATAAGGAGGTCATTAAACTGGAGTAGGACACTTGTAACCGATAACGAATAGTTCTCAGACTTTTCTTGGGCCATTCGAACAATGTTATCTAGGCTATTTAACTTATCGATCCTTTCAGTAATGCCATCTGCAATAAAAAGCACGGCCTTGCTTATATCTGGAAATGCCACCAGAAGAATTGTCGCAATGACAGCTCTTTTGATGATATCTAGAAACTCAGGACTTCCGGCCGGTGATTTAAACCATGCAATAACCACTGCCAATGAGAAAAAAACAGGCAATAGCAGATAGTAGATATTCACAAACTCTTGGTGCAGATCACGCATGAGACTGCCCAGTAACTCAAATTGTGGCATGACTACCTCCCTGTCTCATCACCAAGTGATTTAAGTCTGGTCTCTTTTGGAAGAGTTCCTAAGGCACTGGAGATTCCTTCGTACTGAGTTTTAAACTGCGAGGCCTGAAGCTTTTCTTTGCGATTCGATAAGGCCATGTTTTGCCCCATCATCTTAAGCATCATCGAGTTTGTTCTAAGAACCTGAGTCGTTACCCCAATTAGTACGGCCAGTGACTCAGCAGTAAGCTTGGCCGCACCTTGAGGGTTAACAACCTGGGCATGGGTGATAATCCTCTTTGCTTCTGAATCAACCTGGTCAGCGTATTGGAATAAAGTGCTATTCATAGCAATACTCTCTGAAACTGATCTATCCTGAGCTTCCTGGAGGCGATATTCACTTGTTTGTGGGATCACACCATACAAATCCTCAATTGCTCTTTGAACACTCTCAGCGGTCTCTAAGCTTCCATACAGCCCAGGATTGAATTTGGGATTAATGATTCTGATAATCGCAAGTCCGTCGCGAATCCCTCGGTTGATGTCTTTCATCATTCCGTAAGAATCATTACCTGTTTTAAAGATCTGTCTAAGCTGCTCAAGCTGCTGAATCGTTTGAACCAGAATTTGCGCGAGTACTGCAACATCTCCACCAAACAGATCAGCTTTTGCAGGTTTTGGAACCATCAATGTGAAACAAAGAAAGAGGGTCATTATCTTTTTTGGAAAGATCCTCATACGTTCACCTCGCTGCTACCGTGACCTTGTGAGAAGCCTTTAGGATACTCAATGGCCGCTTTTTCAATTGCTTCAACTAAACTCAACCCAGTAGACCTAATCTCTTCAAGATAACGATTGTCATTTGAGTCACTTGTAGAGAGCCAGTATTCAAAGGGACTAGGGTAGATCCTCACAACTTGTCTGTGTTCTCCTTCAATCATGAAACCTTCTGAAAATTCTCCTTTGTGCTGCTCCAGTGAATAAATCAGGTCAATCTCTTGATTATTCAATTTTAGAGAGTTTCGAAGAATTTCAGAATCTCCAGTTTGGAGCATGACAAATTTGGTGGATGTATTGTTGAGAATGGCCGAACCAATAGGACTTGAAACAATCTCTTCCACACCTTGGGTAATGAAAGTAATGCCTGAGCCGGTCTTACGAAGTGTTCGTGCACAGTATTCCATGAATCCGGCCGCAGCATTTGATTTTAAAAGCTGCCATGCTTCGTCTAAGATGATTCTTTTTTTATTAACCTTATCTTGCTCAACCTGGGTCAGAATAAAGTCAGTGAGGATGAGAATCATCACACTTTGCAGATCCGGATAGTTTGAAAGTCCCTTGAGATCAAAAGTGCAAATGGAAGTATCAGTTCTTAATGATCCTTGACCATCGAGTAACTTTCCATAGGGTCTATTACCAGTCCACATATAAAGGATCTTGGAGAGGTCTACCATCGACTGCTCTTTGCTCTGAGCTAGCTTATCTGTAAGCTCTGAGAGGGTAGGAATGTCGTAGGTTTTACCTTTTTCCCTATAAAGTTCCATAATGGCTTTTTCAAGTAAGACCTTTTCAAGCTTATGTAGTTTTGAAGTCTCGTCTTCAACGACCATACTTTCAATAATCGCGAGTAAGGACTTAAGTTTTTGATTGCTTGGTCCTTGAGCTGGATCTGGAATATCAAATGGATTGATACGGTATTGATCTGATAGATTCATCTCAATATATTGTCCGTCCAAGGCTTCAGTTAATTTCTTATAAGATCCTCCAATATCAATAACAAAAACCCTCAAACCTCGTGCGAGTTCCTGAGATAAGATACAGTTATTCAAAAAACTCTTACCTGCACCAGATGAACCAGTGACTAGGGCATTATAGTTTGTAAGATTTGAATCAAAAGGATTAAAGCTTACTAGTCCGTTCAGACGATTTCTGAAAATTACGGCTGGATCATGATCACCTTCCCTGGGACCATAGATTGGGATGAAATCCACCAGATTATTTGTCTTAATCTTCCTTGCTCGCTCTAGGTTAATAGGGGCCACAGGAAGATTTCCTTTAAAGATCTTCCATGCTCCAACTGTTTCCTCTAGTCCTTCAGCTCCTTGAAGAGATCTGAAGCGAGATAAAACTTCCCGAACTTGTCGATTAAGCTTTTTAGTACCTTCATCATTTGCGGGTGCTTTGAGTACAACCATTACTTGTGCCGCATAAATCCTCTGCCCAGAACTAAGCAATTCTCTAATTAATTCCTCAGTCGAAGATAGTTTACTTTCACTTTCAAGATCACTGGCCCTATTCCCTGAAGTAATAGCGAGAGAATGCGCCATCTTTCTTTTTTGCTGAAGTTTTGCCATCTCGTCAGCTTGTGGAGGAACATCAAACGAAACAATAAGATCAAAGTGAAAAGGCATTCTTAAGAAGTTAGATAGCTGCCCTGCAAATGTTACTTCTGGAAGAGTTTTTAAGGTAATAACTCTATGGTGGTAAGAATCAAGGGTGAATTGCTCAAACCCCAAAACGAGATCTCCAAAAGCTAGCTGCTCTCTGGGGGATTGAGTCGCAAGCCAGCTCATTTCATTAAGAGTTTCTTTCTCTAGTTCAATATCGTTAAAACTTATGAGCTTTGGAGCTGGATCACTTTTTGATCTTTTTGGATTGAGGTGCTTATACACATGATCAACTAATTCTTCCTTACTTAAAATCGCACCATTGAGACCTACGGTGGCAAATGAAGACGACAGTGAATCAATATTCTGAAAAAGTACCTCTAAAGTTTCTTCATAGTACTTAGCTGCATCATTTGAGAATTCCTCTTTTCTCTTAAGAAAATTCCCTTTTGGACCCGAAAGGATCTTTGTTCTTAAGAAAATGGATAATTCTGGTCTATAGAGCTCCTCTCTATGTTGGGCCAAGTTGAGATTATTTTCACGATACTTAGCAATACTTGCCACCAAAGGGTGAAGGTTTGCACTTTTTCCTTTGACATGTTTTTGAATTGTATCCGAGAAATCCGATTTTACCGATAAGTAGAATTGGAGACTTACTCCTTCAGAAAGAGAGTTCAAAGCACTTCGTAGCCTCATACTTAGTTGATTGATTTCTTCCTCATCGAAGCATTCTATATCGATAAGTGATAATTTAATCCCACTTACCATTGATCCATCACTTAGAATGGCATGGGGCCTTGGAGCATCCGAGAAATCCCAAAACGGGAGTTCTTCACATAAACTCGCATCAATGTTTTTATTTTGAAGCATTTTTTATTTTTCCTTTAAATTTTCTATGAACTCGATCAACACTTCCTGCAGCAAAGTAGGCCGGTCGAATCAGAAATTCTCCTAAGTGCTGAATGTAGTTGTCAGGTCTTCCTCGTTTGGCAAAAAAGAGAAACAAGGCAAGTGCAACCGAAGTTCCCCAAACCAGGGGATATCGCAGACTTGTTCCTCCAAAAATCAAATTAGTTAGCGCCAAATTAAAGAAGATTAGTAGTAAGTCAGGGAGTTCAAACCCAAAAAGCTTACTTTTGATTTCTAATGCCCTTGGAACTCTAGTAGTCAATAACCCGTGTTCTTCCATTCAAGACTCCTTAGCGCACAGTTTGAGCAATAAAATCAACAATCCCCTGGGCACCGAAGCCGATCATGCAACCGATGACCGCATAGGCAATGTGTTGCTTGGCATTTGGGTTACCAGTGAAAAATGAGATCCCTGCGATTGCAATCCCGATTACTGATAGGAGAGGAAGGATTACTACAGTCAATTTGTTCTTAATTCCTGCAAGACTCGTTTCTAGGCCTGCATGGGAAATTTCAGGAATGAGAAGTCCTGTTCCTACAATGAGTGCCAAAGTTAAGGCTGTTTTTTTTGTCATAATTACTCCTTGTTAGTTTTTATTCTTAATCAAAATTCAAGCTGCATTAAAGACATCACTTGGGATGGATCTGCCATTTGGAGATGTTGAAGACTCAGGGAGGAGATTCATAGAAATTGTCTTGGATAATAGATCAAAGTTAATATCCAATTTCGTTTGACTTGAATCGACTGAACCATTGCCAACAATATTCCAGAAATATTTATTTTTAATGATGTCACCTCTATTGAGTTGTCGAGTCAGAACCAGATATTTAAACGCGTCTTCTCTACTAGGAATTAAGAAAAACTTCTCCTGCATGAATGTCCATAAGCGAAGAGAATAGATGCTTTGGCCATCTCGGAGATAGGCCATTCCAATTGTTTTCTTCTTATAGTGTTCATCTAACATGAAAACCTGAAACCGATAGACCTTAGGACGGACCAACAGTTCATTTTTTTGACCGTCTAAAATATCTTTAATTGTTTTCATTTAAATTCACTCCTAATAGGTTTTGCATAAGATGCTTCTTTTTGTTCTTTTTCATTAACTGATCAAGTCTATGGCTGTTAGTTGAATTGCTTCTTTTGAAGAAATTAGAATTAAGGAATAGGCTCTTAACGTAGAAAGATAATTTATTTAAGCTGCCCATTTATTCATTCCTCCACTTTGGTTAATGAGTGAGTCCCAGTTACAGTCTGTGCAATACGGGTGAGCACTTGTAACTCGGGATCTAATCTCGCATCTGGGACATTCATTGAAATAACTGGATTGTAGAATAAATTTGCTGGTGTAATGGTCTTCCTTGGTTTTTAAGAACTCATAACTCTCAATAAATTCCTCAAGAACAGCTTTCGATTCTTGCATTTCTTCTAGTGTCGTCAGTGACTCTTGATGAAAATTCACTTCTCTCTCCTTTGTGAGATTTTTGTTTTTGTATAAGTGTGATTGCAAGCTCATGCCAGCCTTGAAAGGTTTTGAGTTGAATTTTAAGTGGTTAGAAATATTGAAGAAAATGCAGAGACGGAAATCTCATACGCTGAGATATGAGATTTTAGTCTCAAGTTTGGGTCTTTATCTCAACATTAGCTAGGGGAGGTGTGGGAATCGTTTAAAAACAAAGAGCCCAGCTTTTAACTGGGCCCTAAGTATCTTTACAAAAGGTCGATGTCGTATTGACTTCGATATAGGTTTTATAACCGTAGTAATCGTTTTTTGCTTTTCAAAAGTTACTTTAGATGCTTTTTAGTTCATTAGTGAAAAAGATATATTGGACTTGATGAATATTAATAATTAAATCTTGGGGTTAAATAGATTATAAAATTACAGGGCGAGGTTTTTTGCCTGCCCTGTAAATCTTTGTCTTAAAATTCAGATTTCAAGTTTTAAGCTAGAAGTTTATATTTAAACTCGAGTGCTCTCTTCACTTGCAACTAGTGGTCGTTGTGAGAAGGCAAGCAACCCATAACAATTTCTGCGCCTTTAATTCCCCGAGAAAGAGTCGATTTAAATGTCCCGTCATTTTGTTTTTTCATGATAAACTTCGCTGGTCTGTCATTAGCACTCCACTTACCAAAACATTCTACCTTTGTAAGACTCAAGCTTTCCATGATTTTGCAGTTTTTAAATTCTGCACTTTGGTAATTGTCTCTGGCCCCTCCTTCAAAACTTTCAAAGTCTGCGGATAGACGAAGTGTAACACTCACGGCTGTGGGGTAACCATTACACTCTATAGAGCGAGCGGCAAAAGTGATTTGTGTGGTCGCCAAAACGGTTAAAGCGATTAAAAATTTCATATATATTCTCCCTTGTAAATCTCAAGAGAAATATAAAATAAGATCTACATTAAATGAATCAAATTTTATCAATACCTCATATAGGCAAAAGCCTATATATTGTTAATCCGATGATTGGGCAGCAAAGTGAGAGTTTTACTAATGGTTTTGATTCAACAGCGAGTTGCTTATCTTTCGCTTTTCATTGTAGGTGGGCGCAACCCGGCGCCAGCGACAGGCTCTATGCACGAACGATCTCAGCGGTGTGCTTAATGGTCTTTTACATTATGTACTTTTAGTTCTTATGAAAAAGCGGATTCTTAGATTAGATACATAGAACAGAATCTAAAAATAATAGGAATCGTATAATTCAAAATTCACAGATATCCAGAAGCTTTTTAAGCTTCTGGATATCTGATTTGATTAACTAAGGAATAACAACTGTTGCGGTCCTGGCATTATCATGGGTAGTAATTGTTAATTTTGCTCCTGACCAATAAGAACCATAAAGTCCCTCTTCTTTTAAGTTTATAACAACTGTCTTTCTCACGATGGCTGCACAAACATCTGCACCACCTTGAACATCTTCAAACAGCATGGCAATACAGTCTACCGCTTTAGAATCTAGTTCAAGACAGGCTTCATCTCCTAAAGATAACTTGAAAGTATGTTCAGCGCACCCTCCGCTATATTTAACGTCGACAAGGATGTTTTCGTTAGTAGCATCTATCTTTGCAGAAGTGATTATAGCTGAAAAAGTACTAGTAGAAGCTAGTAGTAAAGAAGCAATTAAGAATTTCATAAGTTTTCCTTCGAAAGAACATTTAAAGTTTAGGGCACTTGTTTAAAACGACTATAGGAAGCCCCGTGGAACTTTGAGTTGAATACCAATGTAAATTCCAATATTCCCCCATTAATACATTTAAAGGAGTATAAAAGTGTCCTCTTATATTAGGATTTTTTGAACAAGGAACTCTAACGTAAGAATCCTTCATTGTTTTAATCCAATCTTCTTTTTCATTTAGCTTCATTAATAAATTAGAATCAATCAGTTGTACGTCAACAAGTTCATCAGATAAGTATTTTGCAAAATCAGGTCTATATCGTCTTAGCTCTAAAGCTTTTTCTCTTGTTATTTTGCACTTTAAATCCTTTACCCAGTTGCGGTAATGACCGGTCGGAGTTTCTGGAGTTTCTCCAGGACAAATTTCTTCTAATGGCAATGGATCAGTATTTTTTATCATCTGACCGACAAGCTCATTATTAAGGATCACTCTTTTTCCTAAATAATAAGATCGTTCTGCCGGCGTCATATAGCTAGGAGATCTATCTAGCTGTTCGTACCAATAAGCAAATGCTTTCCTGTAAAAATTAATGAGAGACCATCTATCAAAGTTGCCTTCACGGCCTGTCTCTAGAGCATTTAAATAATCAAGAACAATTCCATCAAATTCCAATACAAGCTTAACAGGAAGAGAGTAATAACGAATCAGAGCTTCATGAATTAACAAAAGTGCTTTCGCTCGTTTATTCAGCAATTCATAATCAGGTAAAATATAGGTTGTTCCACGATTAATATCAAATCGATCCCCAGGATATACAGAAGGTCTAATAGAACGTGAAATACCTTGTTTACTTACAGCAAGAAGTTTAAATCCTTGAGAAGGAAAATTCTCCTTTTCAAGAAGGGCTAGATATTCTTTTTTAAACTGTTCTAAGCTTACTTCTTCATGGGACCTTACTCGCACAAAGGTATTTATGTTGCCGATGACCACCTTAGGACTCAGCTCAATTATTTCACTATAGGGAACTTTTTTGAGTATCCACTTCACTTCATCAATGACATCTAGTTCTATTTCAAACTGTGAAGTAGCAGTAGTATCTATCCGAAGACCTGCTTCCGCCAAGGTAAGGCATTTTCCTAGAGTACAGATTCCTCCACCTCCGCCGCCGCCTTCAGTTCCAGCCGTTGCCATCAGAGAAAGCAAGATTGAGAAAATGAGTAATAGAATTTTCATGAGTCTCTCCTAGGAGTTATTTTCTTTGATATGGGATAAAGTTGAAGACCAAGATGATAGACTCTCGTCTGTTTTCCATCCTCTAAGAATTCACAAAGCTCACGTCTGAATTTTGTAATCTTCTTTCTGGCTTCTGGTAACTTGTCTATGTCAATGGCCATGGTCATCGAGGTTATGTCTTTGTCTTCTTGGGGAATGTTGTCCAATGCATCTAATGCCATATTGAGAACTTGGCGCTGCAGTTCCTTGTGGGCCGCTGACGTCTGTCCAGGGGCAAAGTTTGTAAGAAATTTATCTGTCTTTTTAATTGATCCGTTTTCTTCTGAAAGTAGTCCAAGTCTCATAAGCCTTTCAATTGCCACTTTTACTTCGGCTGTAGTTAAAGACAGCATGTTCGCAATCACCGAAGGTTTACTTTCAAAAGAATCAATATAGGTAAGTTCTAAAATAGCGATGTAGTACCAATTAGAAAGAAAGGTGACGACATCTTCAGTCATAACCTTATAGTCAGTTATTGGTTCATCTACATTAATTTTTTTTGAGCTATTTTTATAGGCACATTCTTTGATAAACGCCGCTGTGACATCAGACCTAGTATTTAATCGATTACAAATTTTTTCCATGACCTTGGAAGATGGTTGTCGTTTGCCTGCCAATATTTGAGAAACACTTGAAGCATCCATTTCCAAAAGTGCTGAGAATGATCTAAGAGAATAGCTCGAATTTCGACGGCATCTCTCCATCAATTCGGACTGAAGCCAAATTCTAAAAGAATCTTTTGTGTAAGAGAGAGATGGTTCCATGTGAGTCTTATATATGGCTTCAAAATGGAATACAATAGTGGTCGCCATAAAACGTGGCGAGGGTTGGTCGCCACATTAAACGCATATAAATACTTCACAGAGGGTTGGTGGTCTGTGACTGGATAGACGTCGCCTAACTTTGTTCAATTGAGTAATGGTTATGACCCTGGTTTTGGTCATGATCTATTCTTCTTTAAAATAGAGAAGCTAAAATAGTGAAGCTTTCAATAGTGTGCCTAAGTCACTGAAAGGTCGCAGATAATCAGCCGGTACTCCAAGGCGGAGATAATCACTTCACGATTCGGCCACCAATCATTAGCTATAATTATTATACGCAGCGATTCGGTGTATAGATACTGTGATATGGCTTTCTCCAAAATCAAGCTTATTAAAATAAAATAAAGGATTACATATGAAGTTTTTTCTATTGGCTGCTTTTGCAATTTCAAGCTATTCAAATGCTGAAACTTTTAGAGATATACGTCCAGGTAACTATGATACTTATTCTAATGTTTGTGGAAAACATATTGAGATCACAGGTAATCAGATTGTTTCAACAGACATAGACAACAATTTATTAAGACTGCCATGTCTTTCCGCTTATAAAGGATCTATTGTCGTTTATGATTGTAACAGCAGCAAATGCAACTTGAATGTCTATGAAAGCGATAAACGAGCAATCCCTCAGTATCTAAAAATTCTTGAAGATGGAAATTTTATTGCTTACTGCAAAAACAATGCCTGCAGTCCTACTAAATTTATACTCAGAAAATAAAAGATTAAATATAGGTCGAAATTATAGTTACGCTCAAGGATACTGCTGCTTCTTTTTCCTGATTATCTACTCAAGCCAGAACTTTAAGACAAAGAATTAAAGAGCCGGGTGAAACCTGGCTCTTTGCACTGGAAAGATTTAAACTACATGTTTTGATTTAATTTTCGTATTCCATGACTCTGTGGGCTTGCTTTTAAATTTATTCGTCAGATTTAATAACAGTCTGAAGAAATTTTTCAACCTCTGAAAACTCATTGTTTTTTAAGTTGTTGTGAATTGTGTAGTCAGGGTACAAACGGTGATCATAAACAATACCAGCATTATTAATGCCAATAACACAATACTTAGAGTCTTCGATTCCGTAGACAGCAGAGCCTGAATCTGCGGGCATAATCTCGCCTTCTACTTTTCTGGCCAAAAATTTCCCTTGAGATCCTTTAACATGAAATAAGCCAGTAAAGGTTTTATCTACTTTTACACGTGCCCATTTCTGAAGATTTGTTCGAGGGTTCAGGTATCGTTCACCATTGTTTGCGATTAAACCCCAACCAGTAATAATGACTTCATTACCTTCTTTGGCTGCATTTTTACATAGAGGAGCAATTGGAATATGAGGTGTAGGAATATCTGATTTAAATACTGCTACATCTGTGGATAAAAATCCCAAAGAAGTATATTCCTTTCTATCTCTAAATGGTGCATTAGCTTTAAGTACATACCATTCAGGTGATTTTATTTCTGTAGTAAACAAAGATGTATTTAAATGACTTTCAACTTCATCACCAGTTGCATATTTGCTATCGCTTGAAATAAGGGATGTCATGATGAGTGCGGAACGTTTAACACAATGACCTGCAGTTAAAAAAAGATTTGTAGATATTTTAACTGCACTACAATAACCAACCCGCCCACTGAATTGAACTGTTGATGGAAAAACTTTTTCACAGACTTTATCATAGCAAGATTCAAAGCCGCCTGATAAGGCAAATACATTAATTGAAGTTAAAGAAGCGATAGTGAATAAGGCAAAGGCAGTAAATGATTTCATAAGATCCTTATTCGGATTCAAGGTGGATTTTAACTATTATGCTATGAATAGGGAAAGCATGGTTAAGAGTTTACTTAATTACAATGTGCTTATATTTTGGACAGTATAATTAGTTGAAATTGTGATTAGATATAGTTACAGGGCGACGTTTTTTGTATGCCCTGCAATTCTTTGTCTTAAAATTCAGATTTCAGGTTTAAAGCTAGAGGATTAGAGTACTATTTTTCAACGCCATAAACGACAATGTCGAATGTCTTATTCCAATTATTAGCTTCTCCTATTTTAGTTAAGCAATCACTCATTCTATTATAATGACTGCCGGTACTATCTTCTGCCGTTATTCTGTAGCCTGATGTTGTAAGGATAAGAGTTGCACCACAGCCATTATGTGACTGTTTTCCTGCAAACTGATTATAGCCTTTTGCTAAGACATCTGTGTATTTTGCTGTATCAACATTCTTAACTTCACATGTGATGTAATCTTTGGTCTCGTATGAAATGTTCTTTAAACATTCTTGCATATCAACTTTGACTGATTTTTTTATTGCTAAAACGGGGCCAAGAACTTCGTCAGCTAAAGCAAGTGAACAGAATGAAACTACTAAAATAGCGCATAGAAATTTAGACATAAAGATCTCCTTTATTTGATTTAGATGTTTTTCTATCGCAAGAAAATTAATACAAGAAGTGACCTGTAGTGAATCTATACCAGCATTATGATACACATGACCCTTCTAGGTTATATACTATTCAAATAAAAAAATATTCTTAATTAAAGGGTAGAGAAAAGATAATGTTACATTTAGGGGTTTTTAAAATGATACATATATTATAAAGCACTAACCAGTTGAGGAGTTAGTGCTGGAGAACTTACTGAAGAATGAAGATTTGTTGATTTTTGTGAAACCAAAGGAATTCAACTTTGTCTGAATAGAATTCAGAACAATACTTACTCGAATATCTAAGGTTGAATTGAACTCTCTTCTCAGAAATGTCACTTGTAAGAAAAATGTAATTACCTACCGTCTGCTTAGTTTCACCTACTAATAAAATAGAGTCTTCATCTCTTGAAGCATATTTACTTAATGTCTCTAAATTAAATTCCAAACTTTCAAAGATTGATAGAGCGATAGTTTTAACATCCACCTTCGTCATTACCTGTGGTTTAACTTGTACAGGAGTTATGAGAAATTTTTGGTTATACTCTTGGTCTGCACCAAGGCTAATCTCTACATTGAGTTCTGTACCAACATCTTTGATCCGATACTGATAACAAGCAGGATCTTCCCAGTTAATTCGTTTAATCGTCTTAGCACCATAAATAGGCTCATCAACTACGCCAATATCCATTGTATGAGCAGCAAAGAAATCCATCTTAATTGGCTGTCCAAGAAAGACTCTGGCCACAAATTCTCTAGTATCGTCTGAGTTAAACTGATAAGAATATCTTCTGGCTAGATAGTAAACAGCTTCGTGAAATATCAAAGCTGCTTTATCTAGATTCTTCATGGCATTATAGATTTTCTTATTTACTTTGATTTTTCCTACTCTCTCATCCCAAGTAACGACTTGGCCAAACGTGCATCCTTCATCTACGGAGACTTTTCCAGCATCGTTGGAATCAAGAAGGACTTTGTCGGTAAACTGCATTTCTCTAAGCATCAGGTTAGATGCTGCTTCAATCTTGACTGCAAAAGCAGGATTTACTTCACGAACTCTGCTGATGGCATTTGTCATAATTTCATCAAAGTTACCCTTTAATGATTCTTTTGCGGGGAACTCATAGCGATTCACTCCTTCATAGAGATCATACATAACCGCTGACTTAATGGACTTATCTGAATTATAACAAATATGTCCTCCGCCTCCATGAGTACCTGTGCCTTCGCCTGAAAAGGCATGAAAGGAACTTAGAAGGGTAGTCATAATCAATAATGCATTCAGTTTCATAAAATATCCTTATTGGATCTTAATTGTTTCTTTTTGAAGAGGAAATAGGTTTACCGTCAGCTCATAGACTCTTGACCGTTCACCATCTTCTAGAAAATCTGTGAGATCGCAGAGGAATTTTTCAATCCTGGCCTTGGCCTCAGGAATCTTTTCTTCACAAACGGCTAAAGTCATTCCCGAGTGATTTCTTTGCTGAATTGGATCGTTCTGAAGCGAGTTAATGGACTTCTCCAGGATTTGCCCTTGTCTTGCCCTATGGGCCGAAGTCGTTAAACTCTTATCTGAGGTGCTTAGGTACTGGTCAGTTTTAATTCATTCATCATTTGCATTTCTACTCAGTAAACCTAGCTCCAAAAGCCTTTCAACGGCCAGCTTGGCTTCGGTAATACCTATCCCTAGCTGAGAGGCTATCCAGCGATGATCGCTTTTAAAGCCTTCTGTGAAGGTAAGTTCCAGGATAGCTGAATGATACCATTCTGAGATGGCCTTAAATATGTCTGCAGTTAGGTCTTTGGCCGTGGCCTGCTTAGGTTTATTTTTAAGCGCTTCTTTAATCGAAGGGCTTAACCGTTTAAGACCTGAATGCTTTTTGTATTCGGCAACCGATTGAATGAACTTCTTATGGTCTTGAGGGGACAGATCCAGCTTTGATGTAAGCCTCTGGATGATTTTATCCGAGATCTGTCTTTTACCATCCATGATCTGAGAAAGCGCACTAGCTCCTAGGTCTAAGGACCGGGCAAATGCTCTTAAAGAGTACTGAGAATTTCGATTAACCCTTTTCGCTAGCTCTTGCTTAAGAACTTCGCTGTAAAAAGGGGCTTTTACAGTTCGCATAGAGAAATTCTAAGGATTATTCGTTTTGGGTGGTAATGTATTTGATTCAGCGTGTATCAAATACATAGTAGGGTAGGTTTAATGTAGAATTTCTAAGCCTGAAAAAGTCCAATGTATAAAACTTAGACATAACATCTCATTTTACAAGGTCTTCTCTCTGCTTCAAACACACACTCTATAATGGGGCCATGAAAGAACTCATTATTGCCTTCATCTTTACTATCTCTACGGCCATAGCACAGGATGACTTCATTCCTAGAAAACCCTCCGTGATCCCTTCACGACCTGCAAAAAACACAATGATCTTTTGGGTAAACGGGGATGCTGATCGGTTCAGGAATGAGGAAGGATCTGGATCAAAGATTGTACGTCTAGATGTTTTAGACGTTGATCGCATTAAGCAGCTATCGCAGAAATGTAATTGCAATATTGTGCTCTTTCATGATCAAAGAGGCACAAATAGATGGTTTAACCGCAGCAAACATTTCAGTACGTTTCTCTATTCTTACTCAAAAGGAAAACCAGTTAAATTTGGAAATAAAAACTATCTTCAATTTAATGAAGTGGACCAATCCAAAAGAAGCTTCCTGGCCACATTACTTAAATTCTCTCAGGATCTTTTTCCAGGGACCTCATATCATTTGATCTATCGAGGTCACTCATTTGCCACAGACTTAACTCATCCGGAGTCTGTCTCTTTTGATCGTAGCTCTTCGGGCAGCTATCACATAAAGGACTTCATTGCTTCTATCAAGGAGAGCAAAGTACGACTCTCAACCGTAACCTTCGCGGCCTGCTCCATGGCCTATGTGGAGATGGCATTGGCCCTTACTCCCTTCGCCAATTATATGATTGCCTCGCAGATTAACATTCACGAGACGGGCATCACGGGTTTTTCATTTGAGTATCTTACAAAGTTGAATGATCAAATGAGTGAGGAAGCCATCGCTCATGTATTGGCCAAGACCATGCTCGAAAGATTTAGAACTGTAAAAGAGAAGGAACTCTTTTTGCGAGAGACCCCTGCAGTCATGATTGACCTAAACAAGATCTCAGTTTTAAAAGATGATATCAGCTTTGCTCGAATATATGCTGTCGAAGCAGTTAAGAACTCAAGAGAAGATTTTGCTCCTGAACTCATTACCGCAAAAACATCTGAGCGTTACATGAATCTTAGGAAGTCCGAAGGAATCTCGGATATTGTCCTCAATGTTTTAAAAGATAAGATGCAATCAGCAGATGATAATACGACTTCATATGACTTCATCGAAGTTTTGCAAAAGTTAGGCTGGGATGATTTGGCAGAGAATCTTAAGGGAAGTGTCGTTCTCTATGACTATTCAGATTTTACTCATAAAAGCGGGATTAGTTTTGATATCGGATTTAATTAGATCCTCAGACCATTTATTGTAAATGGTCTGAGGAAAATAAATTTAGAAGCCAGAGATAGCTGAAACGAACAAGGTAACTGGAAGTGAAACAATGTCTGCAAGAAATACTGCTGGTAAAACAATTGGGGCCAATGCTGTCCATGCGAGTGCAGCTCCACAATCGCCATTCACTTTACAAGTTTCATATGAAGCAATATATCCGTTCCAACCATAAGCTCCTCTATAAGCCTTTCTTTCCTTAGATGTTATAATTGAGCGAGTTAAAGAAAAAAGTAAATTTTTAGATGTCTTCGCTTTTTGAATATCCATGATCATCATGTCTTTCAATGATTGAGGATCAAGGCTTTCCATAAGTTCTACCTTAGCTTGAGTATCCTTTTCGATCATAGAGATTAAGTCTGCTTTCGATGAACCTTCGCCAATCATTGAAGTATCCATTTTTTCGATTTCGGCTACATTTGCATGCATTCCATCAATAGTCTTGTTGATCAAGTTCTGTTTAAATGAAACAGTAGCTTTCGTCTTAACTAATTTCGCTTCGTAACTTGAAAGATCTTGCTGAAGCTGTTTTTCGACTGCAATTTCATTAGTCGAGTCTTTGGCAAAAGCACTTAATGCAATTGTGAGGCATAGAATTGATGTTGTTAACTTGAACATGTGAATCTCCTTGTAGAGCGTTTGTATTAATAAAAGCATTGCAACTTGTTCAGTATGTAGCACTGTGTCATTTTGTGATCAAGTGTATAAACCGTGATGAACAACAATGAAGCAATAATCCGTATCATTTAGATTAATTTAAAATGAGACATGAATTTTTTTCGTTGGATTTAGCGATGAACTTATTATTTCGATTAGTTTTCTAAGCAGAAATGGTTTGTAAAAATATTTAGATTAATGTTTGCGTGTCATGCATAAGTTTTCTTGCGTAAAGAGGATTTAAAATTATATAGATGGTTAATGATGCATATTCGATTATTAATTATTTTTATTATCATGAACATTCTTTCACATGATGTTTTAGGTAGCGAAGAAACACATTATAAATGTGATTTTGATGGAATAAAAACCATAGAGCTTCCTCTTTATCCAGATAGGCCTATCTCATCTAAATTTTCTTACCGATACCAGGTTATAGGAGAAGCAAATCCTGAAGAGCCGACGATCATTTATCTTCCTGGGGGCCCAGGCGGAAGTTCTATCAATAATTATCACCTCAACGAATCGAAAGATTATTTGATTAAGACTTCACTTCCTGACAATGAAACCAGGATTTTTATTGACCCCAGAACTTCAGGATGTAATCAAGGAGACGAAAAGAAATTTCCTGATGATTCTCTTCGTAGTGAATATCTTGCAAGTGATGTGATAGCAGTCATAAGGGAGCTAAGATTAAAAAAATACATCCTTTTTGGTCACTCATATGGCTCACAATGGGCAACCTTTATTGCTGGCCAAGCAGAGAAAGAGGGAATTCCTACGCCTCATGCATTAGTCTTGAGTGGGATAATTGGCTTAGGTAAAGCTGATGGAACACTTGCAATATCTTATAATCTTTCAAAAGAATGGGATGCTCTTAGAGAAAAGCTTTCTGAAGAAACTCTATCAATTCTTGATACCTCTACAAATGCTCCTCTAGGTTTCGATTCTAGTGCATGGGCTCTTCTTATTGTGAAAGGCTTATACAAAGGCAGCCATTACATTGAAGGTAAACTAAGGCATGTCTTACAGGAGCAACTTCTTTTGCTCGATTCAAATGATCCTATTGTGCTGAAACCACTTACTGACATGCTTAAGCAGTATTCTCCAACTGTCGTAAGGAGTATTAAATCTTTTGGTCGTGGAGACTACAGTGACCGTCTATTTGAAAAAATAGATTGCCATGAAATCTCACCAGATGATGTTAATACAACTTTCTCATATGGAAGAATCATTCGTAATCCGGACGATATAACATGCGAAAAAGAAGTGTTTGATCGACCTTACGATTCGGGCACCTTGTTAACGACAGCACCCATCTATTACATAGCTGGTGAAAATGATCCTGCAACTCCATATACTGGAGCTTTCTACCACTTCGAGCATCAAGTAAGATCCAGAAGAAACTTTATTAAGGTGCCAGGTGGAGGCCATAACAAGATTGGTCTTAATTTTCCAGATTGCTTAGATAAAATCTGGAATAGTATATTTCAACAGGAAGATTTGGATAAGGTTCTAAAGAGCTGTAAATCCGAAGTTGAACTTAGCATCCGTTAAAAACGAAACCTGGCTCTGAGCAATGCAGATATGTCACCGACATTTTTTGATTTAATTTTCGTATTTCATAATTCTGTGGACGTCTTTTAGATTTAATCGTGCAGTGAGCTACCGCAATAAGAACCGATCGTTTTAGGGATGCTGACTTTAGTATCTTTCTCTATCCGTTGAATCTTTCCAGCGTTGCACCCCACAGATTCATAAATCTTTGGATTTGCCATAATGATACCGTTTACCTGGGTTCTAGGTGATGGATGTCCTTCACTGGTAATTAAGTCGTCAGACATTTTTCTAACTTTTTGAACACAACGAAACGTACTCATTGCCTGGACCAATCGAAGATTCTTGTTGATATTAGCTAAATTAGTGGCAGGTAAAAGTTGTTCAGTCATAGACTCTGTCATGAGCCAATCTGCAAAGACCTCATCACTTTGAGCACTTTTACAGCTATCAGGTAGATTGTCAGGATTAGGCAAGCCTATACCAAGGTATTGATTTATCCTTCCCACCTTTGCTTGTACAGAATGCACTAGCAAGGATGTAGGATATTTTAAGGCATCATTTTCTTTTACAAGCTTTTCATGGCATTTAACATCCACTACTCTGGAATTAGCAGTATCCTTTCTAGATAAGCATTTGAGTTCTTCAAGGAAAGGATATTTGTTTTCGAATGCTGGCACAGGTGAATTGTAAATCATTTTATACGGTGAATAGTTATACCAAAAATCTTTTTCTAGATATTGAGCAAAAGCAACTGGTCCTACTGAATGTGAAAGTTCATGCAAAAGGATCATTTCAATAATTTCAGGTGCATCTTCAGAAAGATTTGCCATGCCGTAGAGACCAACTTGATTTTGGCGGGCATAGTATGCAGCACCATAATCAGTGCTATTAAAATCAATGTGTAATTCCATTGAGTCAATCGCCAATATAAGGCGTTTTAATTCTACTTGATTGGTTTTTGTTACTTTTTTCTCTAAGGTTTTCTTGAATAAAGTTTTTGTCTTATCGAAGATAGCTTCAACCTTTTTTGTATACTTATTTAGATATGACATCTGGTCATCAGTGTTACGATTTTCTAAGTTTTTCTGAATGTACTTTTCTATATATGGGTTGTATTCAGGCGAACATAGAAATTTTTCGGGATCATTACAGAATTGATCCATTTTAGGATTAATGTTCTTCCAGATTTTATGAGACTTAACATCATCAGAGTTAGCATATTCGCAACCTGGTTTTTGGTGACGATTTAGATTACTTAGATCTAATACTTCAGGATTGTTAAGAATATCGATAAAGCCATAACCATTAAGGAAGTCTGCGTGAGCTTCCGGTAAAAAACAAATGAGCAATAATATAAGTAAAGATAGGTTCTTCATGTTTTGCTCATTGAGGTTTTACTAAAACTCTTACATTGCCCTTCAGTGAAGCTCCTATACCCATTTGGGTCTTTTCATCATAATTTCTATCACTAAAGTTTAAGCTACCATCGGCGCCTAGATCTCCGCCAAGGCAAAACTTATTTTTATAGCATACGTTTACTCCAGCGAGCCCAGAAGATTCAATGGCGAAAATTCCATGCTCAACCCGAGTAACAACAGAGGATAAGAAGTCAAAAGTGATTTCATCGTTTTCTCTTAGTTGAATCGCTTGAATGACAAAAGCTGCCCCTAACTCAGTAGAGTATTGCGTAGCTTTCTTTTCATTGATTAATGTATCGAAGTTACGGTTTAGTGTGCCCCGGGGAATAAAACCTCCAGTGCCCTTTAAACTCTGCATATCTTGAATTAAATCTATTTTGAGAGGAGCAAGATAGAGGTAAAAGAGTTTACCTTCTTTGCTATGTGTTCCTAAGATAAGATCTGCTTGGGCTGAGACATAAGTTGTTCCTGTATTATCTCCTAGCATCGGAAAAGGATTCATGCCCATTCCTGAAAAGCCAGCAGCAACAAAAAGAATCGTTTCATTTATTTTGAGAACATCAGCAGCAAGTCTCGCCTTGGCCTTCATTTCCTTATCGTTGATTTCAATTTCTCCACCAGTTGGATGTAAATATTGAAGCCTGAGTCTTAGACCTCTATTATCCCAAGTGTCGATGCCTGCATGTATTGACCCTGTTTCATCCCATCCTACGATACCAGTAGGGATATCTTCATTTAGAGGAATAAAAGGCCCTGGATTCATTTCTAATGAAAGTTGAAGAGGAGTGTCTTTCCTTACTGCTTCTTGTCCAATTGCAGGTAGCCCCCTATGTCAGGATAGATGTCGCCTCCATAAAATAAATTAAGGGGGCGGTTTAGGGAATCGAGTGAGAAGAAATCATGGTTATTCGTCAGAGTTTAAGAAATCAGCAGTCGAAAAATTACTCACC
>Ga0247843_1003195_pt1 | contig 27546 bp, 17 predicted proteins | sample LaCruzMarch2017__FD_192420 | JGI IMG/M metagenome (GOLD analysis project Ga0247843, IMG submission 192420) | Freshwater microbial communities from meromictic Lake La Cruz, Castile-La Mancha, Spain - LaCruzMarch2017_8m | ecosystem: Environmental > Aquatic > Freshwater > Lake | place: Spain... | reverse complement strand
TCAAGGATCGTTTGCCTTGCTCTCTGGCCCAGATACTGGCGGCGATCGGGGTTGCCCAGCAGTTCATCCACCCGGGCAGCCAATCCGTCTGAATCGAAAAAGTCCACCAGCAGCCCCTCTTGTCCGGCTTCAATCACCTCCATCACAGGTGGGGTGTCGCTTGCCACCACTGCGCAACCTGTGCTTAGCGACTCCATCAAGCCCCAGCTGAGAATGAAAGGAATAGTCCAGTACACATGTACCCAGCTGTGCTGCAACACCTTTAGGTAATCGTTGTATTGAAGTGGCGCCAACCAGTGCATTCGGCTGGAGTCGTATTCGTAGGTATCTAAGGCCCACTGGCGCCAGCTGCGGCCATCCCCCCTTGCGGCCCCGTAGGCCACTTCATCGGAACCCACCAACAACACATGCACCTGGGCATTGCGTTTAAGCAGCAGGCTCAATCCTTCCGCCACCTGGGGCCAGCCCCGATAGGGCTCAAAGCCTCGGGTGGTGTAGGTAACCAGTGGCACATCACCAGGTATCTTCAAATCTCCAATTTTTAAGCCCTCTCGTTTCTCCGTTTCTGGTAAGGGAGAAAACATTTCCGTATTTATTCCATCAAACACCACCTCGAGCTGCCGCTGCAATGGTTTGGGGAATTGTTGGGCCTGCCATTGTGTTGGGCAAAGCGCTTGATCGCTTAGGGCCAGATCCATCACAATTGGGGCGTTGTAGGTGTGCACCCTGCAGGCGGTGTCTGGGCTTACGGGATCCTTTTCGCCAAAGCCCACATCAGAGCCACTGGTGCGATAAAACCACTCGAAATAGCCCAGGAAGCGAGCCTCCGGCCAGATCTCTTTCAAATACAGGGTGCTGCCAAAACCTGAATGGCCCACGATCAGATCCGGTTCAAACCCCTCCTGGCGCAGCTGCATTGCCTCCCTTAGGCATGCTTGTCCCATCAGCACAGCACTTTCAAAGCGCTTCAGGTAGGGGTGACATAGCTGCCCTTGGGGGTCACGGCCTAGTTGGTAGCGCCGGAGCTGTATCTCCCCATCACTGGGAGCTGTCCATTCTTTGCCCTGGCTCAGAAATACCACCTGGTGTTGGGGATCTCTTGCGTAGTGGTCGCTGAGATGGCGGAACTGGGCTGGATAGTTTGAATGAACGAAAAGGATGCGCACCTGTGCTCACTCAGGCCGTCACGGCCATGCTGCTGTAACGGCGGAAACCATCAAAGAACCAGGCCGGCAGATTTTTCTCCGGTTGAGCAAGGCCCACACTGCCGGGGGGGTTAAAGAGCAGCACCGCAGCAAAGCGTTGGATCCCCCCTTCACTATTAAGGCTGTTGGGGGTTTTGCTCAGCCATTGCTGTAAAGCTTCCTTTTGGGAATTTTCATTGGCATCTAGGGGCTCTTTCTGCAGGCCGCTTTGGGCCAGGGCCCAGTAGCGGTCGCCAAAGTCTTCGCTGAAGTGCCTGCCCAGCGTTTCTCGATCCACACTCAGCATCAGCTGAATCGTTTGTAATCTCACCTCCCGCGCCTCCTGCAGGATCTCTTGGTCATCAGGATCGATGTAATAAAGATTTGCCAACCCCAGCAGCCGATTTAGGAAAATCCGATCGTGGAAGCCAGGTTCACCGTTGGGCAGGCTGGGAGTGGCAGCGGTGGAGGGGTCGTAGCGCAGCTGATACAACTCCAACAACCAGCCAGGCAACTTGGCTGCTGCATCTTCCACTTTGAGGTTGCCAGGTGGGTAAAAAGGCATCAGGGCTAGCAAGAGGCCATGGCCTTCAGAACTCTCAAAACCCGCTTGCCTCAATTGTTGGCTCAGTTTCTGTTTCTTGTCTTCAGCCTCCCGATCTTGATAAGGGGCAGTGCTACAGCGCTCTATAAATAACCGAAAAACCCTGCCAAACGGGCTGGCCAGCAAGGCCTCAAGGAAATCGCCAGGGCAAGCCTCCAGAAGGTTGGAGAAGCGAACAGCCAGGTTGGCACAGGCTTTTGGATCAGGATTTGGCTGGGCAGCCAGTGCTTCAGCTTGTTGGAGCAGCCAACCCATTTTGGAAAAAAGTATTTGTATTCAGTGAACCATGCCGCATGCCTGTTAGTAGATCCGAACTTTTTGTTGACTGGGGCTAACTAGTTGTGTATGTTCTCCAAGTGATTACTCACTAGCCAGGGGATACTTTCTTCTGTCTACCTTTTCAAGCCGTTGGCGGCTTGAGTCTTGCGTCTCCCCCCACCAACTCAGCCGAACGGCTCTTACACAACATCCATGGCTACCTTCAACAGCACGATTACCGGCTCTAATACGGGCGACACCCTGATCGGAACAGCTAACAACCAGCTGATCGTTGGTGGTAGCGGCAGCGACAGCATTTCCAGTGGCTATAGCCTGAGTTGCCTTGTGGGCAACGCTGGTAACGACACGTTTTTTGGAGCTGCGTTCAAAGACAGCCTTACTGGTAATAGCGGAGCCGATAGCTTCTATTTCGGCATTAACACGCTTACCAGCGTGATGCTGTTTGGCAATCAAGATAACGACACAATTAATTTGGTGGGAGCGGCAACAGCCACCAGTGTTTATGGCGGTATTGGCGACGACAGCATCCGGCTAGCGGAAACAGCCACTGGTTATTACGTAGAAGGCAATAGCGGCAACGACACTATTGATGTAACAGCATCGCTTTTAAATAGCACCATCCACGCTGGTGCCGGTGATGACCGTGTTTATGTAACTGGCACGCTGAATGCTGGTTCTGTGCTCGGCGGCAGTGGTGCCGACAGCCTGAATTTCCAGTTGCTGGTAACCGGTTCCACGGTGGATGCGGGCACCGAGAACGACACAGTGGTGTTTAGCCAGACGCTGGGTAATTCATTTGTAACTGGTGGCTCAGGAAACGACACGATTCAAGTGCTGAGCGGGGTGACCGGTTCTGTGCTGGTTGGTGATGCGGGAGATGATTCGATAAGTATTGGAATTACGGCGGTTTCCACTTCTATCGATGGCGGTAGCGGTAATGATTTAGTTAGCATTTCAGGAGATATAAACAGCACTTCGCTCACAGGCGGCAGCGGCAACGACAGCTTCCAATTTGGTGGCTCTGTGGTTGGTGGTTTGATATACGGAAATCAAGGTGATGATTCGATCTCGATATCTAGCAGCGTGTTGGGAGCTTCCGTGTACGGGGGCAGCGGCAACGATTCGATTTTTGTAGCTAGCGGCCAGGTAAGCGGAGGCGCTATCGGTGGTCAGCTGGGTGCTGACTCTTTGTATGTAGCAGGCAATATTATTAGCGCGGTTGTAGAACTTGCTCCTTCTAGCAATCCTGATAGCACGCTAGATCTGGCCGATACCTTGCATGTAACTGGCTCCTTGAGTGGAGTTGCTGTGTATGCGGGTTATGGCAACGACAGCTTGTTTGTGAGTGCGGTGAAAGGCGGCAGTATTTTCGCTGGCAGCGGCAACGACAGCCTGCAGGTAACCAGCTCCCTTGGTGGCTATGTGGACCTGAACGTGGGCGATGACTTTGTTACCGCCGGTAGTTCCTTGAGTGTTTCAACTCTTCTTGGTGCATCAGGTAACGACACCTTGGTTCTTGGTGGTGCTGTTAGTTCAAGCATCGTTGGTGGTTTTGGCACCGACAGCATTGTTATTAATGGCGCAATGCTTACTAGCACAGTGTTTGGCGGCGATCCAAGCGATGAAGGATCAGTGCTTGATGGCAATGACAGCATCTGGGTGTCTGGCTCTGTAAGTGCTAGCAAGTTGTATGGCAACTTTGGTGACGACAGCGTTGTGGTGTCGGCCGGCAGCGTATTGGCTTCTTCTGTGTACGGCGGCAGCGGCAACGACTTTGTGAGCTTGGGATTAGGTATTTCTGCCGGTCAAGTTTATGGAGGCAGCGGCAACGACACCTTGATGATTGGTGCGAGCTTGATTGGTGGAGCATCAGTATTTGGTGGCAGTAACACTAATTCAGGTGACACTGATTCTGATTCGATCAGCATTGGCACGATTAGCAGTGGTTTTATAGAGGCAGATCAAGGCAACGACACGCTTGTGGTGGCTAGTTCTGCTGTGGCAGCAACTATTTACGGCGGCAGTGGCAATGATTCACTGTTTATTGGTAGCAGCATGTCTGGTGGCGTATTGATGGGTGAAACAGAAGCTGATTCGATCTTTATCAATGGCTCAGTAGTTGGTGGCGCGAGTATTTATGGCGGCTCAAATGTATCCAGCTCCAATGATGGTGCTGACTACATATCAATTGGTGGAGTAATCACTTCCGCCCAAGTATTTGGCAACGAAGGTAATGACACTATTTTGGTTGGCAGTTTGGTTCGAGCAGGATCGATCTGGGGTGGTTCGGGTAATGACAGCCTCAGCATTGGTGGCAGTTTCACTGCCTCTCAGGTTGCTGGAGGTTCTGGAGCTGATTCACTTGTGATTACTGGAGATGTGATTTCCAGCTCCCTGTATGGCTTTACCAATGGTGCTACTACAAATGATGATGGAGCCGATAGCTTTGTTCTTGGCGGTAATTTCAGTAGCGCTTATTACGAAGGTAATTCCGGCAGTGACTTCTTCTCAGTAGCTGGAACAATCGATTCTGGTATTTTGCTTGGCGGTGTTGGCAACGACACGATCCGCGGTTTTGGTGGTGTTCAAAACAATTCGTCTCTTCTTGGCGGCACTGGCAACGACCTAATCAGCTTTGCTGGAAGCGCAATCAGCTCAACCCTGCTGGGTGAAGCAGGTGCTGATTCATTATCTGTTGGTGGTTCGTTTAGCCGTGGCTTGATCGATGGCGGAGATGATAACGACACACTTTATGTAGGCGGAGTTGTTTCAGAAGCTGCAAGTCTGATAGGTGGTGCTGGTAGTGATTTCCTTTCAGTTGTTGGTTTGGTTACTAAAGGATCTCTATCTGGTGGTGCAGATAACGACACTTTGGTTTTGGTAGCAGGCGCCACATCTTCCACACTTGCTGGCGGTACAGGTAATGACCTGTTCAGTATTACTGGTGGATTAACATCCGATAGCTTGATGGGTGGTGATGGCAACGATAGTTTCAACTTGAGCGGGGTTATTTCTGATACTACTATTGATGTAGGTAGCGGTTCTGATTCAATTCGCTTGTTTGGTGATAATGCTCGTACCTTTACATTGGCTGGATCATTAACTGGTACAAGTGTTAGTGGTGATGCCGGTTCTGATGTGATGTTGATTAGCACCCTTGCAAGTGGGATGTATATCAATCAAGCAACGGGTAACGATTCAATCTTCTTCTCATCAACAGTAACTGCAACAACTGTTTTTGGTGGCGGTGGTGTTGACACTATTAGCCTTTCCGGTGCAGCAGATAACTTGATATTGAATACCTTTACAAGCGGTAGTCTTTCAGGCGGTAGCGGTTCAGACACATTGGTATTCACCAACGGTGTTGCCAATTCCACAATTGATGCTGGCGCTGACGCCGATAGCCTCTTCTTCCTTGGAGTGCAGGCAGCAAGTAGTGTGACTGGTGGATCTGGTTCCGACACGATTTATGTGTCTGCTAGCACCACAGCCACCACCATTTCCGGTGGAGCAGATGCCGACTCGTTGTATTACAACGCAATGAGTAGCGGAGATAGCTTGTTTGGTGATTCAGGTGCAGACACATTTGCATTCCTTGCTGCAGTTTCTGGATCTACGATTGATGCCGGCAGTGATTCAGATGTATTGAGCTTTGCCGATACGGTCATCCGTTCAACGGTTACTGGTGCTACTGGTAATGATTCATTGAGCTTTGGCGGCACTGTTACCTCCTCCACCATTAATGGTGCTGAAGGTAATGACACGATGATATTTAATACTCTTAGCGCAGCAAATGTATCCGGTGATTTGGGTGTTGATTCGATCCAGGTAACAGGGGCATTAATCAGTTCGATCATAGATTTCGGTTCCGGCGATGAAGGTTTTACGCTCGCGATTGATAGCACCTCCAGCACAGTTTCTGGCGCTGAAGGAAATGACACATTGATCTTCTCTGGAACACTTACTACTACTTCTGTATCCGGTGGCAGTGGTAATGATCTCCTGCGCTTTGCAGCTTTTGTTGGAGTGGGTAACACGATTGATGCAGGCACTGAGAATGACACGTTGATTTTTGCCAATACGGTGAGTGCAGCGATCATCCTTGGTCAAGCAGGTAGTGATAGCTTCTCATTTGGCAATGTGCTTACAGGTACAACTATCAATGCTGGAGATGGAGCAGACACTCTTACGTTGTCTGTAAACGTAACTAATTCTTATATCAGCACTGATGCAGCATCTGATGTGCTGTTGTTTGCTACTAGCACAACGATTACAGGTTCATCTGTGTTTGCAGGATTAGGTAATGACACCTTGGCATTCCTCGGAACTGCAAACTTCAACACGATTGATGCTGGTGCTGGTGATGACAGCCTCTTCTTCTCAAGTACTGTTTCTGCTACGCAAGTGAATGGTGGTTTAGGTAATGATAATGTTCAAATCAGTGGTCTATTCCAAACTTCACTTATGAGCCTGGATGCTGGCACTGATACGGTGTTGATGACTGGTACCTTCTCTAATTCAACCCTCCTTGCTGGTATTGACAACGACATTATCTCCTTCTCTGGTAGTGGATTAGGTACAAACCTGATTGATCTTGGTGCTAACAACGACTCGATTATCTTCTCTACCTTTAGCTTTGGTGGAGGTACTCTCTCCGGTGGTGCAGACAACGACACTATGGTGTTTACTGGCACGACCATTGCTGGTGGTGCTCAGCTAAGCATCTTTGCTGGTGCTGGTAACGACTCAATCTTCTTTAATTCAGCGGCCAAACTAGCCAGCACTGCAACTACTGCATATATCTGGGATGGTGCCGGTAGTGACACAATTGTTTTTGCTCAAGGTTTAACCAACTTCCTTGGTGGATCAGCTGGCGCTTACGTCATGATTAGCACTGGTGGTTTAGATCAAAATGTCATTTCCTTTGGTGGTTATGATGGAATTACTAGTACAACTAGTTCTATATTCAACCTGGGTGGTACTGCTGGCAACTTTACTATGGTCGCTTCAGGAACAAACGTGAATGTAAGTTTCTCTGGTGGTGGTTTACTAACTTTGGCTGGCTTTGGTTCCGCAGCAGCTGCTTTAGCCTTTACTTCAGTTGGTTTTGGTAATCAGACTAGTTTCAATGCAACATCTGGTACTGGTGCATTTGCCGCAACAGTTCCTGTTTTCAGCTGATATCTTTAATCAAACAACTAACTCCTTCTTTTTCTACCCCCACCCGCAAGGTTGGGGGTTTTTCTATGCAAGATTTATTTTGGTCTTCTTCCCTGGATTTTATCTATCCACTAAATCTTTTAAAACTGCGACTCAGATATGCTTCTTAAGGCATCTTCTAGTTGTTTGCTGCAATTACTGAGTGAAAATTTGAGGTTTAGATCTATTCGCTCATTTGTTATATCTTGGCGTTCTTTTTCTTTAAATAGAAGTATTTTAATTGCGTTTGGAAGTTCTTGAATCTTATTTATCAGTTGATTGCGCCCTCTTGTTATCACTTCGCGCATCATGATTTGGTCATAAGCTACTATTGGCGTGCCGCAGGCCAGTGCTTCAATAACGCTCCAGCTCAATACAAATGGCTTTGATAGATACACATGTGCATCTGATCGTCGATAAATTTTTATTAATTCCGGATGGGGTAATCTACCAACAAAATGAATTCTTTTAGGATCTAAATGATCTCCTAATTCATCCATCATCACCTCTCGCCATGGCTTATCACCTGGCCCTTTGTTTGAGTAGCTCACCTCATCTCCGCCAATTACTAGAATATGGATCGATTTATCTATTGCCTGTAGTTCAGGTGCAGTTCGCATAAACTCTGGAAATCCTCGCATTGGCTCTAGATTTCGGCTGATGAATGTGATTACTTTTTTGTCTGCACCTAATAAAATATTCTCTCCGATCTGTAGGCTATTAAGCCTCTCTTGCTTGAAAAGTCTATCGTTAATTCCCTCATGTAATACCAGTATTTTTTTGTGCCATTCAAGTGGGAATGTGCTTGCTTGGTATTTAGTTGGTAATATCGCAAGGCTTGCGTCATGAAGTGCTTTACCCGTAAGCCAATTTTTGCTGCTTAGGTAGCAGCTTTGTTCTAAATTTATCTGCTGTTGTTCGCCGCCTGTAATATGTTCCTTGCGCAGCCACAGCTCTGGCCAAATTACTATCGGGCACTGAGGTAATACTTCTTTGATAAATAGTGCTTCCCCCCATCCAGGGTGGGCTAATATTGCATCTGGTATCCAGTTATTATGTTTTAGTTTTTCTATGATCTTTGCCACTGCTTCTCCTCGCCTGATCCAGCTATCCACTTCTGTTGTTAGCTGGTGAACTCCCTGTGGTTCTGCATTATCGATTTCATATTTAAAAACTTCAATTCTGCTATCAGTTGGTCTATTATTATTGCTAATAGCTTTAAGTTCGTGGCCTAGGTTGCAAAGGGCAGGGCTTATTTCTCTAAACTGACCTGGAAAATTCTGATGGATAAGTAATAAGCGCATCGCTTCAGCTTTGCATGCTCCAATGGGGGCTTGTGCCTATCTTGCAGAATAATGGCTGTGGTTTTCTATTATTAATAGTTGGCCATGGCTTGGCTGATTTTTCTGCCCAGCCTTCTTTCTGTAGCCATATCTGCCACCAGCTTTGGAAGGCTTCCTCAAAGCTCTTGCTTAGGCTTTTAGCATTGAGCAGATCTGAATTTCTTACTTTTTCTCGCATTTCTTCCCGTTGCTTTGCTAACGCATTTGGATTGCCTATTATTTGTTTACAGCATTCCACCAATTCTTCACTGCTATTGCAGATAAATTCTGGATATCCTGCTGCCGCTAGCACAGCTGCTGCTTGCCTACTCACCATTGATGAGCCGGCTACTGTTAATACTGGCACCCCCATCCAAAGGGCATCGGCTGTGGTGGTGCATCCCGTGTATGGATGTGTGTCTAGGGCGATATCTATTTCTCTGTAGTAATCCAGATGTTCAGCCACGCTGGCACTATGGCCCACTAGTTTCAGGCGTTCCCGCCCTAGCCCCAGTTCTTCAAATAGTTCCCTTACCCTTGCTTCTTCTGTGGGCTCCCCTAGATTTTTTGATTTGAGTAGAAGTTTTGATGAGGGTATTGCCTTAAGCACTGCTACCCACCTTTCGGCAGTTGTGTGGGTAATCTTGCGGCTTTGATTGAAGCTTCCTAGAGTTGGGAATCCTTTTTTTAGCATCGGTAGTTTCGCCACTTCCGGTGCCTCTGGTAAGGGCCGATAGCTCACGTATGCCCTTGGCAGTCTCCAGCGGGTTTCACTACAAGGATCATTTAAATCATATTTAGGTGGATGTAGCACTTCATCGCTAACCCAATAATCAATTTGCTCCAGCCCGCTAGTGCCATAGTAACCGAGGTAAGTAGCTTGAATTGGGGCGGGTTTCATGGCCATTAATGCCATGCGATTGCCTGCTGTGTGGCCCGCTAAATCCATTAATATATCAATCTCATCTCGTAATATTTGTAAACAGGCGTTTTCGTCGCTTACCCCATGAAGATCACGCCAACGTTCAGATTTGGTTTGTAATCTTTTAGTGTAATCGTCTCTTACTTCCCCGCAGGCGTAAAGAGTTATCTCCAGTTGTTCACGGTTCCAGTTTTCTAGCAAAGGTTCTACGAAATAACTCACTGCATGGCGGCAGAAATCAGGTGAAATCAGCCCCACCCTTAGCTTTCTTTTTGGATCTGGTAATGGCAACCTATCTCGCCACCGTTCGAACGGACTTTTTGCAAATTTCTGCGCAAATCGTTTTGCTTCTTGGTAGCGCTGCTCTGCTGGTTCAAGCTCATATCCCACTAGCGTAAAAAGCACATTCGATTGGGCCGCTGGGTTGTTTTCCAGAGTTTCTGCCCCTTTTCGTAGCCATTTCAATGCCTCCCCATAGCGGGCCACATCTTTAAGCACCGAGCCAAGATTATTCATTGCTGCTCCAAATTTTTTATCTATCTCGAGCGCCTGTTCAAAACAGCGCCTTGCTTGGTGGCTACGGCCCATGTCCCGTAGCAGCAGTCCGTAGGTATTAAGGCAGATTGGGTACTTTGGATCAATCGCTAGGGCCCCTTCAAAACGTTCGCAAGCCAATTGCACCTTGCCCTGGCCCTTGGCCGCTACCGCCAATGCATAAAGCAAATTGGCGCTTTCGGCATGGTCATGTTGTTCCGGTTCTAGGAGTTGTTCAGCGGCTGCAAATTCGCGTTTTTCGCATAGGGCTTGGGCCATATTTAGCCCCATAGCCAATCGCTTTTCTCCGTCTGCGTGCTTTGCCGCCTCTTTCCAGCGCTGCATGGCGTCATTAAGGCGCCCCAGATGGTGGTAAGCGTTGCCCACCTCAAGGAGTAGATCGGCCGCACTGGGGCCAGCTACATCGCCTTTTTCCAGGCGAGGTAACACCAGGTGGATCACTCCCCAATGGTCTGCGCTCTGGTTAAGGGTGATTGCCAGCCCTAGGAGAGGCCCTAGCTCCCCTGGTGGTGAAAGTTTGATCGCCTTGGTGTGGGCTTGCTTAGCTGCTTCGTACTGCTTGAGATCCCTGAGGGCATTGCCTGCATTACCCCATAGGGAAGGGTCTTGGGGGCATTGCTTTAGGGCCGTTTCTGTGCACCGCAATCCTTCCTGCGTCCGTCCTTGGCTTCGCAGCAGCGACCCTAAGTTTCGCCAACCGTCTATTAGCTCCGGGTTTGCTGCCAGGGCTTTACGGTACAACCGTTCAGCATTTGCTAAATCTCCCTTCTGGTGCTGTTCGCAGGCCTTCTGAAAGCTTTCTGCCCCAGCCAGGGTTGGTTCACTGCTGGGTTGGAAGCCAGATGTTCGGCGTTGCTGCTTGCCCAAGCCCTTAGTGCCCCTGCCACCATGTTCCCATGGGGATGGGACAATGGCTCTCCGTTGAACCTCTACCTTTGAATCCGCTGCCTATGGACCCTCAGGCCCAGGCAAGCAATGCGCTTGCTCTCTTCCATGCTGGATCAACCGAGCAGGCCCTTCAGGCGGCTTTGGAGTTAATCCCAATACCAGTTGTTGCTGCTGAGATGGAACATCTGGCCGCAGCGTGCCTATATAAATTTAATAGGGCCCAAGAGGCCATTCCCCATGTGCGTAAGGCGATCTTGCTTGATGGTGCCAATTCTGGCTATATAAATACATATGGAGTGGTTCTTCGTAAATTAAAACGCACTGCTGAAGCCATACGTTCCTATGAACGGGTAATGGTGCTTCAGCCTAATTTTTCGGATGTTTATTATAATTGCGGTAATGCTTTGCAGGAGCTTAAACGTAGTAACGAAGCTGCTGATCGCTTCCGTGTTTGCATTAAGTTGAATCCTCGCCATCATTCTGCCCATCATAATTTAGCCAATGTGTTGAGGGATCTCAAGCAGCTAGATGATGCCATTAAACATTATTCTATCTCTGCTGAGATCGAGGATAATAACCCCGATATGCATTGTAATTGGGGCTTGGCTTGGCAGCTGCAAGAACGCTGGGATAAAGCCATTAATTGTTTTGAGAAGGCTATCTGCCAGAAGGCCGATCATGCAGCTTCCCATATAAATCTTGGTGGTGCCCTATCTGTGCAGGAGCGTTTTGAAGAGGCCTGTGTTGTGCTTCGCCGCGGGGTTGAGTTGGATGATTCCTGTAATGATGCCAAGTTTAATCTTGGCCTTACTCTGTTAACAATCGGTCAGTTTGAAGAAGGCTGGAAGTTTTACGATACCCGGTTACGCCTCCCAGATAAGGTTCGCCCTCCTTTGCCCACCCCTATTTGGGATGGCGATCTAACAATCAAAGAACCTTTGCTTGTTTGGTGTGAGCAGGGATATGGAGATAATATTCAGTTTGCCAGATATCTTCCCATCCTAATGGAGCGGGGTTTATCTATTACTTGCTCCATGCGTCCGGCTTTGATGGATTTATTCCGCCAGTGCTTGCGCCCTGCCTGCCCACCACTTATCGAGCATAAGCCATCTGAATTGCAAGGCTTCAAATATCATGTTCCACTACTTAGTTTGCCTCGTATCTGCCGTACTAGTTTAGTTACAGTGCCGATGATGCCTGGATACTTGCAGGTGTCTGAGCCGGTGCCTGATCGCTTGCGGGTGTCGCGGCAACCATTTGCATTGCACATAGGTATGGTTTGGGCCTCTGGGGTGGATAACAAAGATATGTATGCCGATAAGAGCTTGTTTCTTGATAAACTTATGCCGATATTTGATTCTTGGCGCAACGATCGCTTGGTGGTTATTCATTCACTTCAGGTGGGTGTGGATGCATCTCAGCTAGACCCTTGGCGTGGGGGACGAGGCGTAGTTGATTGGAGTACTAAACTTGAAAGCTTTCTTGATACGGCAATTGTGATTAGTCAATTAGATTTTGTAATTACTGTTGATACGGCAGTTGCCCATGTGGCAGGAAGTTTAAATAAGCCCACATGGACTCTCCTGCAGCACAATGCCGATTTCCGTTGGCTTAGGGGTAGGTCTGATACCCCCTGGTATCCGCAGATGTCCTTGATTCGTCAAACCAAATTAGGTGATTGGGCTTCGGTGGTAGAACAAGTGCAAGAACGCCTCAAGTTGGTCCTTGGTTGATGATTTTTCCACCTGATGATCCTGCTTGGAGTTCACTGCGCCGCTCTGGCCGTGGCAATCAATTGCTTGAGGCTTGGGTTGAGGAACGCATCTGCGAACAGGTGCTTTTGTCTGATGAACAACAGTCTGAATTACTTGAAGCTTTTACCAATTCCCTGCCGCTTATTGAAGCCGATCTAGCCTATGCAGCCACTCGCCCCACCCGCTTATCTTTATATAAGAAGGCAGCATTCACTCTGCACGTGGAGGAACGCTTTAGCCGCACTAAGCGTCAGCGCGATCGTTTGATTTATTCATTGCTGCGTTGTGGTAGCGCTTCCCGGGTGGCGGAGCTTGCCCTTGCCATAAGAGAAGGGGAAGTGGATTTTGCTGCAGCAGCCATCCGTTGGTCTGAGGGGCCCGAGAGTGCCCAGGGCGGCCGCATCGGCCCAATCTCGCCAGAGGCCGGTCATCCAGCTTTAAATGAGCGCTTGGCCCATGCCAATGAGGGTGATCTGATCGGCCCTTTCCCTGTTGGTGATATGCATGTTTTGTTGCGCCTCGATACCCGTATCAGCATCCGCCTTGATGAAGCCATGCAGCAGCAGCTGATTGAGGAGCTCTATCAGGAGTGGTTGCAGCGCCAGGTAGAGCTCTTGGCACGAGGTGAGAAGATTGAACCTATCGAGTACCTGCCTGAGTGACTCAATCCCTATCCTCCAGAGTGCGGATGCTTATGGAGGGTCCCCCTTTGGATGGGGTAGACCCTGAGCTGCTGATCCAGCAAGAAAACCTGGTGCAGGCCTGGCAGCTTCCCCTCGGCGAGGAACTCGCCCGTGAGGCCGCCCCATTTGGCTTTGTTCTACGAGTTGTAGAAGGAAGCCTGCGTGTGAGTGGCCGTGATCTGATCGGCCAGGAATTCACCCTGCGCAGGCTGGGGCCTGGGGAATGGTGGGGTGGTTGGAGTGCCTTGAATGGTTTGGCGTCCGCCTCTGTTCGTACCGCCACCGATTGCAAGCTGCTGGCTGTTCCGGTAGAGCTTTGGCAGAGTTGGTGGCAGAGTTCCCCAGCCCTTGGTGCCTGGGATGCAAACCATCCCCAGAGAGAAGACACCTACACAACCCTGCGGCCCCTGCTCTGCCAGAGGGAGCGCCAGGAACTCTCTATCCATGAGTTGCTAGATCGAGTTCAAACTTTTTTATGCCCCCTGGAGCTGCGTACTTCAGCTGAATTGCAACAGCAAATTGAGGCAACCACAGGAAGCAGCTGGTTTTTGAGTGCTTCTGAGCGTTTATTACCTGATCACAGCCCCCCCGGAGTTGAGGGATTTTCCTCGGCTCAGTTGCAGCAAGCCCTGCGCCGTAGTTCCTTTGGCTTGCGCTTATTAGCTCTCCCCACGGCCACACTGCAGGAGCTAATGCTTCCAAGTACCCCTGCGGATCAGGTGGTTCCTGTGGAAGTTCTCGAGCTGCGGCCAGCCTGGGAAAACCCCGATGGTGCCCAGCTTCTTGCCCAGGCCCTTGAGGATGAACAGGCCCAGCCGCGGAAGGATATCGAGGGTCTTGTTGTCCGTCCTGTGCTTGGCAGCTCAGCCACGGAACAAGGTCTTGCTCTCTTGCAGATGGTCTGCGAGGTCTTGCGCGTTCCTTTCCGTCGGGATGTGGTTGATCGTCTGCTGCGCTCAATGGTGGGCGATCGTTCCTCCCCCTCCCTCGAGCAATTGGGGCAAATCGGAGATGCGATCGGTTTTAGTGCAGTGATGATGGCGGTACCCGCGCCCCATTTGGCTCGCTTGCCCCTGCCAGCACTGCTGGAGTTGCCTGATGGTCCGGTGCTTCTTGTGGGAGAACGAAAGGGTTACCTTCGCGTTATCGATCCCAGGGAGGGTGAACGTCGTATTCGCACCGAATCGCTTCTTGAGGAAACTCCTCTACTGAGAGCTATTACCTTAACCCGTCGCCCCCAGACGGCTGAAAAACGCTTTGATATCAGTTATTTTTTCCCATTCTTAGAACAACACCGATCTTCATTGGTGTTGGTTTTTGTTGCTTCTTTCTTTATTAATATATTTGGCCTTGCCCAGCCACTGCTGATTCAGCAGATAATCGACAAAGTTATTGGCCAGCAAAACTTTAACACTTTGTATTTTATTGGGGTCTTACTGATTGGTAGTAGCATTATTTCTAATGTTTTGAATCTAATTCGCACCTTTCTCTTTGTTGACACAACAAACCGCATAGATATTGCAACCTCAGGAAATATACTTACCCATTTGTTTCGGTTGCCTCTCGGCTATTTTGATAAACGACCCATTGGTGAAATTTCAACTCGTCTTGCCGAGTTAGGTAGTATTCGTGGATTTTTAACCGGCACTGTATTAACCCTCGTTCTTGATGTTATCTTTGGGGTTGTTTATCTTTTTGTTTGTCTTACCTATAGTGGTTTATTAACTGCTGTTGCCCTTGCCGTTGTTCCATTGTATTTGGCACTTATTTATATTGTTTCCCCGGTTATTAAGCGCCAGTTGCGCATCGCAGCGGAATCCAATGCAGCTGCAAGCTCACTCATGGTTGAAGCGCTTACCGGTATTCAAACAGTAAAAGCGCAGCATGCTGAAACCACCCTGCGCTGGAAGTGGCAGCAACGGTATGCACGTTTTATATCTAGTAATTTTCGCACCACAATTATTGGTACTACAGCCGGTGCCATTGGTTCATTTTTTAATGAAATAGGTGGCCTTGCAGTGCTATGGGTGGGTGCTTATCTTGTGATCAAGGGTGAATTAACAGTTGGCCAATTAATTGCATTCCGTATTATTAGTGGTAATGTTGTTGGCCCCATCCTTCGCCTTGCTGGCACTTGGCAAACTGTGCAAGGTTTGCAAATTTCAGTTGAACGTTTGGCAGATATTGTTGATACTCAAACCGAACAGCCCTTAGATCTCCGCCCAATTGCTTTACCCCCCATCAAGGGTAAGGTTGAGTTTGAAAAGGTCTGTTTTCGGTTTAATCCAAACTCTCCATTAGTTGTGAAAAATGTAAGTTTTACAATTGAACCTGGTCAGTTTGTTGGAATTGTAGGCCAAAGTGGCAGCGGGAAAAGCACCATTATGAAATTATTGCCACGTTTGTATGCCCCTGCCGAAGGTGTTATTCGCATTGATGATTATGATATTGCAAAAGTTGATCTAGACTCCCTGCGTCAGCAATTGGGAATTGTTCCCCAAGACTCATTACTTTTTGATGGCAGTATTCGTGACAACATCGCACTTAATGTACCCGATGCCAGTGATGAAGAGATAATTCATGCAGCTCAGGTTGCTTGTGCCCATGGTTTTATTATGGAATTACCCCAAGGCTATGCCTCTAATGTTGGTGAGCGTGGCTCAGCTTTGTCTGGGGGACAACGTCAGCGTATTGCCATTGCAAGATCGATTATGGCCCGTCCAAGACTTTTAATATTAGATGAAGCTACAAGTGCTTTAGATTATCTTACAGAACGTACTTTGTGCGATAATCTTAAAAGGGAGCTACGCGGCGATACCGTATTCTTCATAACCCACCGCTTGGCCACAATTCGTAATTCAGATGTGATTATTCTCATGGAAAACGGCCTGCTTCAGGAGGAGGGCACCCATACAGAGCTCCTTCAGAAGCGCGGTCTTTATTATGCACTTTATCGCCAACAAGATGCCTCCGTTAACTGATCCTTTAGTTAAGGTCGATGGCACAGCTAAGCCATTGAGTTTGCGTGATCGCTTTCTGGCCTTAAAACCTCGTCGCAGGGTTTTCTACGACAGCCCAGGCTTGCTACAACAGAGCCATCACTGGGGCGGCTTAGTTATATGGACGATAGCAATTGGTACTTCTGCTGCTTTGATTTGGGCTTTTCTCGGTAAAGTTGATCAAACAGTTACTGCTACAGGTAGCTTAGAACCAACGATTGGCAAACTTGATATCAGAAGCAGCAGTGGCGGCATTGTTAAAAAACTATGGGTGAAGGAAGGCCAATTGGTAAAGCCTGGAGATCGCCTTGTGGAAATTGAAAATTTAGGTTTGCAAGCGAAACTCTCAACTACTGCTAGACAGCTGGCTTTATTACGCTACGAAAATTCCTTATTTAATGTGCTTATTGATGGCGGTGGTCGTTTCGCACGTTTTTTGCCGGCTCCTCCTAGGGTAATTGCCAATGAAGAGCGAGTTAGATCTGTTCAACTTACAGTTCAGCAAACTGCCTCTCAGTTAAGACAGCTTCAAGCTAGGGTTCTTTCCCAAGAAGAAACTCTGAGGCTGAAGCAGTCTTTATCAAATTCGTTGAAACTTTTATATGAAAATGGTGGTTATGCTAAGTATCCCTACCTCCAAGCTAAAGACGAGATTCAGCAGATTAAATCACAGATCACTCAAACTAATGAGCAAATTAATATTTTAATTTCTGATGCAGGTCGTCAAGTTAGTACTAATGACCGTCAAATTCTAAATCTCGAAGCCGAGCGAGTCGGTCAGCAAGAAGCAAAAACGAATCTGGTGCTTAAGGCCACTGGTGCAGGTCGTATATTTAATTTGGCCCTACGAGCTGGCTCGGTTATTGGTACTGGTACAGAATTAATGCGTGTTGTGCCTGAGGGGTCATTGCGCGCTAAAGTTTATTTAGCAAATACTGATCTGGGTTTTGTTAAGGAGGGGCAAAAAGCTAAACTATCGGTCTCTTCGTTCCCCGCTGGTGAATATGGTTACCTCGAATCAACTGTAACTCGTATCGGCGCTGATGCTTTGTCTGGTGATACTCCGGCAGATCAGCAAAAAGCTAATACTTATCCAATGGTTGTGACACTTGGTGATAATCCTACAAAGGGTATGTTGATCTCAAAGTTACATCCAGGCATGCAGGTTACCGCGTTAATTATTGTGCGTCAGCGTCCGGTAATTAGTCTATTTACTGAGATGTTTACAAAGGGTACTGATAGCTTAAAAAATAGCCGCTAAGTTGGTTTCGATTTGGATTATTCCGATCAGAGTATCTCATTGTTTTTTAGAACTGTTGTGAGGTTTTTCATGCTTGATTTCCAGCTCATGGATTCAAGGCCTTTTGCAGCTTCTATTCCTTTAATTGCCCATTTAGATTTTTCACGCCATATATCCATCCATTTTGCAGTTAATTCCTCTGGATTTGTTTCTCCCCATAATTTTCCTTGGTCCCCACCATAGCCGGAAGTAATTTTTTTTGGTACTTTCCCCCGGCCATCTTTTCCAATAGCTATTGCGTGGTCTAATTTCATTTCTAGCAGATCAAGATGGCCTGTATTGGCAGACAGAATTGTTGGGATTCCGCAGGCTAATGTTTCCATGGCCATCAGATTAGTTCCTCCTTCGCAGCGGCTTGTGAATACTGCTACATCAGCCTGTTTCATAAGGTTTGCCAGCATGCTATTGGCCATAATTGGTGCAAGAAGTATATTTTTTCCGGGTATACCATTGTGACGTAGCCATTCCATTATTTCAGTATTATTTCCTTTTTTAGGTGCTCCACTTATATGCGGAGTTTGAGAAATAGTTTCAAGCCCTACATTGCCAATATTTCCCCAGCACGCTATCAGTAGGGCATCTGGGCATTTTTTTATAAATTCACGATATGCTGCAATTACAATGTCTTGCCCTTTGCGAGCTTCTAGTTTGCCCCCAGCAAATATTATGAATTCATTCTTCAGAAGCCGTTGGATTGGGATTGAATTAAATCTGGATGTATCTACGCCTTGGTGGATCATTTCTGATCTTTGGTAGCCAGAATCAATGAGTAACTGGTGATTCCAGTGCGATCCTGTTATTATCATTCTATATCTCTCTAACGTTTCGATATACTGGGGATTAATAGTTGTGCGCTCAAAGAATGTAACGCCAATTTGGTGGCTTGCCAGGCAGCGAAGTGGTGGTATTTCATTTCCCATGGGGCCCATTGCCACCTGGCAGTTTGTGCTTACTGTTTCCTTTGGAGTTTTGTCGAAATAATTGATTAGTTCGTGGCTATATGCTTCAAGCTCATCTAATTTGATTAGCCAATGTGGATCACAGTGGGGGCTTCTGTCGGCTCGATAAGTTAATACTGGTTTTGCATGCTCGCCCGCTATTAGTGCTTGGGCAAGTTGAATCCCATAGCTACCCCAGCCTGTGTATGGAGTTAGGGGCCAATCAATTAAAAGACGTTGATTTTTCATCTATTTATTTGCGATAGCAACTAGACCCATGAAATTTCTTCCTGCATGCTCTACAGTTAGGAAGCGTGCATTTTCTGTACTAGGCTTCATAATTTGAAAGTGTTTCATTACACCTAAGGTTGCGGCACTCTCTAGGGGGCCGTGGAAGCTGATATCCCTCTCATGCCATAGTGTTGTTTTAAAGTAGCTTTTGGCTTGAATTTGATTCAAGAAGAAGCAGCCTGAATGAGTGTTAAGTGGTTGTTCAAAGTTTATGTTTCCTCCTAGATGGCTGAGTGATAGCTTGTGGGTCATGCTTTGGCGGTAAATTGCTGTTGAAGCTGGATTGTAGTCTCCATCAATGTAGAACCTGTGCAGATGTTTCAGGTCTTCGGTTGTTTCTATTCGATTCGGTTGAAGTAGATATTGATTACCAAAGCATTTATTGAAGTGCCTAAGTTTCAAGAGAAAGTCTGCATCGTGAATTACTATGTCATCCTCAAGGTAGGCGCTATAGTCCCATTCCTCGTGGCTTTCTTGTAGGATTCGATGGCATTCAAATCCTAATTCTTTTGGCGTTCTTGGATGGCATTCGGCTATCTCAAAAGCTCCGGCAATGTGAAGATCTTCTAGTTCATTTAAAAGATGTTTATCTTCCGTGACGCATACTTTTATTTGTAGTGCTCCGCCGCCATCGTTAATGCAATCAAGCCTTTTCTCCAGATGATTCAAGCTCGCTGCCCTCGCTCCAAAAAGCCTATGCAACTGCAGGATTGTGCTCCGTAAGGCAGCGCATCGTGGTTCCGCATTGGGTGATAGAGATCCATGGTTCCCCCCCCCCTCGGGGTTGAAATAGTGGACGATAGCCACCTGTAGCTTCATTTTATTTTCCTTGGAGCACCATAGACCATTGTATATTTCAACATGGTGCCCATGTTTCCATAAAATCCATTCCATTTTTTCCTTGACTCCTTACCGAATTTTCCGCAGGTTGATAGTGAGGGTGCGTACCAGTGTTTTCCTGGTACCAGCTCTGCTTTTATTTTTATGGGCGTTTGTTATGCTTGCCTTGGCAAATGTGGCAGATAGTTGGATAGTTTTTCTAGCGGCTACTCCCTTGGCTTTCGCAGCATTGCTTACTCTCCTTTGTTGGTTGGCGTACCGCAAAGATTTTTATGCCTGATTTTTTTCCAGCGGCTCTGATGTTGCCAGGTGATGCTTTTGATTTAGATAGTCATCAGGTTATGGGGCGAAGGGTCGCAGGCCGTTCTTTTGTGCGTGGTCTAGTTAGAAATCTGCGTTCATTAGAGCATCTTAATATTCTTGTATCAAAACCGGAAGAGATAATTTCCCTTAAATCTCTTTTACAGCCTGTTTTACCACCTCAGGCGAAACTCAAATTTCACATTGGTTTTAGCCCAGAAGGTTTAGTAGATGTTGGTGCTTTACATGTTCCGGATCCTGGTTTGGCTCGATGGGTGCTTCTGCGGGAGGGGCGTGCTACGAATTCTTTATCTATCACAGGGGTGATTCATACACTTTGCTCTCAAAATGTTATCTCCAGCCTAGAGAATCTTGCGGTTGCTCCACTCGAGCCATGGGATGCTTTGGTTTGTACTTCAACGGCTGGGCGTGATGTTGTTGCTCAGGCTATGGCAAGCCAGCATGAGGCCCTATCTCGCCGTTACGGTGTGTGTCTCCCACCCCCCCCTGGTCCCCAATTACCGGTAATTCCCCTCGCGATTGAGGATAGTTTACCTCCAGTTGGTAATAGGAACGATTTGCGCAGTAAAGCAAGGCAATCCTTAGGTATTCCTAAGGATGCTTTTGTTGTGCTCTTTTTGGGCAGGCTTAGTTTTCATAGTAAAGCCCATCCACTTGTGCTATATCGAGCTTTATCTCAACTAAATGCTGAATGTGGTAATGTTATTTTGCTTGAATGTGGTCATCTTTTTAACTCATATATTGCTTCTGCCTATGACGAGTTACATAATTGTTTCCCAGATCTCTCTGTTAGAAGGCTCGGAGGTTTAGAGCCTGCCAGCGAAGAAGATAAGCAGCTTGCCCTTGCTGCTTCTGATGTTTTTGTTTCACTTGCAGATAATCTTCAGGAAACTTTTGGCCTTTCGCTTCTTGAGGCTATGGCTGCTCAATTGCCAACAGTTGTTAGTGATTGGAATGGTTATCGAGATCTCGTTGAGCATGGGGTTTCAGGTTTTTTGATACCTACAAGAGCTGTGCTTAGTTCGGAGCTTCATCTTGACTATTTGGATCAGCAGTATAGGCTAGGTCTTCTTGATTATGATACCTATGTTGGTATACGCAGTCTTGAGGTGATTGTTGAGGAGATTCCTCTACTTAAGATTCTTCGTTTTTTGTATCTTAATCCTGACCGAAGATGTGCCATAGGGGCTTGCGCAAGAGATTTGTGGATACGTAAATTTAGTTGGCCTATTGTCGCTCTTCAGTATCGTTTACTATGGGATCAGCTTGCTGATCTCAGAAGTTCATCTTTTGCCTCATCTCCTCCATCTTCTTTCGCTTCCACTGGTCGTTTATTCCGTAGCTATCCAAGCTCTTTTATTTCTTTTGATTCTCTAATTTGTTCTGGCCACGGCTTAACTTTGCCTGCTTTGCTTTATAGTCCTATGCAAAATACTTTTATGCGTAATCTTTGTGGCGATTCGCTTGATTCTTTGGTTGCTCATCTTGAGTCTTCTCGCGTGATAGACCTTAATAATCTTAAACACTTGGGCGTTGAAAATATTCATCACCAGTCAGTACTAGCTGCTCTAGTAAAGTTTGGAATTGCACGCCCAATACAAGGTTAGATTAATGAAATCTAACGCGCGCTTATTTTTTGTTTGTTACCCTGATACTAACCATACCATCGGTGGTGTTAAGCAAATTTATCGCCAGGTGGAGCTTCTTAATGAATTCAATATTCATGCTTGTGTTCTCCAGGAGAAGCCGGGTTTTAGGGTTAATTGGTTTAAAAGTACCGCTCCAGTTATTGATATACAGGCTTACCTTCAAAGTGCCCCCAATTCTGAAACTGATTGGTTGATACTTCCAGAAACATGGGTTGCTAATATCCCAACCTACTTTCCCGGTATTCGTAAAATTATTTTTAACCAAAATGCATATTATACATTTGGCCTAGATGGTGCGGTTGATTTTAATATACTAAATCTTTACCGTCATCCTGATGTTCGCGCGATAGTTACTGTGTCTGAGGACAATCGCCAATTTTTAGCCCAGGGTTGTGGGCTGCCCGCTGAAATCATTTTTAAGTTGATCAATGGAATTGATGGTGATATGTTTTATCCACCCCAACGCAAAATGCGTAGAATTGTTTTTCTTTCTCGCAAGCATGTGCATCATGCTAGGTCTGTTCAGTTAATGGCAGCTCAGCATCATTTCTTGCATGCATATCCATTTAAAGAGTTGCCAAGGTTGTCCCATGAGGAATTGGCTAGTGAACTTTGTGAGGCCCTGGTCTTTCTTAGTTGTGGTCATCCTGAGGGTTTTGGCTTGCCCCTTGCTGAGGCTATTGCCTGTGGTTGCATAACTGTGGGCTATCACGGCTTAGGGGGCCGTGATTTCTCTACGCCGGCCCTCCACCAAGTGGAATTTGGTGATTTAAAGGGATTTATTAGTACTTTGGCGCGTGTGATCGAGTCTTTTGAGGCTGATCCATCAGGTTCCATTGATGGCTTAATTTGCCATGCAATTCACTTGCGCGCTAAGTATAGCCTTGAGGAGGAAAAGAAGACTGCTTATAATGTTTGGTCTGCTATTCTTGATTTTTAGAGTTGGATACCATTGAGCCTCGCTAGTAATGGTACTTCTAATGTTTTTTGATGGGAAATTCCATGTTCCCATAGCCCGTTTTCTCCCCAGCAGTCGCCGTGATCAGCTGTAACTACAATTGTTTCTTTTTCAAATGCTTTTAGGATAGGACCGATAGTAGTGTCTATATATTTCAGGCATTCTCCTTGTCTATGCCAGCATTCTCTCCGGCGATTTTCTTTTTGAAATGGTATACATGGGTTATCTTCTTTTTCCCAATTAGCTCCTTCGTGCCAATAGGGTACATGTGTTTCTCCTATATTTAAAAATACAAAGATAGGCTTTTCGGTTATTTTGCTAAGTTTTTCCTCTATCCATTTTAGTTGATTTGATAGCTGCCATGTTGTTCCTGTGTAGTAAAAGTCTTCAAAATCTTCAGTTAGTTTTTCCCCTGTTGCTGTTTGAGGATTAAACCATCCCGTAGCACCGCTGCCAATTGTGAAGTAGTTTTCATTTTTAAAGCCTTCTACTATTGACCCTCCTATAAGTTTAAATGCTGCTTCACTTTTGCCCAGAGAACCTGCAAATTCTACTCTAAAAAGTTTGCGATATTTTGAATTTAGATAGTCTTTAGCTTCTCTTATTGATGGTAAAAATCCCATCCACATTGCAGCATGTGATCCATATGTAAAGTGGCTTGGAGCCATGGCTCTATGTAGGTTTCCAACAGCACTTAGCTCCTTAGGCTTGATCCGTTGAAATGTATCGAATCGACACGAGTCCAGAGTCACTAATAGTATACTGCCTTTCGGTGCAGGTGATAGGTTGGATTTCATTTTAAAAGGTTGCTACTTGTTGATTGGAACTCTTAACCAATTTGTCTCTCAGGATGTCTAATGATTCGCTCCAGTTGTGAAATGCTTGTTGCTGATGCACAGTAACATATTGCTCATAGCTACTATTCCTTTGTCTTAGATCTTGCCAGCGCTCATCTGGGAATTGATTTAATAGCAGATCAACGTCTCTGCCGCATCCTGCAGCAAGATGAACAAGTGAGGTGTCTACTGTGATTATCATAGAGCACTGCTTCATTAGTTGCCTCGTGTCTTGCAGATTTTTAATCTCAGCCCGCATTAACCTAACAGAGGGATTGTTTGATCTTATTATATTTTCTTCTTCTTTACTGTAGCTGCTGATGTCATATATCTCATGTTTCTTTTTTGTTTTATCTTTTTCGAGGATATCGTAGTTCTCTACTATTTGCCTGAACGGAATAGACCTGCTAAACGATGAGAGTTTGTTGTTTTGATCTACTTTTGATCGCCAGCAAGCTAGTACCCGCTTTGTTTCTGTTGTTGGGTATTCATCTTTCAGTAAAGCCTGAGGTGATTCTTCTAGTTTGTTTAGGTTTAGCCAAAACCTAAACCATGGGGCGGTAACGTGGCATGCGTTTTTTTCGCCTTTTTCTTCCTCAATTCTGATATTTGGTACTAGCTCTAGTAGTTCTCTTACAATTTTGCAGTTTTGCCCTGTCGGTCGCATTAGAAGGGCTTCTGGGTTTTTTAAATTTTTTCTACTTGCTATTAATATTGCTGCGTTTTCTATCTGATCCCCTATTCCTCCTACCAGGTCTACTGAAATAGGATTCCCTTGGTCAATATGCTTTTTTAATGTGATGTCTAGTGATAGTTGGTTTTTGCTGCCAATAAGTGCTTGCCATGGATTATGGATTTGCCTGTGTCTTAGTATTCTATATTTTGATTGTTGACCTGCTATTTCGGTGATTCCATCTATTTCGTCGAGCCAACTTGAGCAGCCTGCGTAATCTCCTATATATGTTAATAAATTGATGAATTTTAGTTTTTCATTTTTTGATTTGCTTTTGTGTATAGCGATATTAAGTTTTTCTCTCGCTAATTCTAGGTCATTTCCATATAAATACCAGGGTGTGGATTCAATCATTGTGGTTTGCCTTGGTTCAGTCCTTGCCACCCTTGAGCTTAAAGTTACATAGCTCCTTTTTTTGGCTTCCTTGCTACAGCGTTACGACGGCCGCGACCTGGGCAGCAAGCCGCATATAGCCCTTTTGGGTTCCAACAAGGTGGGCAATTTTGTTGTCACCATCCCCTTGCTCACTGCCCTTAAGCGCCGCTACCCAGGGGCCGTGATCGACTTTTGGGGCAGTGAGCTCACCGCTGATTTCGAGCGGGCCCTGCCCCAGCTGGCCTGGCGCTGTTCCTGGGATCGCTCCGAACACAACCTGTTTCAGCAATTGGCCAGCGCCGCCGCAGAACGGCTGGGGGCCGCCGGACCCATTGATCTGTTGATTAATTGCGATGGCTTTAACCCACTTACCCAGGTGCTTGCCAGCTGGCTGCGCCCCCAGTGGGTAGCTGGGGCGGCCCTCAAGGCCAATGGTCGCCAGACCGTGCCCTGGGGTGATCACCCCTTCCAGAAATTTCTCAATGATCCCGATTGGGATTCTCCTGCCTTTGTGGAGCGCTACGGGGGGCTTTTCCCCTCTAACTACATCGCCGAGCTGCTCTGCCGCTTGGCCTACCTGGAGGAAACTGTTACGGCCATCGAGCTGCCCTGGGTTGAGCCCCCCTTCGCGGTGCCTGATGTTTTGATTCATGCCACCACCACCCGGCCGGCCAAGCTCTGGCCCTTGGCCCATTGGCAGGCGCTGTTGGTCTGGTGTGAGGTCCAGAACCTGTCTGTGGGGCTAGTGGGCAGCGCCCCTGCATTGCAGCGGGAGCAGTACAACGCTGGTGATGTGGAAACAGAGCTGTTGGCTAGCAGTGCCTTGATCGATCTGCGGGGTCAAACCAGCCTTATTCAGCTGGCTGGGGCCTGCAAAGCCACCCGGGCCGTTGTGAGCGTTGACGCAGGACCGCTGCATATTGCTGCTGCCATGGGTACCCCCACCCTGGCGATTGTTGGCAATGATGCCGATGGGCTAGGGGCCAGCCCGATTCGGCTTTGGATGCCTCGTTCAGCAAATGCCAGCCGCACCGTCAGCCCCCACAGCTGTTCTGGCTGCGCAGATCTGCGTTTTCGTAACGATGGCTGCGTTATGGAAGGTCACGGCTGCATGGCTATGGTGCAGCCGGATCAGGTGATCGATTGGCTGCGGAAGTTGCTTGCGGCGGACTAACATAACCAGGATTGGAATCCTGGCTAAGCTGCAGGACATGAATAAAAATTTATTGCCTTTCTTTTCTCCATTCCTGCGCATCGAATACTATCTATTAGCCTGGTTTGAATTTTTAGGTTTTTTTCTTAAAGGTAGAACATGGCGGCGGCGCCTCCGGCGCTTGGCCGGTTCCTGGCCTCAGCGGCCATCAGGATTGAGAAGGCTGGCAATTTTTGCTGCTTTTCATGGCCCTGAGGTGAATTTTTCAAATCTGGCCTATCTGCGTTCTCTTCACGCGGCAGATTTCCATGTGGTTTATCTGCACAACGGCCCCATGTCTGCTGCCACGGTGGAGAAATTAGAGCCCCTTTGCGCTGCTGTGCTCGAGCGTCCCAATCTGGGTCAGGATTGGGGCTGCTTTAAGGATGGTTTCCTCAACTTGCGCCGTTATGGCTGGTTAGACAATATTGAATGGTTATTATTTTGTAATGACAGTGTTCATTGTCTTGGTGATCAGGCTGGCGAGCGATTTGCCATGGAGCTTGATCAGCATCTTTCAACAATTAAAGAGCCAGTGCTGGGGCTCTATGAAAATCTGCAGCTTTGGCAGCATTTGCAGAGCTTCTTTGTGGCTGTTCGCCTGGAGGTCTTTAATGACCCTATTTTTGTGAATTTCTGGAAGAGTTACTTGCCGCTCAGCCATCGTTATCACGCCATTAATAAAGGTGAAGTAAGTTGGTCGTTGAGGGTGCTAAATCGCTATCCCCGCAGAGTTTTGTACACCCCTGGAGCCCTGGCCGATTATGCATATAAGGCCTTTAAGGATAAGACATACCTTGGCATTTCCCGTTTGCTAATTCCAAAATGTTGCGCTTCGGTGGTGGATGGTCTTAGGAGTTGTCTTGCTGAAGAAATCAGCGTCGATTCAGATCTCAAGTTGTGGGCCCGTTCCGGCAGATTTTTTACCACTGGTTTTGTTTATTGGGATCAATTGGTGGCCTTAGGAGGCATTTTTGAGAGCACCAATACCAGCCACTCTTGCGCCTTGATGTTTACTGCTTTGTTGGGCTCACCATTCCTGAAAAAAGATATCTGCCGGCATAATATATATACCCTCGCCCAGCTGAGGCAGTTCCTTAAGTACTTTTTCACGGTCCAGCTTGAGCGCTCTGAGCAGTCTGATCTTCTTTTTAATGAGATTATTTCCTCCTACGAAAGCCAAGGAACGCTTGTTAGTTATTTTTTCCGGCCACGGATTGCTTTACGTAAGGGCTTGATGTATCGCGGTTTTGGTATTTCCAAGGAGTTGATGCCTAACTACGGCAACAGTTGAGTCGCTGTTTTGAGCTCCTCCCCATCCCCTGGCACTGTCATTGATTCCCCTGGGCCCGCCCAGCTGGATCTGCTGATAATTGTTTATCGGCCTGGCGCTGCTGAGCTGCAGGCCTTGGTCTCCTGTCTGGCGGCTCAGCCCCCCACGATTCGCTACAGCCTGGCCCTCAACGCCGAGCAGCCTCAGCCCCTCGAGGGCCTGGAGCCGCTTCTGGCAGGGGCGCTGCTCGTGCACCGAAATACCGAAAACATTGGCTACGGCAGGGCCGCCAATCGATTGTTCAAGGCCTTGCCCCATCCGGCCCCCTGGGTGGCGGCGCTCAACACCGATCTGTATTGGCAGCCTGGCAGCTTCGAAACCATGCTGGGTTGGCTTGCATCCCAGCACGATGTGGTGGCAGCTGTTCCCCAGATCCTCAACCCCTCGGGGC
>Ga0247843_1003194_pt1 | contig 27561 bp, 21 predicted proteins | sample LaCruzMarch2017__FD_192420 | JGI IMG/M metagenome (GOLD analysis project Ga0247843, IMG submission 192420) | Freshwater microbial communities from meromictic Lake La Cruz, Castile-La Mancha, Spain - LaCruzMarch2017_8m | ecosystem: Environmental > Aquatic > Freshwater > Lake | place: Spain... | reverse complement strand
TCGCGGTCGGATTGCTTTCCATTACAACGCTAACCCAGCATTTTCGGGCCCTTTTGTCTAGCACTGGTTCTCTTCAAGCCATTGCAATGGATCCACAGCCTCAAGCCAATCGCCCTAAATCTCGGGACAATCTAGTCCCCTCCCTTGTCCTGCCAAGCGCTTTTCTGGCTCGCGCATTGCCACGCCGGGCTTTGTCGTCCATGGTTCGCGAATATGGATCGACAAGAACTGCGGAGCGCGCTGCTCCGCTTGATGAGCGGTAATGGCTACCGCCCCCTGAACAAATCCGAGATTTCCCGCGATCTCTCCCTCACCACCCACGACCGACCGCTGCTCCGCGAGGAACTCGCCGCGCTGACCCGCGAAGGCAAAATCGTCGAGGGCAAGAAGGGCCGCTACGAACTTCCGAAAGCCGGAAAAGCCGGCGGCAACCTGCTCCGCGGCACCATCCGCTTCCTGCCGCGCGGCCACGCCTGGTTCTACCCGGACCTCGTCGATCCCGAAAACCAGGCCACCGGCATCGACCTCAAAACCCACTCCCGCCTCCACATCCCGCGCCGCGAAACCGGCACCGCGCTGGAAGGCGACCGCGTGCTGGTTTCCTTCCACCTCCCCCGGCCCGCCAACTGGCGGCGGACCGGCGGCAAACCCGCCCGCGAGGAAGAGCCCGATGCCCGCGGCAAGGTCGAGAAGGTCCTCGACCGCCGCAGCGGCCGCGTCGTCGGCGTCTTCAAGAAGAAGGGCAAGTTCGGCTGGGTCGAGACCGAGGACCCCGCGATGGACGGCCAGATCGACCTCACCGGCGAGACCACCGCCGCCCCCGGCCAACTCGTCGTGGTCGAACTCGAACAGTGGGAAAAGCAGCAGAACCCGCGTGGCCGGGTCCTCGAAGTGCTCGGCTGGCCCGGCGACGCCGGCGTCGATATCGTCGCCGTGATCCACCGCCAAGGCCTGCGCACCTCGTTTCCGGAAGACGTCATCGCCGAAACCCGCGCCGTGCAGGAGGAAGTCGACGCCAAGGAAATCGCCCGCCGCGAGGACTGGCGCGACCGGCTGGTCATCACCATCGACCCCGCCGACGCCAAGGACCACGACGACGCGATCTGGGTGGAGCGGAACAAGAACGGCTGGACCGTCGCGGTCCACATCGCCGACGTCTCTCACTACGTGAAGCCTCGTACTTCACTCGACAAGGAAGCCTCCGAACGAGGCAACTCGACCTACCTCGTCGACCGCGTCCTGCCGATGCTCCCGCCCGAGCTTTCCAACGGCATCTGCTCGCTCAAGCCCCATGTCAACCGCCTGACCAAGTGCGCGGTGATCGAGGTCTCGACCCACGGCAAGGTGCTCAAGAAGCACTTCTGCGACGCTGTCATCAACAGCCAGTCGAAGCTTTCCTACGAACAGGCCCAGGAAATCCTCGACGGCAAGCCGGCGCCGGAAGGCTCGCCGAAAGGCCTGGAGGAGATGGTCCGCGAGGCGTGGAAAATGGCGTCCGTCCTCCGCAAGAAGCGCTTCGCCGACGGCGCGCTCGATCTCGAAATGCCGGAAATCCGCGTGAAGCTGGATGACAAGGGCCGCGCCGTGGAAGTCCACCAGGTCGAGCACACCGCCAGCCACCAGCTCATCGAGGAGTGCATGCTGCTTGCCAACGAAACCGTCGCGCACCAGCTCAAGATCCGCAACAAGCCGACGATCTACCGCATTCACGAGGACCCGGATTTCGGTCGCCTCGCCGACTACACGGAGACCGCCAAGTCCCACGGCTACACTCCCGGCGACCTCAGCAACCGCGCCCACATCCAGGCGCTGCTCGACTCCGCCAAGGGCCGGCCCGACGAGCACCTGATCAAGCTCGGCCTGCTCAAGAGCCTCAAGCGCGCCGCCTATTCGGCCGAAGCGCTCGGCCACTACGGCTTGGCCAAGGGCGACTACTGCCACTTCACCAGCCCGATCCGCCGCTACGCCGACCTGATCGTCCACCGCTCGCTGCAAGCCTTCCTCACCAATCCGCCGCAGCAGCTCGACAAGGTTCCCGGCCAGAACGATCTCGCCGAATTCGCCCGCCACATCTCCGACACCGAGCGCACCTCCGCCGAAGCCGAAAGCGAGACCAAGCAGATCAAGATGCTCGAGTATCTCGACTTCTGCACCAAACAGGATCCCCAGCCGGTCTTTGAAGGCGTGATCACCGACGTCCGCATGATGGGCTTGATGGTCGAGGCCACCGACCTCGGTGCCCGCGGCGTCATCAAGCGCGAGGACCTGCCGCGCGGCGACTGGCGCTTCGAGCAATCCCAGATGCGCTGGGTCTCCCGCGCCGGCCTCCAGTTCCAGCTCGGCCAGAAGATCCAGATGCAGGTCGCCCGCATCGACTTCCTCGCGAAGTTCGTCGATTTCCGCATCGCCGGCGACGCCCTGCCGGAGTCCGTCGGACCGGTCGGCCGCAGCACGCCGCGCGAGATCCCGTCGAAGAAGTTCCGCTCCGGGAAGCCGCCCAAGGGCAAGCCCGAGCGCTCCGGTTTCAAGGGCAAGGAGAAGGGCAAGTTCGAGAAGTCCCAAGCTCCGGCTCCGCCCAAAGCTAAAACCCCCGCGCCGCCTGCACCGACCAAGTCCAAGCCGCACGCACCACCCCCGCCGCCGGCCAAGGCCAAGCGCCCCGACGCCCGCCCGCCAGCCGCGGCCGCCGAGCAGCAAGACTTGCCCAGCATCCAGTGGTCCACCTCGACCCGCCCCGCCGGCACCCCGTCCCGTTGGACGCCGAAAGAAAAGCCCACAGGCACCCGGTCCAAGTGGTCGCCGAAGGAAAAACCTCCCGGCACTCCCTCCAAGTGGTCCGCCGCCAACGACACCCCCGCCCCGCCGCCGCCCCCAAAGAAATCCCCCAAGCGCCGCCGCTAACCCCCTGGGACCGCGTGCCACCGGCTCGCAGAACGGTCCCCAAAACCCCGCCGCCCCTTCCAGCCCGAATTGGCCTAAGGAACTCCCTCCGGAAGTTCCGGGCCTTGACCGTGGCGACGGCATCTTGCCGCCAACCTCCGTCACCGGAGGGGCGACGCTGGCGGCATGATGCCGCCACCACTTTTCGCACCGCCTCGAAGTTACGACGACTGCCTCCGGACCACATAAGTCTTCGATGCCGCATCGTGCCAGCCCGTGCCGTCCCGGCCGAAGAAGCTCAGCGCGTCGGCCGGAATGAAGCGGCAGAAGGTCCGCAGAAGGAGCCGGTTGCGGCTTGGCTCCCGGCCTTCGGCGTCGGTGACCCTGGCACGGGTGATCCATTTTCCCGGCGTGGTCCGGAAGGTCACCTCCATCGCCAAATAATAGATCAGCAGGCAGCCCCAGCGGAGCGTGCGATCCAACCATTTCTCCGGCCATTCCAACATCGCTTCCAGCCACGCGTCCGGCAAGCCGTGCAACATGAAGGGCAACAGGACCGCCCCGAGGACCAGTCCCAGGACCGTATCGACCGTGAAATGGATCAGTCGCTGCCATTTCGGCGCGTAATTCAAATCCGGGAGCTGGATCGGCAGGTGATTCACAGGGGCGTAATCGCCGATGCGCTAACGAATCCGTCCGAGGGACGCAAGTTCGTCCACTTGGGAGGGGATGTCGATCCTTCTGCCAGGCCGAGGGAAACTCCGTGATCTTTCACCGTCACTCCCACGTCCTCACATCATCCTTCGTCCCCGCGATCCGGTCTTCCCCCTTCGAAAACACCACCACCGGCCGCTCGAGCGTCACCGTCTTCCCCCGGTGCACGAGTGTGACCCCGCGCTCCCCCGGCTTCCGCAGCAGGATCTCGAAGGGCTCTCCCCAACTGTCGTAGATCCCGAGGATTCCCTCCTTCATCACCACGACTTCAGATCATCCTTCGTCCCCTCGATCCCGTCCGGCCCCTTGCTCGCGACCAGCACCCGCTTCCCCTTCACCACCTCGGGCTTCCCGCCATACGTCAGGCGGATCACCTCGTCGTAGTCGTCATCGAGAATCACCCGGAGCGGATTTCCCCATGCGTCGAATAGCCCGACGACCGACTTGTTGTTCGCGGATTCGTAAATCAGCCCGCCTTTCTTCCAGGTTTTGCCGGTCTCGACGACGAGGAAAGGAACACCGCGCGGATTGCCCGGACCTAACAGCATGTCCAGAAGCTGTCGTCCCGCCGCATCTTCGGTGTTGAAGTCATTACCCCCCGGCTCCGGCAGCTTCGAGTATTCTTGGTAAAACACCTCCACCGCCGATGCCGTTGAAACGAGCGTCGTTCGGGTCCTCAGCACCTTGGCGTTTTTGACCGCGATCGGAGTCGAAAGAGGAAATCCTGGCCCCAGCACCGACACCACCGTCATGAAGTAACCCATCGTCAACCCCGCCAACGCGATCGCCTTCCCCCGCAGGCCGCCTCTCGATTTCCGGATCCGAGCCCTCCCCAGATGCCCGCAAATCACCGCCGGGATTCCGGTGAGAAATCCCAAGCTCAGCGACAGCACCCCGCCCGCCAGACTGGCAATCGCCAGCCCCGACCACGGCTTCTTCTCCTCCATCCCTCTCCTCTAACCACCCCGTCCCCCGGAAGCAAGCTCACCCCCACTACCGCCCGCTTGCCCCGGCTCCGTGCTTCCGCTAGGCATCGAGCACTCCCCATGAACCCCTCCCGCCGCCGCTTCCTCGCCCAAGCCGCCACTCTCGCCGCCGGCAGCACCTTCCCGCTCCCCGTCCGCGCCGCGGAAAAGCCCGCCACCGGCAAGGTCCGCATCGGCCTCATCGCCGACATCCATCAGGACATCATGCACGATGCCCCGGACCGCCTGCGCCAATTCCTCAAGGAGGCCATCACCCGCAAGGCCGACGCCATCGTCGACCTCGGCGACTTCTGCATCCCCAAGCCCGCCAACCGCGCCTTCGCCGATCTCTTCGAAGCCTTCCCCGGCAAGAAATACCACGCCATCGGCAACCACGACATGGACGGCGGCTTCACCCGCGAACAGGTCGTCGCCTTCCACAAGATGCCCGCCCGCTACTACCGCTTCGAACTCGGCGGCATCACCGGCATCGTGCTCGATGGCAACGACACCCCGCCCGAACACAAGGGCGGCTACCCCAGCCACATCGACGACACCCAGATCGCCTGGCTGGAACGCGAACTCGCCGCCGCCACCACCCCCGTCTTCATCTTCTCCCACCAGAGCCTGGAGCGCCCGAACTGCATCCGCTCCCAGGAAAAAGTCCGCGCCTTGTTGGAAGCCGCCAAGCACCCCGACGGCACCCGCAAGGTCGCCGCCTGCCTCAACGGCCACTGGCATCTCGACCTCGCCCGCGAGATCAACGGCATCCCCTATCTCCACATCAACTCCGCCTCCTATTACTGGCTCGGCGACAAGAACCGCCGCGAGCGCTACGACGCCGCCATCCACAAGGCGCACCCTTTCATCGCCTGCACCGCACCCTACCGCGACGCCCTCTTCACCTTCCTCGAGATCGACCTCGACGCCCGCACCTTCACCCTCTCCGCCGGCCGCAGCGAATGGGTCGGCCCCTCGCCGCAGGAAATGAACGCGATGTATCCGGGAATCGAGAACGACTGGGTGGTCCCGGCGTGCAGCGCCAGAGACGGCAAGCTGGCGGGCTGATGCTCCTTTGGCCGGGCACCTCCGGACGTTGACAGTAGCCGCTCCATCGGCAAACCTACTTGAAATGGAAAGGGAATCCACGAGTTCCGAAAACGCGGGCATCGATCCAAAGGGGTCCACCGCCTCGGGCATACACCCCGGCACACTGGCCGTGTGTCTCGCCTGTGCTGCGGTCGTTGCCTGGTTCTACTTTTTCGTCGCGGCTCCTGGTGCCGGGGGTGATCTTTCCACGCTCTACTGGTTGGAGACGACGTGGAATAAGGAAACCGATTACGAGCATGGCTTCCTCGTCCCCGTGATCATGGTCGGACTGATCGCCTTCCAGTGGAAAAACCTGCGCAACGCCGCCGGCTCCGGAACCTGGGCCGGACTGCCCGTAGTGCTTCTCGGTTGCCTGTTTTTCGTCGCCGCCCAGAGAACCGGCCAGCCACGCCTCGCCGTCGGCGGCTTGCCGATGATCCTCTGGGGCTCTTCGCTCTACCTCTGGGGATGGAAAACCGGCCGACTGCTCTTCTTCCCGCTGTTCTTCCTGTTTCTCGCGATTCCCGTGCCGGAATTTCAGCAGGCAACCACCCGGCTGCAGATCCTGTCCACCCACTTGGCGCAGTGGGGCGCGGAACTCTTCGGGATCCAGACGGTGGTGCAAGGCACCGAGATCCGGTCCCTCGGCGAAAAATGGGAACCCCTGGAAATTAACGAGGGCTGTGGCGGGATCCGTTCGTTGATGGCGTTGATCATGATCGCCTCGGTGTGGGCCTACCTCGCCCCGGTCTCGCTCTGGAAGAAGGCCCTGCTCTGCCTCGCCGCCTTCCCGCTCGCGATCTTCGGTAACATGCTGCGGCTGACGTCGATCTTTGTGATCTCGGAATACGGCAACCCGCATTTCGCGAGCAACACTTGGCATGACTGGTCGGGACTGCTCTTGTTCTACCCCATCTCGCTGATGCTCCTGCTCGGCGTGCACTCGGTGCTCGAAGGCGGGTTGCCATGGAAGCGCCGCAAGAAAATCGCAGTGCGGACCATCGTCCATAAACCCGTGGAAGCCAACTGACCCGTCATGAAGCGTCCCCTCATCCTCCTCGCGCTCCTGACAGCCGGCCTTTCGACCGCGTTCCTGCTGCCGGAGTTCCGCCAGACCCCGTCCGCGGTCCGCATGGAAATCCAGGAAAAACTGGGGTCTTGGACCGCCCATAAGGTTTTGGAGACGAAAAAGGAGCGGGAGACCCTGGCACCCGACACGAGGTTCTCCAAGGCGGTCTGCCTCAAGCCGCGTGACGGGAATTCCTCATTCTTCTACACGGGTCCGCAGGACGTGGCACACGTTTCCATCGTGCTCTCGGGCTTCGATCTCGCCAACTCGATCCACCGGCCCGAGCGCTGCATGCCGGCCCAAGGGCACGAAATCTACCAATCGGAGAAGCTGACCGTTTCGGTGAAGGGCGACCGTCAAGTCCCCGTCCGGCGGCTTCTCTCGATCCAGACGCTCAAGGACGAAGAGGGCAACGTCGTTTCAAGGAATAACGCGGTGACGTATTACTTCTTCGTCGGGCACGAGCGGATCACGGAAAATCACACCCGCCGGACCCTTTTTGACATCAAGGACCGGCTCGTGAACGGCGAGGCTCAGGGCTGGGCCTACATCTCGGTCACCATGGAGTTTGGGAGCGGAAAAGCCGGCCTTTCAGGAGAACTTCCGGACTTCGAAACTGCCGATCTAGCGGTCCGTAATTTGCTCGGCGAGCTTGCCGCCGGGAACATCGCCTGGGAGCAGATCCGCGTGGGTGCCTGAACCCTGATTTCACTGGACCGGCTCCGGGACGACGCGGGCGCCCTCCAGAAAGCGGATCGTCTTCTCCAGCCCTTCCACCAGGTCTCTAGTTTCCTTGCGAAGGTAACCCGAGCTGCCTTGTTCGGCAGCATCGCGCAACAATTCGCGAGCGCGGATAAATTGGCCGAGGGCCTCGCCCGCCCGACGTTCTTTCACCCACGCTTGATACCACCGGCGGTAAAGGTGGGCGGCGAAATAGTAGCGGGCCCAAAAATTCCGCCCCATCCCCCCTTCGAGCACCACCGCCCGTTCGAAGGCACGGTCCGCTTCGTCGTCTCGACCCAGCAGCGAAAGCAAATTGGCGCGGTTGACCGCCCACTCTGGATCGAAAGGATTCAACTCCTCCGCCTGTCGGTAGAAGTCCGCAGCACGGGTCCGCCAGATCTCTTGTTCCGGAAGGGGCTTCCCCTGCCACTCGGCAATCTGGCGACTGAGGTGCCCGGCCTCGCCCGTCAGCTCGCCAGATGGCCATGACTTTGTGGCCCGTTCCAAGGTGTCAATCGCCCGCGCCGGGTCTTCCACGACAAGCAATTCGCGGCCGAACAGCGCCGGCCACAGCGTCCGATAGGTCTGCGTCCCAACCCAGCCCACCCACCCGAGAACCAGCGCCCCCGGCACGACCGCGCACAAGGCAAGGATCGCCGGCCACCGGCGGCCCGGATTCCCCTCTAACAGCCCGCCGCGCCGGGGCAACGCCAGCCCGAACGCCATGCCCAGATAAAGCGCACCGGGCAAGGTGTGAGTGACGAAGCTGAAATTCGAATGCGCCAGGGTCCCGACCATCGCGGCCAAGCCCCCGCAGCAGACCGCATCGAGCGCGCCCCTCTCTCTCAAGTCAGCGCTTTCCCGCCCGACCAGCCCGGCCACACCGGCCAGCCCCACCCCGCCTGCCGCCGCGATCACCAGCAGGGCTCCGATCCAGCCGTAGTCGACGGCGACCTGCAGCAGTTCGTTGTGAACGAAGTCGTCGTTGAAGCGATCCGCGGTACCGTCCTGCTGGGGATTCCATTCTGCATTCTTTCTCCAACCGAAACTCCGGCTGCCGCTGCCCGCCATCGATTGTCCGTTTGCAATCTTGATCGCGGAGCGAAGAAAGGCCAAACGAAAGCGATCATCCGATACCTCAACCAAAGATTTGGTGCCGCCGCGCCTTTCTTGCACGAGCTTGAATCCCAAGGGTAGCAGCAAGGTGACCACCAGCGGCACCGCGATCGCCAGCCCGATCACCACCCGCCGGTTCCGGGACTTGTCGCGCCACGCGATGAGTCCCGAGGTGACCACCAAAACCATCCCCGCCAGACCCAGGCTCAGAAAGCCGCCGCGCGAACCCGATATCAGCACGCAAGCGACCGCCGCCAGCGCACCGGCCGCTTGCAGAACCCGTTCGCTCATCCGCTCCCGACCCCAGATCGCCCGGGCGGCGAGCATGACCGCGGAGACCAGGGAAAAATCGGCGAGGTGGTTGTAGTGACCGAAAAAGCCCGATGGCAGCCCCGCCGGCCGAGCCGCAAAGGGCCACGCAAAGGCCGGGTCACGGACCTGCACCATGCCGATTCCCGCATGCACAAAAGCCAAGCCCGCCAAGGTCGCCATCACCATGCGGATCGCCACGCCCTGTGCCGGCATCCGCCAAATCCACGAGCAAGCCGCGAACAGTCCCACCGCAAGCAGCGCGTCGGATCGCGCGAACTCCTTCACCGGGCTCCCCGTGCAGCGCCAGAGGATCCAGCCGCAAGCGACGGCCACCAGGCCATACACCGCCCGCGTCGCCACACCGGCCGGCCGCGTCCCGGGTTTGTCAAAGCAGGCCGCGGCCAAAGCCGCCGCCAGCGCCATCAGTGCCGGACCCCAAGTGTAATCGAGGGTCTGCCCCCCGAACACCACGGCCAGCACGAGGGCCAGCGAGAAGAAGAATCCGGACAGGGCTTGCATGGATGAGTCGGTGGGTCGGTGCCAAAACACCGAAACACTGAAACTCCGGATTACAAAGCACCAAAAAGACATGGCGCGGAGACTGCGGGGCTGGTGATCTTCCGCCGTGCGATCCCTGCTGCTGATCATCACCTTGCCGCTGCTCACCGCCGCGACTTGGCTTGCATGGCAGCACCGCTTTGAGGTGGATCCTGCGCATCCGACCTTCGATCTCGCCGACCTGGTCGCCGCCACCCCGCCCGCCGCCGGCGTGGCTTGGGAAAACACCCCGTCAGGCCAGCCGGTGCTCGCGCTGAAAGTCGGCACCCCCGCCCACCCGGTTGTGCAGCGGTTGCCGCTGCCGGGACTGCCGCCGGCCGAGTTCCTGCTGTTCGATTTCAAAGCGCAGGCACAGGACCTCACTCCCGGCCCGATGCCTTGGGCGGACGGGCGCTTGATGATCGAGTGGCATCCCGAAGGCCGCCAAATGGAGCCGGAATACCTCGGATCGGCCCGGGAAAACTACGCCACTGAGATTTCCTGCCTCGTCGCATCCTCGGACCTCGGACCCGCCTTGCCGGTCCTGCGCTTGGAGCACCTCGGCATTTCCGGCAGCTTCCTCCTGGAGCGCTGCCGGATCACCGTCGTGCACGAGACCGGCTGGTGGCGCTACGGCCGCTGGCTTCTGCTCGCCGGTTGGTTCGCTTGGGCGGCCGGCGTGGCAACTTCCGGGCGCACCTCCGGCCTTGCTCGGCCTTTGCTGGCTGCAGCCATCTGGCTGACCTGCGCCACCCAATGGGCCGTGCCCGGGCCTTGGCAAGCGCTCCGCCCGATGGCCGCGAACTTCGCCAGAACCCCCGCCCCCGCGGCACCTGCCCCGATCGCCCCTGCGGTCCAGGCCCCCCCACCCGCAACCGTCGCCCCGGCAGCGCCCGCCGCGGAACCCGCCGCCGCCGAATCCCTCGGCGAGCTCGAATTCAGCGGCAGCCTGCTCCTTATGATCAAGGACAAGATCAAGCAGGCGCGCCCGCTTTTCCACGTCCTCCTGTTCTTCTTCCCGGCCCTCCTGTTCGCCGGGCTGGCCGGGCGCTGGCGCTGCGTCGTGCTCACCGCCGCACTCGCCGCCGGGATCGAGGGCGCCCAATACCTGTTCGGCTACGGCTTCGACCGCACCGACGTATTCGACCTGCTGCAAGACGCCGCCGGCATCGGCCTAGCACTGATCGCCCACCACCGGCTCACCGGCTGGCTCCGCAAACGTCGCCACGGGGGTAATCCCGCATCGCTCGCCGACGCCTCACCCGGCCAACCGACCTAACTTGCCCCGCCAGCCGTCGCGAAACGCTTTCCACACCAGCGGCAAGCGGTCCGGTCCATCGACCGACGCGACACAAATGGCATAGGCCAACGCCATCGTCAGCGCACCGAAGGCCCCGCTCTGCCGCCGCTTCAGCCACACCATGTTGCGCACCTTGTAGTGCAGCTTCCAGTCGGACAGACCGCGTTCGAGAAAGAGACTGCGGCCGAGAAAACGCCACTGCACCAGATCCGCGGGACCCGGATGATCCATCACCGCTCCGGTCACGGCGTAGGTCGCGAAGCCGGCCTGCTCGATCCGCCACGGATACTCCTCGTCCTCTCCGCGGATGAAAAGCTCGCCCTTCACCGGCCCCGCCACGTCGCGGATCTTCTTTGAAATCATCGCCCCGGTCCACACGCCCCGGCTGCGGACCCGCGGCCCCTCGGGAAGCTCGGCGCGGCTATTCGCCAGCATCACCGAGCCATCATCCGCCACCAGTTGCAGCGGCCACGTGAAGCGCCCGCTCGCCGGATCCTCCTGCAAGGGATGCAACAGCACGTCGTCCCGCCACGGTTCGCCCAGCATCGCCGCCAGCGCATCCGGCCGCGGCCACGAGTCGTCGTCGAGGATCCACACCGCGTCCATGCCGATGGCAAAGGCGCGCTCCATCGCCGCGCGGACCCCGCCGGCGTTGCCGAGATTGTCGCCGAGGTCCAGCACCTCCAGCCGATCCCAGCCGAGTGCCGCCAAAGCCTCGCGCGTGCCGTCCTCCGACGCATTGTCACCGACGATCACCCGGTCCGGCTGCCGCGTCTGCGCCCGCAGCCGCCGCACGCATTCCAGCGCCATCTCGCGCCGGTTGTAGCTGGCGAAGACGATGGCCACTTTCGGACCGGCACTCTCTCCCTCGGGCAGGCTCATGATTTGATCTTCAGCACCTGCTTCCACCCCCTCGCGGCGATCCACAGGACCCCGTCGACCAGCCCGTTGAGATAGGGATCTTCAAAAAGCGTCACCCCGTGCACCCGGCGGATCGCCCGCGACTCGACGTGCTGGCGCTCCGCCTTCAAAGCCGCGTCCATGTCCCGGGCACGGCCCAGATGGCGCATCGACGCGTTCGCTCCGTGCAGACGGAACTCCGCCAAACTCCCCGGCAGGTGACGGAAGGTCTTTCCGGCCTGATGCAGCCGGGCGTAAAACTCGCCGTCCATCACGTAGCGGAAGTCCTCGCGCAGACGTAAGCCGGCATCGATCACCGACGCCCTTCGGTAAAAGGCCGCGGTCGAGCCGATGTAGCAATGGTGGTGGACATGCACGAAGGGCGACCAGCCCGGCAGACGGACCGTCCGCAAGTGACCGCCGTCCTCCGCGATGAAATCGAAATCGCCATACACCACGTCTTCCGACGAGGAACGTAGTACTTCGAGCAAGCCCGCCAGCGCGCCCGGCTTCAGGCGGTCGTCGGCATTCAGCCACATCACCCACCCGCCCCGCGCCCGGTCGAAGCCGCGGTTGATCGCCTGGGACATGCCGTTGTCCGCCTGCTGGATCCACGTCGCATGGGGAAAGCCCGCGACCACCGCCGCGCTGTCATCGGTCGACCCGCCGTCCATCACCAGATGCTCCAGCGTCACGCCCTCCTGCAACGCCACGCTCGCCAGGCATTCGGCGAGGAAGCGTCCGTAGTCCAGGCTCGGGGTGATGATCGTGAAATCAGGCATCGTCTTTCATCATGGCCACCAGCATCCCGGCCACTGCCGGGGCATGCAAGCGCGCCGACCAGCGCTGCGAAATCTCCGCCGCCGAACGCCGGCCCTCGCGCCATGCCGCCAGCTCGGCGACGATCGCATCGACATGCCCCTGCGTGTCATCGCTCGCCGCCAGCCTGCCATCGCCTTCGGCCGTGAACCATCGGAAGCTCGACAAGGAAGGCGAATCCGACGCCACCACGCTGGCCCCGCAGCACAGCGCCTCGCCGCTCGCGATGTGGAAGGACTCGAAGGCCGACGGGCACCAGCCGACCTGCACCCGCGACCACAGCGCCGCCAGCTCCGCCGGATCCAGCCGGCCTCGCAGATGAATCCGCGGGCGCAGCGCCGGATCGAGCGCATCGTGCCAGCTCCGCAGCGCGTCCGTGATCCCGCCGACGATGTGAAGCACCACGCCCGGCTCGCGAGCCAGCAACCGCTCGGCACCCTCCATCAGCCGGTCCGGCCGCTTCTGGGCCAGGTCATGCCAGCGCCCGACCGTCGCCACCGCCACCTCGCGGACGGCATTTGCATCGCGCCGGTATCGCGGATCCACCGCATGCGGCACCAAGGCGACTTTCCGCGCCAGTTCATCGCCGCCATGACGTCGGCAAAAAGTCCGGTGATGCTCCGCCGCCACCGGCGAGACACAGCCGATCACATCTCCCTGCGACAAGTGCCGCGCCCGCAGCGCATCGCCTAACAGCAGACCCGTGGTCAGTCCTTTCGCCACCCGCCCCGCCGCGCGCCGCCACCCGCCCGGCACCCTGCCCGCCCCGGTCAGCACCGCCTGTTCGCGGAGCCAGGCCTTGAGGTCGATCGAAGGACTGACCAGCCCGCCGTTGTCCTGGTTGAGCACCAGAAAAACCCCCGCACGCCGGATGGCGCGGGCTACCGGGAGGAAACGCGGGCTGCCCCACGCGTAAAGAACCACGCCGTCGATGCCCAGACCCGCCCACCATTCGGCGGAACGCAACTTCGCGGCGTCCACCCGCAGCAGGTCCGGCTGATCCTCGGGCCTCGGCACCCCGGGCATCACCGCGCGGCTCGCCATGCCCAGCGCCTGGAACCCGCGGCACAGCAGCCCGCTGTCCCGGGCGAAGAAATCCGGCCCGCCGCCAAAGTCCTTCGGCGTGCAGGTGTACCACCGCATGCCGCTCATTTCGCCGCCTCGCTCAGGCGTGCATAGACATCCCCGAACTGCAGGCTCTCACCGCGGAATTCCTCCAGCACCCGCAGCATGGAATCCGCGCTCCGCCACTCCGGGCGCGAGAATTTCATGCTCTCGCCCCAGCTCAGGTTGAACTCGTAGTTTCCGAGTTCCATCAGCCTCCCGATGCAGTCCCGCGCGTGTTCGTAAAGCTCCGGCGTCCACTCGAAGGACAGAGCCGGCACCGGCTGCGAAAGCCCCGCCAGCACCTCGACCTCGTGACCTTCCACATCGATCTTCACGAAGCGCGGCATCCCGTGCTCCGCGATCAAGGCGTCCAGCGTGGTGACCTCCACCTCCTCGGTCCGCCCCCAGTCCACCCCGCGGAAGCGGCCGGACTCCTGCGTGCCGCGGATGAAGCCGTCCGACATCGAGGACAGCACGTGGACCGATGAAACATGCAGCGTCGCGACGCCCGCCGCACGCCCCGCAGCCTTCGGCACCAGGATCACCCCGGCATCCGCGGCGAAGCGCGCGGCCAAGCGCTCCCGGCAACTCGCCTGCGGCTCCACCGCCACCACCCGGCAGCCGATGGCCCGGAAGCAGCGGACCCGGTTGCCGAGGTTCGCGCCGATGTCGAAGCACAGGTCGCCCGACTTCACGAAGCCGGCATAAAACTCCCGGAACGCGGCCTGTTCGCGTTCGTCCTTGGCACGCGCGCCCAACCAGCGGTTCAGCAGCGGCGGCAGCAGTTGGTCGGCGATTTTTTTCAGTAGCATCGGTTGCGGAACGTTAATGGTTAGGGGGCCTCGCGGCAAAGCCTGATCGCATCACAAAGTCCCGAGTGCTTCAGATCGCCAAGCGGTGACGCAGCCGGACCGGGCTCGCAGCGCGTGGTAAGTAGTCCCGGCTTCAGCCGGACGCAGCACGGGCGATGCGGACTTTTCCAGTGATGCGGAGGCAGAGGGACCACTCGTTCCGGCTGAAGCCGGGACTACGTACGGCATGAGCCGCAGCCCTCCCGTTCGTCCCATGGTCACTTCAGACATTCACCGTCTCCCACCCGGGACACAGCTTCTCTTCCATCGGCACGCGGATCGCGCCGTTGGTCCAGCGCGGCGGACAGAGCACCTGCTGGCCCGGCTTCCGGCCCAGCCACGCCGCCCACCACGAGTAGCTGCTGTTCGCGATCACGTGATGCCCCGCCAGGCTCATCCGGTGCAGGTCCGCCAACGGATCGGCGTCCGCTTCCATGACCTGCTCGTCGCCGCCCTTGAACTGCTCCCGGCACCACGCCGGATCATCGGAGAAAATGAAAAACCGCGCGCCCGGCAGCCGCCCGCGGAGCCGGTTCATCGCCGTCCGGTAATAATCCGTGCCGCAAACCTCGAAGTCAGGGATCCGCGTGAAATCGGTGCGCCTCACGTGGACCGCCACCGACTTCTCCGACCGCAAGCCATCGGGAACGCGGAGCCCCGCCACCGCCGGACCGGGATCGACCTCGCGCCGGATCTGCCCCGCGATGCCCTCGAAAAACAACGCGGACTGGAAGTAGCCCATCAACACGCAATCCCTCGGTGCTTCCAGGATCCGCGGATCGAAGGACTGGTCGACGGCGCTTTCCCGGACCACCGGGAGGCCGCGGTATTCCCAGTAGTGCTTGCCGGTGGTCTTCAGCAGCGCCCGCGCGCCGAGCGAACAACGCCGCACCACCTTGGCCCGTAGATCGAGCCGACGAAGACAGGAGACCTGATTCCAGCCCGCCCGGTCGAACCACGATGCATCTAGTACCAGCGGCACCCCGTGACGCTCCGCCAGCACCCGGCCCAGCGCGTACTGGAAGAGGTTGTTCCCCAGCCGGCCTAACATCACGACGCGGATCATCGGTGGCAATCAGTCGGGGACATCGCGTGATCGGAGCAAAGGGATGCCGAATCCGATCAAGGCGAAAGGCAGATACATCAGCCCGTAGCGGTCGCGGATGAAGCCGAGGTCGAGACCGCCGCCGATCCAACTGAACAGGATGACCGCCGCAAGCATCGGGAAAAGTGTCACCAGCGCGCTCCAGCGGAACAAGTCCCCGGCCACCCTTTCCTCCCGCGATTTCAGCAGGAATCCTGCGGCGAGAAAGGTAAGCAACAGCGTGCCGAGGATCACCGCCTTGCTGGCATACGGATAGACCAGATCGATCGCCGCCAACTTGTTGCCAGTGGGCAGCGGCGTGAACCCCGCGGGGTCCGGTAGGTAGAAAGCGAGGCAGAGGCCCAGCGACACCGCCCCCGCAATCCCGGCCGAAAGACCGGCCCGGCGCCATCCCGCGAGCCGCCACATCGCCACCGCGAAAGGCGGCAGCAGCAGCCCGTAGTTCGGCCGCGAAGCGAGGCAGATTCCGAGCAGCAGCGATGCCACCACCAGCAGCCCGACAGGCGACGGACGCCGGCGGCCCAGCGCGAGGCAAAGCAACATCGCCACCGGGACATAGAGCCCGTTCGAGAGCATGTCGCCGCCGGAGATGAATTCATGCTGGGCGGCCGGGGACAGCGCCATCATTCCAATCGTCAACGCCAGCGCCACCGGACGGCCCGCCGGCCACCACGCGAGGGTGATCAGGAAGACCAGCACCCAGAACAGGTTCTGATAGGCACTGTTGCCGGCCACCGCAAAGGGCGTTCCGAGTGCAATCGCACCCGGCAACAAGGACAGCGGCCCCGCCTTGTCATTCGGCGGGTAATAGGGCGTCTCGCCATCGAGCAGCCGCTCCACCGCGAGGTTCAGACCGGTATCGCGATCGCTGCTATTCGCCACGCCGCGCGCGTTCTCGAGCGGATAGCCGATCGCAAAGACCACCGCCAGACCGGCCAGCAGCACGCCGCAAAGGATCCCGAAGCGACGGCTCGACCAAGCTTCCACCCGCGGCAGGCAGCGGCGTATCAAAAACCAGCCCAAGGCAACGAAAACCACATAGCCGAACACCCCGGCCAGCCCGAGATAACGGTGGAGCAGCGGCAGCGAGGGAAACGCGAACAGCAGGCTGAAGATCGCCAGCTGCCACGCGGACCGCCGGTCGGTATCGGGCCTGCTCGTTTCGCGAGAAGGTTGAGGGCTGTTGGTTGAGAGTTGTGAGTCCATCCGCACCTAAAAGGCGACGCCAGTCGCAAGTTCAAACCGATCAACACTCCACCCTCGACGATCAACTTTGCGTTCAGCGCTCATGCTCCGGTCACACCAATGGCTTCCAGATCGTCGCACCACGCGGCAAGCAGGGCTTCCTCGCCCGCGCCGACCCAGCCGCCGCGGATCAGGGTCTCATAGCAGCTCTCTAACATCCGTCGCATCGTTGCCCCCGCCGGAAAGCGCAGGTCTTTCAGCGCGATGCGGATCTTCTCGTTGTTCGAGTAACCCGGGACCTCTTCCATGAAGTCGCGGTGCAGGTCGTGCTCGTTGCGCTCATGCCAGACGGTCGCGGCGTGAAAGCGGATGCCGTGGCCCATTTCCTTCAGCACCCGCTGGGCGACGAAGCTGCGCCAGATATCGGTCATCCGGAAACTGCAATGGGCCGGCAGATAGAGCAAAGGCAGCGCCGGTGCGAAGAATGTGGTGTTCTGGCTGTTGAAGGGGCACCAGGCATCGCCGCCCAGGATCACCGGCCCGGCCGCCGGGTCGAAGTCAAAGGGCAGCGGGAAAAGCATCCGGTAAACCGCGTCCACATCCGGGTTGTTGTCGGCAAGTCCTTGCTGGACCGGACAATCCCGCGCGACCATTTCACCCGGCTCCGGCGGCGTGTCGCGGGCATGGGGCAGCGGTATGCCGCGCGGATAAATGAAAGCATCGGTGAAATAGCGGAACACGTTCACCCAGCCATCCGCCACGACCTCGCGGCCGGCGGCTTCCAGGCTTCGCGGCAGCCAGAAATCGTCGCGCGGATGATTGTCGTCGTCGGTCTCCACGATGACCCGCGCGCCGCCGGCCATCGCCGCGAGGTAGCCGAGGTTCTTCCGGGTGTAGGAGCGCTCCGGGCAGACCTGACCAAGCCGGTGGCCGGACCCGCGCTGATCGTCCAGCGAGAGGAAGCGGCAGCCGTCGATGTGGAAATCCGCCGGGCTCTTGCTGTCGCCCGCCACCACGAAATCCCAGCCCGCGCGTTCGCATCCCACCGCGAGGGATTTCATGACTTCATTGGGCGGGCCGATGGAGGTGAGGACGAGAGCAGCAGCGTGGGACATAAGAAAAATTCAGATCACCGGCGACTTTCCGCTCACACGCAGCAAGCAGTAGTAGAACAACACAACCACCGAATTGCGGATCGCCCCTTCGGAGACCCGCGGCGACGGTGCCCGGTAGTGGATCGGCACCTCGATCAATTTCTCGCGGCGCAGCAGGTGGCGCAGCTCGGTCTGATAGAAATGCGCGGTCGAACGCAGCGGATGGTCGACCACCCGCAGCAGCACGGCACGGCGGAATGCCTGATAACCCGAAGTCATGTCGGCGAGCCGCGCGCCGAGCAGCCACTTCGCCAGCCAGGTGCCGCCCTTGCTCAGGAAGCGCCGCCCGAGTGGGGAATCGACCATCGAGCCACCGTTGATGTAGCGGCTGCCGAAGGCGCAGTCGTTGCCCTCGTTCAGCGCCCGCAGGAAGGCCGGGATCGCCCGCGGGTCGTGGGACAGGCCGCCGTCCATTTCGATCACGATCTCATGCCCGCCCGCCAGCGCCTCGCGGAAGCCGTTGATATAGGCATCCACCACGTTCCGGTTCTGTGGCAACCACCTCGTCTGGAAGCGCGGATCGCTCGTCTCCAGCTCGCGGCAGAGATCAAGCGTCCGGTCGGTCGAGACCTTGTCGATGATGAAGTAAACGATTCCCCCGCTCATCGCATCCATCACCGCGGCCAACCCATCTGCCAGTTCCGGCAGTTCGGCTTCCTCGTTGGCCAGTGGAATGACCACGGCCCAGTTGTTTGGATAAGGTTTCATCGGGGGGCGGACGGGACCGTGGCTCCCGTCGCGGGAAATGTCAGGCTTTCCAATGAAGGATCGCCACATCGCAAAAATGATCGGCTGGCCCGAGAAGATCCGCCGTCTTGTCGATCCCCGCCGGCAGCCCCGCGTCCCGGAGCATCGACAGCAGTTCTTGGTCGGACCGCCCCCCGATCGTGGCGGCAAAAACCCCCGCGTTGCTGACGATCACGCCGCGGCCCGCGCCTTTGAGATGCTTCTCAAGGTAGCCGTCCTGAATCTCCCGCGTGAGTTCCGTGAAGGCGTAGTTCGAGACGAGGCAGCAGTCGCCGGAGTCGATGTCCGCATCGTCCGCCAGGCAAAACCGGCCGAGCCCGCATTCCTCCATCATCCGGCACGCGGCGGCTTCGACCTGCGGCAGGTCGACCATCCGCGTGCTCGCTCCGGAGACCACCGCATTCATCGCGGCCAGCCCGCCGAAACCCACGCCCACTTCGATCACCGTGCCGCCGGGTTTCACATAGCCCTCGCGCTTCAGCCACAGCGCGGTGGCCAGGTAGCGCAAGGTCGTCGGGCTGAAAGCCCGCGGCAACCCGAGCAGCGGGCCCGGCCAGCGGATCGGCGTGCCCCAGGAGTCGATCGCCGCGATCTTCGGGTCGTCCAGCACCGCTTCGTCCCAAGAGCGGATCCGCCCGGCATAAAAGCGCCCGTCCACCGGCCCGACCGTCTCGACCACGTCGCACACCGCTTTCAAGCGCCGGAATCCCGCGCTCGTCCGGGCACCGCTGGCCAGGGCTTCCGCGGCAACCGGCCACGGAAGCGATGACGAGATGCTCGACCCGTCCGTCCCGGTCCCGCGAAGCAAGTCCTCCGGCGAGTCCATCCGCATCCCCCGGAACCACTCCCAGCAGCGGTCGTGCAGCCGCTCGTTGATGGTTCTTTTTTTCACGGGTGCAGAGGGTCGGACGGGAACATTCGAGGCGACCGGCGGCACTGGATTCCTGCCAACAGGTTGATCGACCACCTATCAGTGTCGCATATCCGATCAATCTCTAACATCCAATGGCCGTTTGACGAAACGTTGTGACCATCTTGTCCACCACCACGCGGGCGGCATATTTCTCACGCAGCATCATTCCACGGGCGAAGATCACGTCTTCCGAAAGGGCGAGCACATCGTCGAGCGCACGGAACAGGCTATCGGGATCCTTCAATGAGAAACCTCCCTGCTTTCCGGCACTCCCGAGGATCTCCTCAATCGAGGTGCCAGCCGTATAGCACACCGGTGTTCCCAGGTAGTAGGCTTCCACTGCGGGCAGGCCGAACCCTTCGATTTCCGACGGGAAAACCAGTGCGCGCGCCGCTTCGAACTGCGAGCGAAGTGCCCGGTCGTCGAGGAACGGCAATAGCACGATCCGCGGGCACTGATGCGTGAGATGGGCCACCTCTTCCGGCACTTTTCCCACCACATGGAGCTTCGGCAGACCCGGCGTCCGTTCACTTTCGGCAGCCCACAAACGCAAGAGCCAGGCGGTCCGCTTGTGAGGCTCGCGCGATCCGAGGTGCAGCACGTAGTCGGCCTTGGACGGCGACTGCGGCTGGGGCACATCTTCATACAAGCAAGGCTCGTAGGTCACCGTGATCTCCTTCGCAGGAATCCGGTGCCGTTCCATGAACACTTGGATCTGCTCTTTCGCCGATTCGGAAATCGTCAGGATTGCATCGGCATGGCGGAGCGTGTGCCGCAACATGCTGGCCCAGTAGCGATACTCCATGTCGGTCCGCCATTCCGGATAGTGGTCACTGTAGTACTGGATGATCGTGTCGTGGATGGTCACGACCGAGGGCGAGCAAGCCCGGTGGATCCGGGGCAGGAAACCCTTGGGAAAGTACCACAAGTCCGGCTGCTTGCGCAACTGCCAGAGCGGGTGCAGGTGATCGGTGACCACCCGCGAGATCCGGCTCCTTGTGCTCCACGGCACGACCGAAGATTCGCCGCCAGCGGGCATCTGAATCGACGACCGCGATGTAATACCCTTGAGGGCCAGCGACTGCCGCGTGGCAAGCTCACCCAACAAGACTTGCGTCATCCGTGAAATCCCAAGGCTTCTTCCGAGCTTTGGATTCTGATCGGCAAGATAGATCGTAAGACGTATCGGGCGCGGCAGGGCAGCCGGCAAAACACTCTGCGGGCTGACCATCGCTTGAAGCACTCCAGTGACATTCAGGAAGAATGCCTCAATCTGGTAGCGATCCACAAAGGTCTGGCGCAAGCCGAGACCCAGGTCGCCACCCTTGCCGTTCAAGATGGACTCACAGCAAGTCCGTAGATTTCGTGCAAGTCCGGCAGGCTCCGCCACTGGGGAAAGATAAGGATATCCTTCCGGAAGAACGCCATGAACTCCGTCGGAAGCTGCTGCCACCACCACCAGTCCGTGGGCCATCGCTTCCACCACCGTCAACCCGAAGCTCTCCCAACGGCTGGGTGCCAAGAAGACATCCTGCGCCATGAGGCAGCGGCTCTTCTCCGCACCGCTGACATAGCCCTTGAGTAAGACGGAAAGCCGGTCGCCCTGCTGCACCTTGATTTCTTCCAAACGGGCTTCGAACTCCCGTTTGCAGGATCGTTGCACACCGCCGGCGATGGTGAGATCGATCCCCCACCCGGGTGGTGCGTCCGTGAGGAAATGCTGCACCATTTCAAGGAGATCCAGCAGGCCCTTCTCCACGGTACCGACCGACAGGAAAAGCACCTTGAACCGTGGCCTTGCCGAGGAGGCAAGCTCCCGCGCCCGCTCGCGCCGCAAAGACCCGATCGTTCCCGCCAACTCGGCGCACGGATCCGCGATCCCGTTGCACACCAGACGGGTCTGCCACGAAGCGACGGCAGCGGCGTCCTTTGCCGAGTGGTCGGTCAGAACGATCGACAACGTCGGTTCCCGCAGAACCCGCGCACTGATTCGGCGCGCAATCCGGTCAATCCACCCCGTGCTCGTCAGGTGAAGCCGTGGCGAGCCCTGCGCCCATTCCCCTTGGCCGATGGCGTGCCAATGAAACACGACTTTCGGATAGAAGGGGCGCAGGATCCCGAGGATCAGCCAGTCCCGCATGACGGCACTCCACCTGACCGGACCCGGCACATAGTAAAGCAGTTCCGGCCGATGGCGGAAGCGAAGCACCAATGCCTGAATCACATAACGGGCCGACCTCGTGAACTTCGACCAACTGGTTCCCCCGATCTCTTCCAGCGTGTCGGAAAAGCGGGCATCCACATGATGCACGCTCAGTTGCGGGGCCACTTTCCGAAAGCCCTCCAGCATCAAGGCGATCATTCGGCTCTGGCCATGCTCGGGCGGGGGCACCTGGGCAAAGACAACGATACAAGGCTTCGGCATCGGGGTGGGGAAGACGGGGAGGGAAGTTGGGCGATGGGGCAAGTCCTGGCAGACGAACAACGGTTCAATGCCAGCGACGATGGACCATCCATCGCTTCGCGACACGCCGCAGTTGGAACAAACGGCGCATTCCTTTCAAGACGACCGCGCCGCCAAGCCATGCCGGCATGCCACGCGCCGCGAGATGGTCACGCTGGGCCTTCAGGCCCTCGTCGATCATCCGCTGCCAGTGCTTCTGCGTCGTGCTTTCCTCGTACCAGCGGAAACCGGCCAGCGCTTCAGGAAGATAGCCGAAGCGGTAGCCCAGCCGCGTCAGGCGGAGGTAGTATTCCCAGTCCATGCAGTTGCGGTAGCCAACATCGAGCAAATGCCCGCCGGTGATGATCTCGCGCCGGTAGAACGTCGAAGTGGACGGGATGCAGCAACCCACGAACAAAAAGTCCCATTCATCCACCGGCGTGTCGTACTTCCGCCGGATCGGGGTCTTGTCCTCGTTCACGTAGATGCAGTCGCCGTGGACGATGTCCGCCTCGGGATGGCTGCGGATGTGGTCCGCGACCTTCTCCAGCGCACCGGGTAACAGGTAGTCGTCGCAGTTGAGCCACATCACCCAGTCCCCGCTTGCTTGCCGGAATCCCTTGTTGATCCCGTCACTCATCCCCCCGTCCGGCTCGCTCGCCCATTTCAAGTGCGGATAGCGGGCTAGCACCGCCAGCGTCTCGTCGGTCGACCCCGCGTCGGTGACAATGTGTTCCACCGCGACTCCTTTCTGAGCGAGCACGCTCTCGATGCAATCGGCGATGAACCCACCCTGGTTGAAGCTGGGCGTGATGATGGAGAAGGTCATCGTGGATCGGTGGATCGGTGGATCGGTGAGTCTGGACTCGAAAACAATCACAACGAAACCGGCGAGACTCCGCGAAAATTAGGGCGTGGTGGAAATGGGCCTGAACATCCGCAAGATGAAGCGGGGCATCCACACAACTCTCTAAAATTTCGTCAATTCCGTCTCTTTTGTGGTTTCCGCCTGGGTTTTCAGGGCGAGTCAGGGGTCGCACGGAAATGCGTGAGAGCGCGCTCCGCAAGATGCGGGAGCGCGTGTCCTCCCCGCCGAAGCAGCCGGGGCTCGCCTCTCAACCGGCCCTCAAGGCGCCGAAAGACTGACCCGCAGACGGAAGAACTGCCGGCCCGGCCCCGCCTTCGGGACGGTCACCGAAAGGAACGGGGGGATGATCGGCCCGCCCGGAGTTACCGGAGTCTCAATTCTCACCGGGCCTTGGCCGGGAACCGGGTGCCAATCGTTCAGGTTGAAACTCTCCTCGATCTGATAGTCGCGGCCCTGCACACCCACCCAGTTCAGCGTCACACTCGACCCGTTGACCGTCATACCTTGGACTTTCAGGACCGAGCTGGCGTCCATCGGATCCGTGCCCGCAATCCATTCGTCCTCGTCGTTCATGCCATCGCCATCGTAGTCCGGATTTCCCTGCACATCATTGAGATAGCGCGAAACGCTCGAGCTAAGGGTGGAAACTTCGGCATCGGAAAGCGCGCGGGAGAAAATCCGAAGGTCGTCGATGTTCCCGGCAAAGTTATAGCCGGTGCTGTGATTCGCCCCCCCGATGCAGGGCACTTTGTTGGAACCCGTGGCAAGCACCAGGCCGGAAAAGGACGAAGGCGGGTCGAGGACGCCGTCGATGAAGATCTTCGTCTCGTTCACGTTGACCTGTCCGCTGGAGTTGAAATCGCTATTCACGACCGCGACATGGTGCCAGGCACCGTCATTGAGAGGTCGGGTTCCCCGGATATGACCGCTGTTGACCTCCAGCCGGAGGGGCTGGTCGGAGTCGACGTTTTTCTTATTGTCGAGTCGCAGCACGTAGTGCGCTCCCGTTGAATTCGACCCGTAGCTGAACAAAGTTTGGAGTTCCGGCGACGAGCGGAAAGCGGTTCTGACCCAGAAGGAGAACGTCCTGGGCGTCTGCCCGGTCGGCAACACGAGTCCGTCAAGGTTCACCTGGTCGTCGATCCCGTCAAACTGGAGCCCGAGCCCGAACTTGCCGATCCGCCATGCCGTCACCGGGTTGGCGACTCCGGCAAGGGTTCCCGAGAAGGGCGCGCTGCCCCCGATTTGTTTCACGACGGTTCCCGTCGCGTCCTCGAACGGAAACCAGATCTCATTGTCGAAAAGCACCGTCGCCCGCGCTTGACCCGTTGCCTGGCCGGCTCCGTCGGTCGCGGTGTAGCTAAAATCGGCGACTCCAAGTCGGTCCGTACGAGGCTGGAAAAGGAGTTGGTTCGAAACGACAGAAGTGTTGGCGATCGGGTTTACCTCGGCCGCAACCAGGGTGAGAGGAGACTCGCTTGTATCGTTGGCCAGGAGATCGGCCAGGTAGGACGTGTTCTGATTCACCGTGAACCCGTCATCCACAAGCGTGGGTGGCGAGCCTTCGAAGGAGAAGGCCGATGCGGGAACGGGTTGCAACGCGATGCCTGGCCCGGAGTAGAGCAGATTCAGGACGGGACTCCCCGACCGGTGGCGGTAGTAGAGTCGGATCGGATGCAAACCGGCGGAAAGAAAGACCGGCTCGGAAGTCTTGGTCGCGGTGAATGCGAAATCATTCTCAATCACCAGCGAATCATGGATCCAAAGACTGGTGGCCGAGTCGGATACCGACTGGAAATTATAGGCCCCGCTTGTGGGAACTGAGATAAACCCTTCAAAGCACAAGCCCACATCGGTTGGGCGCGAGCGCAACGAAACCGAGATGGCCGAGGTTGTTCCCGAAGAAACGGGAACGAGATCGCGAAACTCGGGAAGCCACGGCCAGTTGCCCTCGTAGGATTTCCAGATCAAGCCGCTCCTCACCCGGGCCGGTGTGACGGCTGGAATCAGGACCGTATCCCAGGGCCGCACCACCCCGCCCCCCTTGCGGCGGGCATTGACCGCGAGACCGTTCATTTTCTGAACGAGGTCCGGCCGAGTTGCGGCTACATTGGTGGACTGCTTCGGGTCCGTAACCACGTTGTAGATCCGGAAGGGTTCGCTCGCGTTGGTCGTCCACTGGACATTGGTTCGGACCCCCATGAAATCGCCGACCCGCAATGCCTGCATCTGCCAGCGCGGATCACCCCCGTGGTTCTGGAAGGTCGAAGACGTGTTGCCGCCGTAAAGGAACTCGAAATAGAGATAGCCTTTGTCCCGCTGGGTTCCCGTCCCGGTAAGCGTCGGAATCAAGGACACGCCGTCAGAAACTGCCGGCACAGGAATTTTGGCGAGTTCCGCGAAGGTCGCCATCCAATCCCACTGGCCGCTGGGGCGGGCGATCTCCCGGATACTCGACAACTGGTTGCTCGCGGCGATCTTTCCGGGCCACCGGACAATCGTCGGAACGCGGATTCCCCCCTCCCACATGTCCATCTTGATGCCTTCGAACCCCGCGTAACTTTCGAATGTCCTTGGATCCACCTCGGTGTTTGCCGGGCCGTTGTCCGACGTGAAAACGACCAAGGTGTTGTCGTCGATTCCGAGGTCGGTCAGCGTCTTGAGAATATCGGCCACGGAATCGTCCATGCGGCGAATCATGGAGACATGCTTTCTCGCGGCAGGATACCAAGTGAGATTGGTCGATGGATGATAGTTGGACTGATTGTCGATCTTCGCCGGCTCGTTGCTTGCGGTATTGACGTACGACGGAGCCCCGGTCCATTGGATTCCGCCTGTGAGCCCTTTTCCTGCCGGATAGGTCGCGGCCGGCGGATACTGCCCGTAAAAATGAGGCGTGTCGTAAGCCAGGTAGAGGAAGAAGGGTCGATCGGGGTTCTGCGTGGTTTCCTCGATGATCGTCTTCTTCGCGAAGGCAGTGAAGACATCGCTGGTGTAAACGTCGCCGAAGGCATCGGTCACCGGCGTGTAGTCGTTGTGGATCGCCGCCAGACGGGGAGCGGTTCCGTTCCGGGGATAGTGCTCGTGGCCGTCATTGTGGCGGATGTAGCCAAAAAAGCGGTCGAAGCCGCGTTTCAGCGGGTGTCCGGTCAGGGCTGCCGACGATACAAGTGGGTTGGGAAGGCTGCCCGCGAGCCCGCATTTCCCGATATGGACGGTACGGTATCCCGCTCCCTTGAGCATGCTGGCCACATTGAAATCGTTCGGGAGCGCCTTGTCGAACTGCGCGTCTCGGATGCCCGCATGTCCCTGATGACGCCCTTGAAGGAATGATGCACGGGAAGAGGCGCAGACAGGGGCCCCGACGTAGTGATGCGTCATCATCGCTCCCTCCGCTGCCATGGCGTCCAGTCCCGGCGTCGCGAATTTCCAGATCCCGGTCCGCTGGTTCTGCCAGAAGCATCCGACGTCGCCATAGCCGAGGTCATCCGCCAGGATGTAAATGATGTTCGGTCTTTTGATCTTGCTCGCCGCGCTGGTCGGCACCGTCCCGAGATTCACCTCCATCCCGTCCGGCAAGCTGTCGCCGTCCGTGTCGGCAACCGCAGGATTGGTTCCGGTGTTGGCGGGAGAAACGTAGGTCCCCGTGTTGGTCTCGACCTCGTCGCGCAGTCCGTCGTCGTCCCCATCGCCCGGAGCCCCGACTGCGATCCACGGAAACAAAATCGCGCACGCGAAAAAGAATGAGAAACTTTTCTGCTGAAAGTTGGGTTTCATGCGCTGCGTAGAGAATCCTCGTTTCCTCATCGGCGCTTGTCCAGCAGTCGGTTGCCTGAATTGCGTGTAGTGGATAACACTACTGGCTACTTTGATATTTTATTTATCTAAAGAACATCCCGGCGAAAGCTTACCCCGCGCCGCGATGCACCCACGCGATCGCCCGTTGCAGGAGTTCCGGGCCGTCTTTCAGGCCAAGTTTTTCTTTGATGCGCGCCCGGTAGGTTTCGATGGTTTTCACGTCGAGGATCAGCAGTTCGGCGATATGCCGCGTGCTGGAGCCTTCGCCGATAAGCTCGAAGACCTGCAATTCACGGTCGGCAAGCAATGACACGGCAAGGCCGGATTCACCCGGTGCCTGCCTGCCGACCGAACGGCTGACCAGATGGCCGGTGACGGCCTCGCTCAGATACAAGCCCCCGCCAAGCACGCGTCGGATGGCCTGCATGACGTGCCGGCTCGCCTGCTGCTTGGTAATGTAGCCGCTGGCGCCCGCATGAATGCAGCGCTCGGCATAGGTCATTTCGTCCTGCATCGACACCACCAGGATCTTCACCTCGGGATGGCGCACTTGCAGGTCTTTGATGAGCTCGATCCCCAGCGACGATTTCAAGGTGAGGTCCACAATCGCCAGCCCGGGCCGGGTCGCCGCGATGAGGTCAATGGCTTCATGCCGGTCCTCCGCCTCGCCGCAAACCACGAGATCCGGCTCCCGCTCGATCAGCTCGACCAGCCGCTCGCGGATCATCGGGTGATCGTCGACAAGGACGATTCGGGTTGGGATGGGTGAGGTCATGGGACGGTAAATCGGTTGCCTGCGGCTCGGTGTTTCGGTTGCCTGTGGCCGGTGAATCGGTGAGTCGGTTGCCTGCGGCTCGGTGAGTCGGTTGCCTGCGGCCCGGTGTTTCGGTTGCCTGCGGCCCGGTGTTTCGGTTGCCTGTGGCCGGTGAATCGGTGAGTCGGTTGCCTGCGGCTCGGTGAGTCGGT
>Ga0247843_1003193_pt1 | contig 27564 bp, 22 predicted proteins | sample LaCruzMarch2017__FD_192420 | JGI IMG/M metagenome (GOLD analysis project Ga0247843, IMG submission 192420) | Freshwater microbial communities from meromictic Lake La Cruz, Castile-La Mancha, Spain - LaCruzMarch2017_8m | ecosystem: Environmental > Aquatic > Freshwater > Lake | place: Spain... | reverse complement strand
GGCGTCCAGGCGAGCGATGTCTTGTGATTTGTGCGCCTCGCGGAGTTCTTCGAGTGCTTTCTCGATGGTCTCTTTGTGGTTGGCAGGCACTTTGTCGCCAAAGTCTTTGAGCTGCTTTTCCGTTTGGAAAATGAGCGAGTCAGCAGCATTGAGTTTTTCAGCGCGTTCGCGGGTCTGGCGATCGGTTTCGGCATTGGCTTGCGCCTCCGCTTTCATCTTTGCAATTTCTTCCTTGCTCAAGCCCGTACTGGCTTCGATGCGGATATTCTGTTGTTTGCCGGTGCCTTTGTCCAAAGCCGTTACGCTCAGGATACCGTTGGCGTCCATATCGAAGGTGACTTCGATTTGTGGCACACCGCGTGGTGCTGGTGGCAGATCGTTGAGGATGAAACGACCCACAGAGCGGTTATCCCGCGCCATCGGACGTTCCCCTTGCAGGATGTGGATTTCCACCTGCGGCTGATTGTCTGAAGCCGTAGAATAGGTCTTCGATTTCTTGGTTGGAACGGTCGTGTTGGCTTCGATCACCACGTCGTAAATATTGCCCATGGTCTCGATGCCGAGCGAAAGCGGAGTCACGTCGAGCAGTAGCACGTCTGTAACGGCACCACTCAAAACACCCCCTTGTACGGCAGCGCCAATAGCCACTACTTCATCCGGGTTCACCGAGCGGTTTGGCTTTTTGCCAAAAAACTTCTCGACTTCCTCCTGAATGCGCGGGATCCGGGTAGAACCGCCCACGAGGATTACCTCATCCACTTCGTTGGGCTTCATGCCTGCGTCTTTGAGCGCCTTGCGGCAAGGCTCCAGCGTACGTTGTACGAGCGCGTCGGTCATTTGCTCAAATTTGGCACGGCTGAGCTTTATGACCAAGTGCTTTGGCACACCATCTACTGCGGTGATGTATGGCAGGTTGATCTCTGTCTCAGCGCCACTCGAAAGTTCGATTTTGGCTTTTTCAGCAGCTTCCTTCAAGCGTTGTAGCGCCATCGGATCTTTGCGGAGGTCAATATTTTCCTGCCGCTTGAATTCGTCGGCCAGCCATTCGATGATGGTTTGGTCAAAGTCGTCGCCACCAAGGTGGGTGTCGCCATTGGTAGATTTCACTTCAAATACACCACCGCCGAGTTCGAGCACCGAAATATCAAAGGTACCACCACCAAGGTCGTACACGGCGATTTTCATGTCTTTTTCGCGCTTGTCGAGGCCATAAGCCAAGGCAGCTGCGGTAGGCTCGTTCACGATACGTTTTACGTCAAGACCCGCAATTGCACCGGCTTCTTTGGTTGCCTGGCGCTGAGAGTCGTTGAAGTAAGCTGGCACGGTGATGACAGCTTCCGTAACAGTTTCGCCGAGGTAATCTTCGGCTACTTTTTTCATTTTTTGCAGGGTCATCGCACTGATTTCCTGCGGAGTGTAGAGGCGACCGTCAATGTCCACGCGCACCGTATCATTGTCGCCTTTGGCTATTTTGTAGGGTACGCGCTTGATTTCAGAGGTTGATTCGCTGTGGCGCATCCCCATAAAACGCTTGATAGAAGCGACGGTACGGGTAGGGTTGGTGATGGCTTGGCGTTTGGCGGGTGCGCCAATTTTGCGCTCGCCATTATCCAAAAAGCCAACTACCGAAGGCGTAGTGCGTGCGCCCTCATCATTGGGTATCACGGTAGGCTCGTTGCCGACCATAACGGATACGCAAGAGTTAGTGGTACCAAGGTCAATGCCGATTATTTTTCCCATGTTTTGCTTGAATTGAATTGAGTGATTGCCTGCCTGCCGGTAGGCGGGGTTTATTGGTGATTGGTGTAATGGTAATTTGGTTGATCTGCCTTTGATTTACTTTTATCAGTTATCTCGTGACTATCAATCGTTGTGCCATGCAGGCAAATCTGACGGAATGGCAGAATCAAATGGACTACAAAGTAAAAATTTGTCAGTAATGTGGAGAGCCGTCTGGCAAAGCGACATGTTTGAGACGTTTTTTCTACCTACTCATTTCAACCGCGCCACCATGATCCCCGTTTGCCCAACCTGAGTAGCCAGGTATTCCGGCAAAGGCTGTTTGGAGATGATTACTTTTTTGCCCAATGAGGAGGCATGCATCAAGTGAATCCGCCCATTGATTTTTATAGCAAAGCCTTGATGTGCTATGTCTAACTCGGGTTTCCAGGCGGTGAGCGACACAATATCACCCTCCTGGATCAGGTGTTCCATGACCGCCACCCGCTTTTTCGGAATGTAGAACCATTGGTGTGCATTGATACGGCGCTCGGCTGCTCGGATATTGCGAAGATTTTCAGGGTTTTTGACCTTGGGATATTTGGCAGGCCGGACCGACATATAGCCGATTTTTTTGCGGTAAGGAATACCGCCCATCTTTTCGGTGAGGTCATCGAGAATGCCTCGTTTCTCGCTTTGCAGCAGCCAGCCCGTAAAATAATGGATGCGCGAGCCGTAGCCATTCACATGACCTCCCCAATACCTAAGGTCTTGTAAATGTGTTTTATACGATTGGTAATTTCCCGGTTCCGCCAATGCAATGGCGAGGCTGTTTTCCACAAACGTCCAGCAGTCGAGTTCGCAGAGATTGACAGACAGACATTCTTCAGAATTCCGGTCCAGGCACCCGGTCACATAGGGTGTGCCTACAAAGCTGCGTGCCACAGCGAGGGTTTTGGCGGAAATGGAGGTTTGCTCTAGCGCGTATTTTTGTTTTTCAAGGAAAAGAAGGGAATCGGATGTGACTCCTGATTGGCTAAAAGACCTATGAGGTTTTAAAAACCTCACAGGTCTCCATTCGAAACCTGGCGATTCCCCTAAGCTTATTGAATCAATTCCTAAGTAGAAAGAACTCCCAATCAGCAATGGAATTATTAAAAAAACCAGTTTTCCAAAAGTTTCAAACTTTCGGAAAATTATTAAACCAATTGTCTTTGTTTCTCTCACCATGACTTCACTTTTCAACTTGTTAGAACAACAGTCCCGCCAAAGTAGCGGACAAATAACTAGCTAGAGTCCCCGCAATAAGTGCTCGAAAAGCCAATTTGGCCAAATCAGCCCGACGGCTCGGCTCTAAAGCAGAAATCCCTCCGATCTGGATACCAACTGACCCAAAATTTGCAAAACCACAAAGCGCAAAACTCACAATCGCAATGGTTTTTTCTGAAAGCAGTTGCCCTTCGATGATCGGTTTGAGCTGAAGGTACGCCACAAATTCGTTAGCGACCAACTTAGTTCCCATGAGCGCACCGGCTTGGGAGGCTTCATGCCAGGGCACACCCATTACGAATGCAAAACCCGAAAAAAGACCTCCCAAAATGCTGTTCAGGCCAAATTCTGGATACCCTGCCAGTCCACCAGCAGCCCCCAGTATGTAATTGATCAGCGCGATCAGCGCGAGGAACCCGATGAGCATGGCCAAAACATTGAGGCCCACTTTGAGGCCGTCGGTGCAGCCAGCAGAAATAGCATCCACAATGTTGGAGTGTTGTTTGCCGACTTTGAGCTTCACAACGCCCTGGGTTTCAGACTCCTCCGTTTCGGGCCACATTATTTTAGCAATAGCAAGCGCACCCGGCGCAGCCATGATACTGGCGGCAATCAAGTACTCTGCTTTCACGCCAAAGGCAATGTACGCCGCCATCACGCCCCCGGCAATGCAGGCAAAACTACCGGTCATCGAAGCCATAAGTTCAGACATCGTCATACCTTTCAGGTAAGGTTTTATCATGATCTGGGCTTCCACTTGTCCCACAAAAGCACTGGAGATATTGCTCAATGCTTCTGCACCGCTCACTTTCATGATGTAATTCAACCCTTTGGCAAGTTTTTCTACGATCCATTGCATCAGGCCGATGTGGTAAAAAATATTCACCAGACAGGCCACAAAAATGATGGTCGGGATGATTTTGAAAAAGAAAATAAACCCGCTCACGAAGACTGGATCGCCGAGGCCGTCTAAATTCCAGGGCTGTGCGCCCACGGTTTTTTCAGTGCTTTCGACTACCTTTCCAAAGGCTTTGTCATCGGCCAAAATGCCAAAAACGAAGCGGGCGCCTTCCACGGAAAAGTCCAGGACTTTGGTGACGGCTTTGCCCAACCAGCCAAAAATAGCCTGCCCGACCGAGGTTTTTAATATAAAAACAGCCAAGCCCGCTTGCAGCAAAAAACCCATGCCTACGGTGCGATAATTGATGGCTTTGCGGTTGTTGGAAAGCAAAAAGGCAATACCAATGATGACAACGATGCCGACTAGTCCGATAAAACGGTCCATTATTATTCGATTGAAACGATTAGACGATTGATTCGATTAAGACGATTGATTCGATTGGTTCGATTGGTTCGATTTGGTTCGATTGACCCATAAAATCGCCGAAATGTACGACCTCGGTTTTGAATCAAGGAAGTTTTGCACAATGCGCTATTTTTGCCTTCTACAAATTAAACCTACAAAAGCCCGAATCGCTAGATTAACGCCCCCAATCGAATCAATCGTCCAATCGAATTAATCGTCCAATCGAATCAATCCAAACATTCATGCGACCATTTCTCATCGGAATTTGTGGCGGCAGCGGCAGCGGCAAAACAAGTTTTATACGCCGTTTGCGGAAGTCATTTTCAGAAGAACAAGTCTGTATAGTCTCACAGGACGATTATTACCTACCGCGTGAGGAACAACACCGCGACGAACAGGGTGAATTTAATTTCGATTTGCCCAAGTCATTTGACAAAAAGAAATTCCGGCACGACATCGAAAAACTCCTAAAAGGGGAGACCGTTACCATCGAAGAGTATGTGTTCAACAACCCGGAAGCAAAGCCTAAATTGCTGGTTTTTAAGTCTGCGCCGATTATTATTATTGAAGGCCTGTTTGTTTTTCACTACAAAAAAATTGCGCAGCAACTCGATCTGAAAGTTTTTGTGAACGCCAAGGAAAACCTCAAAGTGATCCGCCGCATTTTGCGGGACCAGGTGGAGCGCGGCTACCCGCTTGACGATGTGCTCTACAAATACGAGCATCATGTGCTGCCTTCTTACGAGCGTTTCATTTTGCCCTACAAAGAAGAAGCCGACGTTGTGGTAAATAACAACCGAGATTTTGAGCGTGGACTGGAGGTGCTGGAGGGTTTTTTGCGGAACAAATTGTCTATACCTTTGTAATAAATCTCCAAAATCATGGGCGCAACTACAGCTCTTCCCCAACCAGACAAACATCCGTTCCCTATCGGTCAACGGATGACGGCAGCAGAATTTGACCTGCTTCCTGTGGGGCCTCCCTACCCCGAGCTCATTAATAACCTTTTGATTATGCCACCTTCCCCTGAATTCCAGCACCAACAAGTTTCCATCTCCCTTGCAAGCCGGATGTTCATTCATGTTGAGGATCATGACCTCGGTGTCCTGCTTGAAGCTCCCATGGATGTTCATTTTGACGAAAATAATGTATTCCAGCCAGACATCATTTTTATTTCCAAAGACCGTTTGCCGAAACTTTTAGCCGATGGGAAAAAAATAAAAGGTTCGCCAGACCTCGTTGTAGAAATCTTGTCTTCGAACAAAAAGAGCGATTTGGAAGAAAAAATGTACATCTATGAACTTTATGATGTGCAAGAGTATTGGGTCGTTGACCCCAAAAAGAAATTTGTGGAAATATTCGAAAACATAGAAAAGGAGTTCGTCTCAGTACAAAAATGTAAAGGCGCATCTACTGCGCACTCTAAAGTGCTGAAGGGCTTTTCGATTGAACTGAACAGATTATTCCGTGCCTGAACCATCCTCTCGAGCCCTCTACACCCGCCCTTTTTTGCTCCTTTGCCTTTCGCATGCCTTGTTTGCGGGTAGTTTCAACATGATGATCCCGGAGTTGCCGTCTTATCTCACATCGCTGGGCGGCGAAGATCACAAGGGACTTATCATTGCGCTTTTCACCATCACAGCCGGCATATCAAGGCCCTTTAGCGGCAAACTCGCGGATACCGTTGGACGACTCCCGGTGATGTATATTGGCACTTTTGCCTGTGTTGTTTGCAGTTTGCTCTACCCGCAATTGGCTTTCGTATCGGGATTCTTGGCTTTACGGTTTTTCCATGGTTTTTCTACAGGCTTCAAGCCTACTGGCACCTCGGCTTATGTGGCGGATATTGTGCCTGACGGACGACGCGGAGAGGCCATGGGCACCCTGGGCATCTGCCTGAGCATTGGTGCAAGTGCGTCGCCACCACTGGGCAGTTGGTTGGTAAAACAATACGATATCAACGCCATGTTCTATGCCTCGGCAGTATTGGCGGTGCTTTCGGTGCTGATTCTGACCAGCTTGAAAGAGACATTAAACGAAAAACAGCCCTTTCGGCTCGCTCACCTAAAAGTTGGAAGGCAGGATATTTTCGATCCGCTAGCCCTGCCCGCGGCCATCGTGATGATTTTTTGCTACATCAGTTATGGGGTGATCCTTACGCTGGTACCTGATTTGAGCGACCATCTAGGCGTAGAAAACAGAGGGACATTTTTTACTATTTTCACGCTTGCAAGCGTTTCTACTCGCCTTTCAGCTGGAAAATTTTCCGACCGATTGGGCCGGGAACCAGTTTTGAAGGCTTCGGCCCTGCTCATTGCCATTGCCATGGTCGCCTTTGCCATGGCCGATTCTAAGCCGATGCTTTACCTCGCTTCCGTTTTATTTGGCCTTGGAAATGGCATCTTCTCCCCCGCCATCAATGCCTGGACGGTAGATCTGGGTGACCCCGGCCGCAAAGGGCGTGCTCTGGCGACCATGTATATTTCTTTGGAAATCGCCATCGGAGGCGGGGCACTGATCGCCGGGTGGTTCTCCGGGCATTTGGCCGGGGTGTTTTACTTCGCGGCAGTGGCGAGTTTGATGGGCTGGGTTTATTTGATGTGGAGAAAATCTAGATAGGCGAGGATTTCACGCAGATGTTACACAGATGAAATACGCAGATGTTACGCAGATTTTTTCCCAACATCAGAGTAAAAAATCTGCGTAACATCTGCGTATTTCATCTGTGTAACATCTGAGTGAAATCCTCGCCCATTGCCTGCCCCGCCAACCATCCCCCCGTCCAGGCTGCCTGAAAATTAAACCCGCCCGTGATGGCATCAATATCCAGCACCTCGCCTGCAAGGAAAAGTCCGGGGCAAGTTCTACTCTCAAAAGTCTTGAAATTCAACTCTTTAAGCGAGACCCCGCCCGCTGTCACAAATTCTTCTTTGAACGTGCTTTTGCCCGTAATTTGAAACTGTGCCGATACGATTTGCGCAGCCAATGCCTGCAATTGCAGTTTGCTCAAATCTGCCCAACGGCTTTCCGTTGAAATGCCCGCTGCTTCCACCAGTCGTTGCCAAAGTCGGTTGGGGAGGTTCATTGGAGTGTTGGAAGCCACCAGTTTTTTCCCACTTTCGAGTTTTATCTGATTTAGTATTTCTCCCGCTTCCAGGGGTGTTTTTTCTCCTAAAAAATTGATTTCCAAAATAAACTTGTAACCCATCGCATGCAAATCCCGCGCACCCCATGCCGAAATGCGCAACACCGCCGGACCGCTTAATCCCCAATGCGTGACGAGCAGCGGCCCTTCGGCAGACAACTTTGTGCCTGGAATGCGCAGCGATGCCATCGGAACCGAAACACCTGCTAAATCGCGCAATTTTGTATCCTTTGTGTTGAACGTGAACAGCGATGGCACTGGCGGAACAATCGTGTGGCCGAGTTCGCGCAGCCACTCCCAAGCCGTAGTGCTGCTTCCTGTGGCCAGCATGATTTTATCAAAAAATTCGGAGCCAATGCGCCATCTAGTACTTACTGGTGGCACACCTTCGAGGTGTGCCACCAGTGATTCACGCTCTATTTTCTCCACCCGCGTACTGGTCAAAACTCGGACCCCCGCTTGATGGGCGGCACGGGTTAAACAATCTACAATCGTTTGGGAATCATCGGTAACGGGGAACATGCGCCCGTCGGACTCCGTCTTGAGTCGCACGCCGCGCTTTTCAAACCAGGCCACCGTTTGCTCTGGGCCAAATTGCATAAACGGCCCCAAGAGTTCGCGGCTGCCCCGCGGATAAAACCGTGTTAATTCGCGGGCATCAAAACAGGCATGGGTGACATTGCATCGGCCTCCGCCACTCACCCGCACTTTTTCGAGCACAGATTTTCCCCGTTCAAAAATGGTGACACGGCAATCCGGGTTTGCTTCCGCGCAAGTAATGGCGGCAAAAAAACCCGCCGCTCCGCCGCCAACGATGGCTATGTTCATAATTTATGGGTAAAAATGCCAGATTTTTCATGCTGGCAAAGTTGGAGGAAACACCTCGTCAGGGGTAATTTCCAGCCTCTATTAGCTCCCTACGCTCAATAATATTGTCAAGTGAATTGAAAACCAGCAATTTTGCAGTAGCAGCCCCAATGAGGGTTTTGGGCAAAATCTCGCCATCTACAACTTCAAAATGGTCAAACCAGTGATCTTTTCGTGGGTTGAACAAAGAAATAATAGGGCCATTCTCCTCCAAAATAGTGGAGATATTACTCCCCTTTTTCCAATTGCAAACAGAACAAGACCAAGCGAGGTTATCAGGGTGATCCGTCCCACCATGTTGTCGGCTTATGATATGTTCAAGGTGGTAGGCAAAATTCGAGTCGGTCTCCGCGACACGACAATATTCACAACGGTAGCCAGACCGTTCGGCAACAAACTTTCGAACAGATAGAGGGATATGCCGACTCATGCAACTGCGGCTAAACGTTGGCGGGCACGGGCTTTTGCTAATCGAACAATGTGTTCAACCACCATATACTTTTCCAATTCTTGCACTTCTGAGGGATTCAATTCGCCTTCTTTATTTTTTTCAAGCAGTTCCTCCAAACGTTCTTGGGCAGGCTTGGAAGCGTGAAAGCGCAATACTTTGTCAGAATCCATGCTTGCAAGGAGTTCGGCAAGCTCATCATATATATTTAAGCTCTGGATTATCATCTCTAATTTTTACACAAAAGAACTGAATAATGCCCAAATGTCCAAATTTATCGCGGAATGGTTACCATCTGTCTCTTTTTTCCCTGCAACGCAATCGCCTTGGCCGCTTTGATGGGAATGGCCACGCATTTTTTCTCCATGTAACCGAGCATCCGTTGCACGAGGTCTTGCGCGGCGGGATCGAGTTGCGCGAATTCTTTGCCAAAAACCTCGTTGATTGCACGGTCCTTCACTGCTTTCATCTCTGCTGGAATATGGGCCATGGAACGTTCGACCTGGCGTTCGTGCCAGCGTTCGCGGAATTGCAAGATTCGGTTTTGGATTAGCCCGGCAGCCCGGTCGCGTTCTTGTTCGCGGTAAGCGAGGTTTTCGTTGGCAGTTTCTTTAAGGCTTTCAATTTCAATGTATTGCATCGGGAAAGCCTCCACGGTTTCGCGGGCTACATTGTGTGGGATGGAAAGATCCACCACTACTTTTTTCCCATTTTCATCCGCCAAAAGGTCTCGGTACAGAGCCGGGGAAATGATCGCCTGGGTAGCTCCGGTACAAACAACCAGCGCATCAAATCCTTCGGAGAAATACGCCAGTTCGTCTAAGCGGAATGCTCGCCAGCCATTAGCCTGGGCCAGGGTCTGGGCTTTTTCAAATGTGCGGTTGAACACCGTAACGTTGGTAAACTTCGCTTTTGCTAAAAACTTGGCGAACAAGGCGTTGGTCTCGCCAGCGCCCACCATCAAAATCCGGGCCTCCGGGCGAAGACCCGTTTTCATCATCTCACCAAAGGCAAGGGCGACCACCGAAAGTGCTCTGCGGCCAATGCCTGTGTGGGTATAGATTTCTTTCGCCGTCTCGATGGTGAAGCCCAGAAGCAAACGAAGATGGTCGCCTGTGAGGTTCCACTCGCGGCTTTGATCGTAGGCTTGACGGAGTTGACGAATGATTTCGCGCTCACCCACCACGAGGCTGTCCATGGAGGAAGCCACTTCGAGCAAGTGTGTCACAGCATCTGAGCCATGCAATAAGCGCATTTTAGAGGCGGTTTTCTGCACCAAAACTTCAGACAAGTCAGGCCGGAGCGTGGCGAGCATTTGCCCGGCAACATATTGATTTACAGGGGTTTGCGAATAAAAAACGCAGGTGACCCGGTTGCAGGTAGCGAGGTAGAGCAGTTCTTCCCAACCCATTTGTTCTTTCAGGTTCTGGAGTGCGTGTGCAGGGTTCTCGCCTGGGGCGATGGCATGGGCGAGCGTTTCAAGGGGCGCGTCGCGATGGGTCAGGGTAAGGATATGGTAACCGTCAAGCATGGGTAGAAATCATGATTTTTCAGGTTGGTTTTAAAGCTTTGCAAAAGTATTAAGGCAAATATTGGTCAATGTCACGCCTTTGTCAAGGCCAGGGAACGAACGAAATTTGGAAAACTTCTACATAGAGGGTGGGTAATAAAGGGGAGCGTAGCTTTGCGTTGTAAATTTTGATCTATCTTTGTACAATCAAAGATTCTATTCATGGTCGCATATCCGAACATATATGACAGTCTGGCGGAATTAATGGCTGGAATGGACCCCAAAAAGGTCTTGGCTTTCCATGCGCCACAAGATATCCAAAGTCGCGTCGAGTTTTTGCTTGAGAAAAAAGAAACCGTTAGCCTTCTTTCTGAAAAAGAAACGGAGGAGTTAGAGCACTATTTTATTTTAGAGCATATTGTTCGCTCAGCCAAATCGCGCGCTCGGCTCAGGCTCTTTCAACATCAAGCATGAGCCGGAATTGAACTGACCCTATTTAATAAACATGCACCCGCTAAAATTTTTCTTCCTTTTCCTGCTTCTTGCAGAAACCTTACCAGCCCAAACGACCTACCTCTTTTGCGGCCGCATCCTCCCCATCAGTGGAGAAGCCATCCTCAACGCCACCATTGTCGTAGAAGGCAACAAAATCGCGCGCATCGAACCCGGCTTTTCGCGCATCCCTACTGGTGCAGAAGTGGTTGATTTAAAGAACAAAACGGTGCTTCCGGGACTGATTGATTGCCATGTCCACCTCGAATGGGAGCAAAGCCGCAGTTCCTACACCGAACGTTACACGCTCAACCCCGCAGACATCGCCTACCGCGCCGCAGTGTATGCCCGCCGGACGCTTGATATAGGTTTTACCACCGTGCGCGACCTCGGCGGAACGGGGGTGAACATCGCCTTGCGCAACGCCATCAATGCCGGCTGGACGGTCGGGCCGCGAATCGTAGCCGTAGGCCGTGCCTTGAGTATCACGGGCGGTCATGGCGATGGCTCCACCGGAGCAAAATGGGATCTTTTCGACCCACCCGGCCCTGAAATGGGCATCGCCGACGGACCCGACGAATGCCGGGCCGCCGTGCGCGAACAAATAAAATTGGGTGCCGACTGCATCAAAGTCTGCGCCACCGGCGGGGTGCTTTCGCTTGCCCGCGACGGAACGTTGCCGCATTACGCCGAAGACGAACTCTCTACCATCGTGAAAACCGCCCGCGACCTCGGGGTGACGGTGGCCGCCCATGCCCACGGTGACGAAGGAATGCGCCGCGCCGTAGAAGCCGGGGTCGTAAGCATCGAGCATGGCACGTTTATGAGCGATGCCACGATGGAGGCGATGATAAAGCATGGGACTTACCTGATCCCTACCCTCACCGCAGGACAGGCTGTGAGCGACAGCGCGATGTACGCCAAAGGGTTTTTCCCTGAGGTTGTACGCAAAAAAGCCATCGAAATTTGCCCTCAACTCAAAGCCACCGCCGGCAAAGCCTACAAAAAAGGGGTGAAAATCGCGTTCGGCACCGACTCTGGCGTATCACCTCACGGCAAGAACAATCTGGAGTTCGGACTCATGGCCGAAGCCGGCATGAAAAATGCCGACATCCTCCGGGCCGCCACGCTGGATGCCGCCACCTTGCTGCGGATGAACGACCGAATTGGCTCACTCGAACCCGGCAAACTCGCAGACATCGTGGCGGTAGAAGGCAACCCGCTGGAAGATATTCGGGCCATGATGAAGGTGGTGTTTGTGATGAAGGATGGGAAGGTGGTGCGGCAGTGAGGGTGAATCGCGGGGTAGTAAGACCCTCGCATGGCAAAGCATGAGTAAAGTCCAAAGTCCATTGTCTAATAGTCCAAAATCCATTGTCCAACATCCAATGTCAAAAAATAAAACCATCCTAATCACCGGCGGCGCCGGTTTCATCGGCTCCCACCTTGTTCGGCATTTTGTGCAGAAATACCCGGACTATAAAATCGTCAACCTCGACGCGCTTACCTACGCAGGCAACCTCGAAAACCTGCGCGATGTGGAGCATTCGCCCAACTACGTTTTTGAAAGAGGCGACATCTCAGACCGTGTTGGACTCAAAGATATTTTTGAAAAACACCGCCCGGACGGCGTAATCCACCTTGCAGCCGAAAGCCATGTGGACCGCTCGATCTCCAACCCAATGGCTTTCGTGGAAACCAACGTAATGGGTACCGTGAACCTGCTCAACACCATTCGGAACCTTTGGGGGAATGACCTGGAGGGCAAACGTTTCTACCACGTCAGCACGGATGAGGTGTACGGCTCTTTGGGTGAAGAAGGTTATTTCACTGAAGAAACCCGTTACGACCCACGTTCGCCTTATTCGGCATCCAAAGCTGCGAGCGATCACTTTGTGCGGGCCTATTTCCACACCTACGGACTGCCGGTGGTACTCTCCAATTGTAGCAACAACTACGGCCCCAACCATTTCCCGGAAAAACTTATCCCGCTGGTAATCAAGAATATAAAGGAAGAAAAACCACTCCCGGTCTACGGCGACGGCAAGTACACCCGCGACTGGCTTTGGGTGAAAGACCATGCGTCGGCGATTGACACAATTTTCCACGGAGGCCGCGTGGGCGAGACTTACAACATCGGCGGCAACAACGAATGGAAAAACATTGACCTCGTGGAATCCCTCTGCGACATCATGGACGAACTGCTGGGCCGCGAGCCCGGCGCCTCTCGCCGACTCATCACCTTCGTAAAAGACCGTCCAGGCCACGACCGCCGTTATGCCATTGACGCTTCCAAACTCAAAAACGAACTAGATTGGCAGCCTTCCATCCAGGCTGAAGAAGGCTTCCGCGAAACCGCAAAATGGTATCTGGAAAACGAAGAGTGGCTGCTGCGCGTAGCTTCAGGCGAGTATCAGCAGTATTATGAGCAACAATATGGAGCCTAGGGAATATCCAATATCCAATAAGGAATGTCCAAATAAGCGCTGCTCTTGAGAATAGTTGTTGTCCAATCATAATAGTCATAGTGAGTAGCCAAGCTCAAATCACCCTTGGACATTGGACATTCTTTATTGGACATTGGCGATTCCCTACCCTTCTACAATCTCTCCGTTAATGAGAATTTCCAAATTTCGAGTCTTGGAAGTCGTTGGGTCAAAAATCTGATTTCCATCTGGAGAAGTGCCTTCACCCACGGTAATTTCCCACTCCTCATTGATGACAGCCACTGAGCGCGTTACAGTGCCATCCTTTATGGTTGTGCCTGCAATCGTCGCCCGGCCAATGAGCTCGCCCTTTTCATTGAAGGTGGCAAGGACATATTCGTAGTTCAAAAGCTCGGCTTTCCACCAAACCAGTGCAATGAATTGGTCGGTATTGTCAATTGAAAAACAAGGGACATACTCCGTGAACTCATCGTCTGGTACGACCGTTTCCGTTGGGTGTATGAATTGAGAAATCATGGCATCCGAAAGTGGATCGTTCTCGGTGCCGAAAGTGTGGTGCGTGTCTTCGCCGAGAGTGACCGGCATGGGTACTGGCGGAAATTTGGCGAGAAAGTCGTGGAAATATAATTTTTTCATGGATGTTGATCGTCATTGCGTCATCGGGGTCATTAAGGTCATTGGGTCATTTTTACCCGCCGTAGCCTTCGGCGAAGGAGGGCGGTCATTGGGTCATTTCCCGATAAATGCCTCAAAGTCGGCCAGTTGTTCGCCTTTAAGCACCCGGGGTATTTTGGCTTGTCCGTTAAGTTTGCCCCGTTGACTGAGCCAATCGAGAAAAACCTGATGGGGTAGCATTTGTCCCCGCACATTGCGGAGGGCGTAGCGGCGTTCCACAGCATAGTCTTCATTCAGGCGGCAAAGTTCTTCATCCAAGGCATGCACCAGTGTTTCGCTTGTAAGCGATTGGTTTTCAGCAGAAATGTACCATTGGTGGGCCCAGAAAGTGCCTTCGCGCATGCTCTTGACGGCAAATTCACCGATGCCTGCATGCAGGCGTTCATCCACGGCTCTTACTGCATCACAGAGGTTGTCAATCGAGATGTGCTCACCGCAGGCAGAGAGAAATTGTTTGGTACGCCCGGTGATTCGCAGCTCTGCTTTTTCAAGGTCTGTGAACTGCACTGTGTCGCCCAAAAGATAACGCCAAGCCCCTGCAACGGTACTGAGCAATATGGCGTAATGTTTGCCCGTCTCAACTTCTGAGAGGTTCAAACTCTGGGGTTGATTGCAGCGCAATTCTCCATTTTCGTCAAAATTTTCTTCGTCGAACGGCACAAACTCAAAGTAAACGCCACAGTCATTAAGCAGTTTCATCGGGCGGTGATCGGGGCGTTCCTGATAAGCAAGAAACCCTTCCGAAGCACCGTAACTATCCATGTATACGATGGGTTTGCCAAAAAGTGGTTCAAGTGTGGGTTTGTAGGGTTCAATCGGGACCCCTCCGTGCACAAATACGTTGAAGGAAGGCCAAATTTCGTTGATATGCGCTAATTTGTGTTTTTCAATAATTCTTTCCAAAATAAGTTGCAACCACATGGGGTTGCTGACCGAAAAGCCGATGTCCCACTGCGGTGCTTCCTCCGCAATTCGTTCGATCCGGTCGCCCCAATCCGGCATATCTGTAATGTGGCGTCCTGGTCGGTAAGATCGTTCCATGATACGAGGCCGATTCATTCCCATGATGCCGGAAAGATCGCCCTCCCAGTGGTAGCCTACCCGTTTTTGCTGGGTGCATGAACCCACCATGAGCATTTGTTTGGTGTAATGCTCTGGGGCGAGGCCATAATGTTTGGCCATATCGTAAAAAAGTCGCCGGGAACCGCGCTTCATACCGCGAAGCAAATCTTCTGTAAGCGGCAGGTATTTGGTTGAAGCCTGGCTGGTGCCACTCGAAAGCGCAAAATAAGGTATGATGCCTGGCCAACATACATCCGGCTCATCATCCAGGTGCGCTCGGGACCACCACCGATCGTAAAGGGTTTGATAGTCCATAACCGGGACAGCCTGTTTGAAGCTTGCCTGCACCTCTTCGGCTCGCCAAATCTCTTTAAAATCATATTCTAATCCGATGGCCGTGTGACGGGCTTCCCAAAGAAGATCGCGCAACTGCTGTTCTTGAAGTTGAACGGGAGACTGGCGCGGTTGGCCTACGAAAGCGCCAATTTTTGCGCTTTGCTGGATGATAGTGCCAATGATATAGGACATATTGGAAACAGATATTGGGAAATTGGGATTTCAGAAAATTGGGATATTGGACTTGTCTCAAATATCTTAATTTCTCAATATCCAAATATCCTAATTTTTAAAAAGCGGGCGAAGGTAGAAAGTAAGGAAGGTATTTGGACAAAAAAATCCCCCGACATGTTGCAAATGCTGCACATCGGGTATCTAAAAATTGGGGTTCGAAAATTTTGAGAAGTGGTTTTTGTTTCCAATTCAGACTATAGCAGCAGGGCTGAAAAAGAGGTTACAGCTCGAAGGAAAAACTTTGGACGTTAGACATTGGACTCTGGACATTGGATTTGGAATGTGCTGGCTCCAAATCCAATGTCCAAAGTCCAATGTCTAACGTCCAGAGTCCAATGTCTAACGTCCAACGTCCAGAACTCCCATTCCGAATAAAGCAAAATCGTACTTCACCGGATCAGCAGAATCGAAGGCCCGAAGGTTTTCCGTGAGTTCGAGCACGGCATTCCAATCCGTTTGTTTGCGCTGCAGAAGGCCCAATTGCCGGGCCACGCGCTCCACATGCACATCCAATGGAATCAGCAATTGAGCGGGGCAGATAAGCTCCCAATGACCAAAATCTACGCCCGCCGTGTCTTTCCGAACCATCCAACGAAGAAACATATTAAGGCGCTTGCAGGTGCTGCCTCGGGCAGGGGTGGCCACGTGTTTTCGCGTGCGCTCTGGTGCGAAGGGATGGTCAAAAAAATCCTCATGGAATCCTCGAAGTGCGTTTTCCACCGTCATGTCGTGGGGACTCAGGTGGCGGGCGAAAGCCGTTTCGAGCGAGGTGTTTTTTTGGTAATAATTTTGGAAGAACTCCAGAAACCACAGCGTATCGGTGGCTTGAAACGTGCGATGTTTGAACGACTCAAAACGCGCCCGGTCATGTTCCTGATGGTTCAGCATGAAATCGTGGGGCGCATGGTCCATCAGTTCGGCCAAGCGGTTGGCGCTTTGAATAATGGTCTTGCGCTGCCCCCAGGCTAGTGTAGCGGCCCAAAAGGCCATAATTTCCCGGTCTTGCAGTTTCGTAAAACGGTGCGGAATGGAGATCGGGTCAGCAGGTATAAAATCAGGTCTGTTGTATCTGGCAGCGGCCACATCCAGCAAATCTTTAAGGCTATCAGAAGTCAATAGTTAAAAGTCTAAAGTTGAAAGTCAAAAGTCAATGATCAAAAGTCAACGGTCAAAAGTCACTCATTCTCCTCAATATGCAGCAAAATCCGTTGCTTCCTGCGCTCCACTCTCTGGACAACCTCGCGAAAAAACCAATCACGGTTTTTGTCGGCGGAATGGCTGAGCGGGGTAGATTTTGCCGTGATGCTGTCAAAGAAATTTTGAGTGTAATCACATATCCGGGCGTCTGAGCTTTTCAAAAAATTGGGCGTACAGTACCCCGTATAAGCCATTCGGCCCACATCCGAGGTAATGAGCGCAGCGATATTGGCATACACCATTTCGTTGTAGAACAGGTTGAATGGAGCGTGTCCTGCTCCAGCGCTTTCGCCGATATTGAACTTTTGCCCTGCGGTGGTCATGGCTTTCATGTGGGTTATCCAATCTTGTAGCCGGTCAATGAGGACGAGGGAATCGCGAGGGTCACGGAAACCTCCAGCGTACACATGGTACTCAATTTGAGCCAGCGAATTGTCCATTATCTGGGTCGTCCAGAGTTCGGTGCCGGGCAACTTAAGGTAGTGACTAAGGGTAGTCTGGCTCTCTCGAATGACGGGTTGGGTAATGACATCAAAGGAAAATTGACGGTCGCGCAGCCATTCCAAGTTCCAGGTGGTGCGACCCCAGAGATACAGTTTGAACGCAATGAGTTCGGGGAAAAGGCAGTAAGTGAATACGGGCATTTCCGACGAAGTATAATAAAGATGCGCATTGGGCATCTTGTTGATTTGCTCAAGATCGCCGTTCAGCGCGGAAAAATAATCGGAAAAGCTGCTGATTTTGCGCGTGAAAGCATTGAAATCAAAGACCACATTGTCACTCTGCCCGATCACCAAAGTATCCAGCGAAATGCGGTAATGCCGCGACAACAGCGCCAATTCTTGCGGCAAAAGGGGCGTGTCACCTCGAAGTCGGCGATAAACTGGGTCTTTGGCGAGGTTGAGCAAATCGCACAATTCATCTACGGCGTCTGCCCGGCGGGCGAACCGACTGAGAATGATTTCGAAGATTTGGTCTTGAATGGTAGGCTGAGTCATGGGCCTGATTGAAATTTATAAACCTAAAGCGTGATGGTGTTCACCTCATTCGTTTTGCGGCGGGGAAAAGTAGACAGTTTTTGAAAATGTATTGCTAAAATAAAAAAACCGCGCATTTACCCGACCTTTGCGCCCCAAAATACATCCATGACAAAAGCGCTCCTTTTACTCGAAGATGGCACCCTTTTTCGCGGCAAAGCCGCCGGAAAAATCGGCACCACCACTGGCGAAATCTGCTTCAATACCGGCATGACCGGTTACCAGGAAATATTTACCGACCCTTCCTATACCGGTCAAATTCTGGTCGCCACCAACGTCCACATCGGTAACTATGGCATTCATAATGATGAAGTGGAAAGTGACGGCATTAAGATCGCAGGCTTTGTCTGCCGCAATTTCAATGTTCCATTCAGTCGCCTCAATGCCCATCTCAGCATTCAGGATTATTTTGAACGGGAAGGATTGGTTGCCATTTGCGACCTGGATACCCGCGCCATCGTGCAGCACATCCGCGAGCGCGGCGCGATGAACTGTATTATTTCGTCCGAAATTGAAGATCTGGATGAATTGAAGCGCCGACTTGCAGCAACGCCTAGCATGGAAGGACTCGAACTTTCCAGCAGCATAAGTACCCGCGAACCTTATTTCATCGGAAATCCAGAAGCCAAGCACCGGGTCGCTGTGATGGATTTTGGAGTTAAAAAGAACATTCTCCGCTGCTTTGATCAGCGCGATTGCTATTTGCAGGTTTTTCCTGCTAAAACAGATTTTGAAACCGTAAATGCCTGGAAACCAACAGGCTATTTTCTGTCCAATGGCCCTGGAGACCCTGCTTCCATGCCTTATGCCGTGGAAACCGTGAAAAAAATGCTCGCGGACGGCAAGCCGCTTTTTGGCATCTGTCTCGGTCAGCAATTGCTCGCGCTGGCGGCCGGTTTACCTACCTACAAACTCCACCATGGTCACCGCGGACTCAATCACCCGGTGAAAAACCTGCGCAGTGGATTGAGTGAAATTACTAGTCAGAACCACGGTTTTGGTGTACTCGAACAAGCGGTGTACGATTCACCCAGCATTGTAGAAGCCACACACCTCAACCTCAACGACAACACGGTAGAAGGAATTCGACTAAAAAACAGCCCTGCTTTTAGTGTTCAGTACCACCCCGAGGCCAGCCCTGGGCCGCATGATTCGCGGTATCTTTTTGATGAATTTGTGGGGATGATGGGGTAAAGGATTGAGGGGCTGAGAAGTTTAGGGTTGAGAGCATTGAGACCTTTGAGAAGGTGTTCCATAAACCCTCAACTTCTCAACCCTAAACACCCAAAAACCCCGACCTTTGGCAGATGATGAAATTTGATTCGCCTTCAGCACTGCCTTACCATACCTATAACAGCCTGTTTCTCAGTCTGCCTTTCGATGAGATTGCGGAGACGGGTACGCTTCTGGCCTTGTTTTCTCAACATTGCGAGGCCGGGTATAAAGTTGGCAAAAGCCCGCAGGAATTGGTGGAGTCTTTTTGGAACGAATACGCAGCAGATTCAGACGACGAGGCGAGGCACAAATTGCTGCGCTATTTCATTCAATACATTGAACGTCAGGTAGTTTTGTTCGATTCCGTAGAGGATTCGCTGTTCGAACAAACCCATGAGATGAATGGCCCCGGCTCCATGAAATACCTCATTAACAGCCACGATTCAGAAGTAGTGCGGGCGGCTTTGATTGAAAAAATTCGCCATTTCAGCCTGCGACTTGTCCTTACGGCGCACCCCACGCAGTTTTATCCCGGCAAAGTGTTGGGTATTATCAATGACCTGGGTAAAGAAATCCACGACCATCACTTGGAAAACATTCGGCTGCTGCTCATGCAACTGGGCCGTACCACCCTCGTGAACCGCGAAAAACCTACGCCTTATGAAGAAGCGCTGAGTCTGGGTTGGTACATGGAGCACGTGTTTTACCACAGCCTGCCGGATGTATTGTATCGGATATTGCGCGAATTGGACCTGGATGTCACCACATTTGAAAATCCTCGTCTGCTTGCGCTTGGTTTTTGGCCCGGAGGCGACCGCGACGGCAATCCCTTTGTAACGGCCGATACCACCCGCCTCGTGGCCGAGCGCTTGCGGGATGCTGTACTGCGCGGCTATTACCGCGACATCAAACAATTGAAACGCCGCCTCACTTTCCGCGGCGTGGAGGAGATCATCGCAGGGGCAGAAATAAAAATTTATAACACGCTTTACCAGCCTGAAAAAAAGGAAGGTTACGCTCGATGCCAGGATTTGCTGAACGAGTTAATGCTGGCCCGAACCAAACTTATTTCAGAACATCAGGCGCTTTTCCTGGATGATTTGGATCGTTTTATCTTGAAAATCAGGGTATTTGGGTTTTACTTTGCCAGTTTGGATATCCGTCAGGACAGCCGGAAACACGGCGAGGTATGGCAGGCAATTATGCAAAACTGGCATGAAAAACCCCACGGATACAATGCCGACGAGTTTTTAAAAGGCGACGAAAACACCCAGATCAACCGCCTGCTCAGCACGCACCACGCGCTGGACGAAAACGATTTTTCCGACCCTTTTGTCAAAGAAACCATTCGTTCCTTTACCGCCATCCGCGATATTCAGCTGAAAAACGGCGAACTCGGAAGTCATCGCTACATCATTTCCAATTGCCGAAGTGCCCTCAACGTAGCCGAAGTGCTGGCGTTGGCGAATTTGAGTTGGCAGAACAGCGACCAGTCCGCTTCACAGGAGCTCGATACAATTCCGCTCGACATCGTGCCGCTGTTTGAGACCATTGACGACCTGGCGCATTGTGGCGACATCATGCGGCAACTGTATACCAACTCCTATTACGCCGCGCACCTAGCCAGTCGGGGCCAGACCCAGCAGATTATGCTTGGATTTTCTGACGGCACCAAGGACGGCGGCTACCTTCGCGCCAACTGGAGTATTTACCGGGCAAAAGAAGAACTCACCCGTGTGAGCCGCGAACTCGGCATCACGGTCATCTTTTTCGACGGGCGCGGCGGGCCTCCCGGACGTGGCGGCGGCAACAATGCCAGCTACTATGCGGCCCATGGACAAGACATTGAGAACCAAGCCATTCAAGTTACCATTCAAGGCCAAACCGTGAGCAGCACTTATGGAACCATCGCCTCTGCCAAGTTCAATATGGAGCGTTTGTTGAGTGCAGGCTTGGAAAACCATTTGGACCACAACCATTCCCGCGACCTGAGTCAGGAAGATCGGCTATTGCTCGACGAGCTTGCAGACGCAGCTTACGGGGCCTATTTAAAACTAAAAAATCACCCTGATTTTGTTCCCTATCTGGAAAAAATGACTCCCTTGAAATGGTATGGGGACAGCAACATCGCCAGTCGCCCCACCAAACGAAGCAGCGACGGGGGGATGAAATTTGAGGACCTGCGGGCCATTCCGTTTGTGGGCGCTTGGGCGCAAATGAAGCAAAATGTGCCGGGGTATTATGGCCTTGGCAGTGCCATGGAAGCTTTTTTAAAAAGTCGTGGAAACGAGATGCGCCGCCTTTACCAGCATTCTTTGTTTTTCCGCACCCTGCTCGAAAACTCGATGCAATCGCTTTCTAAGTCCAATTTCGATGTGACACGCTATATAGGAGAGCACCCGCAGTTTTCGGAGTTTTGGCACATGCTGCACGATGAATACGAACGAACCTTGCGCAGTCTGCAAGCGATTTCGGGTGAAAGCGATTTGCTGGCGGAGAACATTGCCTCAAAAAACAGTATCAGCCTTAGGGAGGGCATTGTGTTGCCGCTCATCACGGTCCAGCAGTTTGGCTTGCAAAAACTTCAGGCTGAAAAAATCAGTCCCGAAGCCCATGAAATGTATCGCAATCTGGTGTTGAGGGCGATGTTTGGGATTATCAATGCAGCGCGTAATGCGGCGTGATCTTGTCTGACGAGTAATATGCGCAACATCAATTATTGATCAATTTTCCGTCCAACCCCATCGGATATTCAAATGCTCGTCCCTCCCTGCTCCCCCCCCGGTCACGGATAACGCGGAGGAGGCCCCGTTTTTTATTCCAAAAAGGGGAGAGGAAAATAAGGAGGAAGAATTTGTTTAGTACCGATCAAATAAACTCGGCAACAGAACCATCAAAATGACCAAATCCCCGCAGGCACCATCTCCAGAACCTCCACAGGCTCCAGCGAGCCCCGACTGCCACGCTCTGTAGAAAGCAGGATTTTGCCGCAACGTTTGTATTGACCCCAGGCATTTACCAGTGCAGCTTTTTCATCGCCAAATTTTTCAAAATAAGCCCATTGCGTTACAAGTCGCGTCTTTTTATCCACCCAAACATGGTATTTATTGTCCGGCGTAACGCCTACTCCAGAGAAGGTCATTTGAAGGAGATCGGCGGCTTCTCCTAACTCGGTTTTGGCATCTCCGAGGTATTTTAAAGTCACCCCGGAGTCCTTCAGCTTGAATGGCATTACGAGCCAGTAGGAATCATTGATCCATACTTTTTTGCCCATGTCGAGATACTTTGCAAGCGAGTCAGGGTGGGTTTGTTCAACACCTCCAAGGTTAACTTTCCCGGTACCATCGTTCAGGTTGACAAGGACTTTCAGCGGACGGGTGGCCCATTCGATGCGGCAAAGTCCAGCCTGTTTGTCCCAAAGCAGTTTGCGGCGGTTAAAGAAATTCCAGGAGAGGTAACGGGTGCTGTCCCAAGCTTGTCTGCCCCCCATAGCCTGCATCACCGCGTCAGCAATAGCAATGGCCTTAATGTCAGAGGCCGCTGTATTGAAACCAGGTGCAGGTGGGTTTTGAAGCAGTGAGGTTTTAGAAGAACAAGCAGCCAAAATAAAAATGAGAAGATAGAAAAGAAACAACTTTTTCATGCGAGACGGGTTTGGTAACGACTTTTGCGCTAAGATACCGCGTACTCCGAGAATAAAGGAAAGATGCAATCAAGAGATAAAAACTACCGCAGGGCGATTCGCACTGCCAACCCACAAGGAAAAATGAAGGAGAATAAAGATAAAAAGGGTTTTTTTGCGCAGTTTGAATCGCTGCGCAACGTCCCGCGTTTCTTTCGAATGATTTGGGCCGTTAGCCCGAAACTAACCGTTTGGAACATGGCGCTGCGGCTCGTGCAAGCCGCTGTGCCACTCGTCATGCTATATGTGGGTAAGGAAATTATTGACGAAGTAATTGCCCAGATCGCGAATCCGGTAGCCCTCTCAATTTCCAACCCACTTTGGTTTTGGGTAGGTGCAGAATTGGGTCTTGCCGTGCTTTCAAGTTTGCTTAATCGGGCTATCACCTTGACTGACAGTCTTTTGGGAGATCTGGTGAACAACGATTCCTCCGTCCGAATCATCCGCCACGCCGCCACGCTCGACCTCTACCAATTTGAAGACGCGACCTTCTATGACAAACTTGAACGTGCCCGCACCCAGACCTCCGGGCGAACCGCCTTGATGAGTATGGTGCTATCCCAGGCGCAGGATCTGATCACCGTGGCTTTCCTTGCTGCTGGTCTGATCGCATTCAATCCGTGGCTGTTGCTCATTTTGGTCATTGCCGTCATTCCGTCCTTCATTGGCGAGTCCAAGTTTAACCAGGAATCCTATTCACTTTCGCGCTCCTGGACACCCGAACGCCGTGAAATCGACTATCTCCGCTACATCGGGGCGAGCAACGAGACCGCCAAGGAGATAAAAATTTTTGGTCTCGAAGACTTTATCGCCACCCGTTTCAAAACCATTTCGGATCGTTATTTTCTGGTAAATCAAAAACTGGCACTGCGCCGGGCGGGCTGGGGTGCGCTTTTTTCTACACTTGGAACGGTGTCCTATTACGCCGCCTACGTTTTCGTGATCGGCCAAACCATTGCAGGGCAAATCACGGTGGGCACGCTCACGTTTTTGGCGGGGGCGTTCAGCCGTTTGCAGGGTCTGTTACAAGGCATTGTCAGCCGTTTTTCGCGCATCGCCGAGACTTCGTTGTACTTACAGGACTTATTTGACTTTTTGGAATTAAAACCCTTGGCGGGCAGTCACGTTGGTGGTCAAAAATTCCCACGCCCCATGCAGCAAGGTTTTGTGTTTGAAAATGTAGGGTTTAAATACCCCGAAACCGATATTTGGGCATTGCGCCACCTGAGTTTTACCCTGCATCCCGGCGAAAAGCTCGCCCTTGTAGGCGAAAACGGCGCGGGAAAAACCACCCTCGTGAAACTCCTTGCCCACCTCTACGAACCCGATGAAGGCCGTATCCTGCTCGACGGCGTGGATCTCTGTGACTACGACCCGGAGGATTTACGCCGGGAAATTGGGATTATTTTCCAGGACTATGTCCGGTTCATGTTCACCGCAGGCGAGAACATCGCCATCGGCAATATTTCAGAAAACGGAAACCAGCCCCGCATCGAAGACTCCGCGCACAAAAGCCTGGCGGATACGGTGATTGAACCCTTGCCCCAAAAATATGCCCAGATGCTCGGAAAACGTTTTGCCGGGGGGGTAGACCTCAGCGGCGGACAATGGCAAAAGGTTGCACTCGCTCGCGCCTACATGCGGGAGGCTCAACTGATTATCTTGGATGAACCGACCGCAGCGCTGGACGCGCGTGCAGAGCACGAAGTGTTTGTGCGCTTTGCGGAACTGATGAAAGGCAAGGCGGCGGTGCTCATCTCCCACCGATTCTCCACGGTGCGTATGGCAGATCGAATTTTATTTTTGGAACATGGGGAATTGCTGGAGCTTGGTACCCACGAAGAGTTGGTAGCGAAGGGGGGGAAGTATGCGGAGTTGTTTAGATTGCAGGCGAAGGGCTATGTATGATTGATACGATTCCCTGGATTAGAGGGTTGATTCGATTGACAAGTAAGCCCCAATCGAATCAATCAAAAATTCGTACCAATCAAAAAAGCTTTACTTTTCGCCCGCCTTAACCAACCCACCCATGAAATTAAAACCGCTCCGAGCCCGTTATCCTGATTTTGCCAGAATTGAATCCTCCGACGTATTTTGCGAAGAAGCAAAAAACCTCTACCAGCAGTATGTGGAGGAAGGTCTTTTCAAAAAAATCGCCCAGCCAGCTATTTTTATTTATCAAATCAAGTCTGTCACCGGGGAGCACACCGGACTCGTGGCCCTCAACGAGGTGGAGGCTTATTTTGAAGGGAAAGTCAAAAAACACGAAGCCACCTTGGGCGAGCGCGAAAAACAGCAGCGAGATTTGTTCCTGCAATGGGAGGCTATTTTAAAACCTGTATTACTCACCTACCCTTCTGTCCCGAGTATCAGTGCATGGTTGAACGAGTTTGTTCATCATCATAAACCACTGTTCGACACCCGGTTCAAAAATGGGAAAGTGCTCCACCGCGTATGGGCTGTCACCGACGAACAGGCCATTGCCGAGATACAAGAACTGTTCAACAGCAACGTAAAGTCCACCTATATCGCCGACGGTCATCACCGTACCACCACCATGGCGATGTTGCATGAACAACGCGATCAGTACCCTGATTTTGATTTTGACCACCTGTTCTGCGCATTTTTTGCCACGGATCAGTTGGACATCCTCGACTACAACCGCGTCGCAGAAATCCCTAAAGGGATGAGCGCTGCACAATTCATGGCGCATGTTTCCAAGGTATTCGACATTGAAATATTGGAATCGCCCCGCCGCCCTGAAGACAAGCATGAAATTGTAATGCTACTCCGACAAGAATGGTACTCCATGCACTGGCGTCCTGAACTGCTCGCCGGTTTGGATGAGCAAAATGCCCTGCTCGATGCTGCGCTCCTGAACGAACGTGTACTGGGTGATATTCTCGGCATTCATGATGTAAGAACGGACACACGAGTCACTTATGTTGACGGGAGCAAGGGCTTGAACGGGCTACATAAAGCCGCCAATAGCCGCAACAAGGTGGGTTTTGCGCTTTTTCCAGTACATTTTGAGGATATGATGTTTTTGGCCGATGCGGGTGAGATCCTGCCACCCAAAAGCACCTATTTCGAACCGCGATTGAAAAGTGGAATTTTGGTCCAACTGCTAAAAAGAGAGGCATAGCTTGGGTTGTTGATTTGGTTATTGGTTGTTTTGGTTATTCGAGCGTCCAAGCTTGAGCACTCGAATAACCAAATCAAAAAATAATCAAATCAACAACCCAAACCGTTATTTCTTCCCAGCTTCATACCTGATTTTCCCGCCCACCACAGTCTTCAACACCTTCGCCTGCAAAATTTCCTCCGTTGCGCAATGCAGCAGGTCTTTCGAAAGCACTACGATGTCGGCCAATTTGCCGGGTGCAAGTGAGCCTTTCTCTTTTTCTTCAAAGGCAGCCCACGCATTCCAAATCGTGTAAGAAAACAAGGCCTCCTCCCGGGTCATTTTTTGTTCTGTAAAAAATTCGAGTCCCGTATCAGCGCGTTTCCTTGTCACAGAGGCATAAAGACAGGGCAACGGGTCAACATCTTCTACCGGGGCATCGGTACCATTGGCAAGATGTGCGCCGCTGTCAAGCAGGCTACGCCAGGCATAAGCCCCTGTGCGAGCGCGTTCCTCCCCTAGTCTTTTGACCACAAACGGTGCATCGCTGGTGCAATGAATAGCCTGCATGGAAGCCACCACGCCGAGTTTAGCAAAACGTGGAATATCTTGTGGATCAACGTGTTGGGAGTGTTCGATGCGCCACCTTTGATCGTTGTTTGAGCCCATTTCCTTTTCTACCACATTCAAAACTTCCCGGTTGGCACGATCACCGATGGCGTGGACGCATAATTGGAGCCCGTATTGATGACAGGCTTGCGCCATCCTTGCAATGGTATCGAGTGGGGTCGTGTTTTGTCCGACGAAATCTGGTTTGTCGTCGTAGGGAGCCAGTAACCAGGCCCCGTAAGAGCCGAGCGCTCCATCAAAATAACATTTTACGGCACGGCAAGTAAAGTGTTGATTTCCAAGCCCAATTTGTGGATATTCAGCCAGTTTGGGCAGGTCGTGGGCAGTAGGCTGACTGGCCATCACCCAGAGGCGGAGGGGGAGTTCGCCCGCTTCGGCAAGCCGGCGATATTGGCTGAGTTCCCAAAAATTGCTGCCAGCATCCTGAAATGATGTGATGCCTTTGGCGAGACATTCAGCAGCCGCCAATTGGGTGGATTTATCGAAAGCGGCGATTTGTTCCGCTTCCGAGCGCAGGTTTTTCCATTCGGAAAAGGGCTTTTCTATCAAACCCATGGCATTCTCTTCAAAAACGCCGGTGAGGTTGCCTCGGGCATCACGGACGATTCGGCCACCAATAGGGTCGGATGTTTCTCGGGAAATGCCAGCCAATTCTATGGCTTTTGCATTGGCAATAAGGCCGTGTCCGCTGGCGTGGTAAAGTACCAATGGGTTGTTCGGCGAAGCTGCGCTGAGATCTGTGTTGAAAGGGTATCCATTCACCGTTGGGCCGGGTGATTCGGACCATTTTTCCTGATGCCAACCGCGTCCTTCGATCCAGTCTCCAGGCTTGGCGGTTTTGACTTTTTCGGCCACAAGCCCTGTGATTTCAGCCCAACTTTTGGTGTTGATGAGGTTCAGATTTTGAAGGCTTGCACCCAGGCTATTGAAATGGCCGTGCCCTTCTATAAACCCAGGCATCGCAAATGCGCCTTGCAAATCAATAACTTGGGTTTCCTTTCCTGCCAATTTAATCAGATCAGCATCCTTGCCTACCGCCAAAATGCGATCCCCCACTATGGCAACCGCCGTAGCCTGTGGATGGAGGGAGTCGGCGGTAAAAAAATTGCCGTTGACAAAAATGAGGTCTGGGATTTGTGAGGTCTTGGGGGATTGGGAGCAGGAAAGGA
>Ga0247843_1003190_pt1 | contig 27584 bp, 19 predicted proteins | sample LaCruzMarch2017__FD_192420 | JGI IMG/M metagenome (GOLD analysis project Ga0247843, IMG submission 192420) | Freshwater microbial communities from meromictic Lake La Cruz, Castile-La Mancha, Spain - LaCruzMarch2017_8m | ecosystem: Environmental > Aquatic > Freshwater > Lake | place: Spain... | reverse complement strand
ATACAGCTAACGCGAAGCTATGACTAAGACCAGATGTAGATCAAATCACATAAAAATAAAAAGCATTAAAAATGTCCATTAGAGAACATCGTACTCAAAACAGCATTAAAAATGTCCATTACTCCTCTTTTTTCAAAAAAAAGTACCTGAAAATCAAAGCACTAAAACAATTTCACATAGAAATGAACATGGTGTTGTGAATATTCTATTTAATTTTTTTTAACTTGGCTGTTCGTAAACTATCTTTAATCAATACCACAACAATTAACCCTAATCGTTAACAAACATGTCTATGAAGAAAGGAATTACTCTTCGACGTTGGTTCACGCATCTGTCGCTTTTTGCGGCCTTGATGGGTGCAACCATGGCCATGGCTCAATGTCCGACTCCTTCGGCCTTGAGTTCAGCCGCGACCTGTGGTCAGGCGGCCACGCTTACAGCCTCTGGTTCCACCGGATTGTACCGATGGTACAGCCAGCCCAGCGGCGGCTCTGTGCTTGGAACGGGCGGTTCGTACACCACTCCGGCCATGTACTTGCAAGGAACATATTATGTTGAGGCTGTAAACAGCTACAACAACCCCAACTGCATTAGCCCTCGGGCCGCTTTGGTGGTTACGGTAAACCCCTTAGCAATGCCTAGCATTGTGGGCGATACTGTTACCTGCGGCGGCACAGCTACCTTATCGGCATCCGGATCTACCGGTTTGTACCGGTGGTATGCAGGCCCAACTGGCGGCGCGGTGTTGGCTACAGGAGCGAACTTTACGCCTCCTGGAACCCTGCAATCTACTACCTATTATGTAGAGGCAACCAACAACCTAAACCCCATTGCCACCGTTAACTTCAACTTCAGCGGTGGACAGCAAAGTTGGACCGTTCCTGCGGGCGTCTTTTCTATTTTAGTGGACATGGAAGGTGCCGAAGGCAGCCGAACCACAAACTACGGCAACCGTGGCGGTTTTGGTGGTAAAGTAGTGGCCAATGTGGCTGTTACTCCTGGCCAAACCATCTTTGTGTTTGTAGGTGGATGGCCTGGCGACAACAACACCAATGGCGGTTACAACGGTGGTAATTATACCCAAGCTTGTTGCGGTTACGCGTATGGCGGCGGTGGCGCCACCGATATTCGCATTGGCGGAACTGCTTACGGAAACCGCGTGTTGGTTGCCGGCGGCGGCGGCGGCGGCGGTTGGAACTGCGGAACCGATGGTTCGCGCGGCGGAAATGGCGGCGGTACTACCGGTGAAGACGGTTTTTATTGCAGCAGCACAGGAAATACCAGCTACACCGGTCGCGGTGGCTCTCAAAACGCAGGCGGTGCTGCCGGCGGCAACTGGTGCTGCCCCATTGCTGGAACTTTGGGCGATGGAGGCTATGGTAGCTTCCGCGGTGGCGGTGGCGGTGGCGGCTACTACGGCGGCGGCGGCTCTAGCTACGGCGGCGGCGGCGGCGGTTCAAGCTTTGCCGATGCCAACCTGTGCTCCAACATTGCGCACACTCAAGGTACGCGCCAAGGACATGGCCGGGTAAGCTTTACCTACTCCTCACCTTTCTGCGTTAGCTCGCGCGTTCCCGTTCCCTTAACGGTAACACCCTTGGCCACGCCAATAGCCAACCCCATTAGTGCTTCTTGCGGCAGCAACATTACCGCTTCCGCTTCTGGTTCTACCGGTTGGTACCATTGGTTTGCTGCCCCTACCGGCGGTTCTCCTCTGTCAACCCAGTCCAACTACGCTATGTCGTTTGTAACTCAAACCGACACCCTTTGGGTTGAGGCGGTTTCTGACCCCAACCCATCAGGTACTCAAACTTTTAACTATACCGGTGGCCAACAAACTTGGACCGTTCCGGCGGGTGTTTTCTCTGTCTCCTTTGACGTGCGTGGCGCTCAAGGCGGAACAAACACTTGGAACGATGGCGGTAAAGGGGGCAAAGTAAGCGGCACCCTTGCCGTTACTCCAGGTCAAACCCTGAATATTTATGTGGGCGGACAGCCCGGCAGCGGCGGTTGCTGCACCAGCATTTGGGGCCCAGGCGGCTGGAATGGCGGTGGCCAAGGGTACGCTTATTATAACGGCGACCAAGCCCGCGGCGGTGGCGGTGCATCCGACATCCGCATTGGAGGTGTTACCCTGAACAACCGAGTTGTTGTTGCCGGCGGCGGCGGCGGTGCCGGTGGTCAATATTGCAACGGCAACCAAGATAAAGGTGGAGCCGGAGGTGGTTCTGGTGCTGCCGGAAATGGTTTGGTGTGCAATGGATACAACAGCTGTTACTGCGGTACAGGAGCCACTCAGGCGGCCGGTGGAAACAACGGTTGTGGAGGACAAACAGGCCAATTCGGCGTGGGCGGTAACGCTTGGGGCGGCTGCTGCGGATATCCCTCAGGCGGCGGCGGCGGCGGCTATTATGGTGGTGGCGGTGGCTACTACTATGGCGGCGGCGGCGGTGGTTCTAGCTATGTTAACCCTAGCTTGACCAGCAACGTAACCCATACCCAAGGAGACCAAAATGGCAACGGACAAGTTGTTGTAAGTTTTGTGAAAACCTACTGCTCCAGCACCCGGATTCCTCTACCCATCGCTGTAACTCCGTTGGCGGCTCCTGTTACCCAAGGCGACTCTGTAACCTGCGGAACTCCTGTTACTTTAACAGCAACCAGCAACAGTTCTGTTTCTTGGTTTGATGCTCCTACCGGTGGCAACCTAATCGCCATTGGCCCCAGCATCTCTTTGCCCCCCATCTTAGGTTCTGATACCTTGTTTGCCGGTTCAGAATTGACCAGCAACCTAAGCGGAACACAAACTTTTAGCTTTACAGGAGCGGCACAAACCTACACGGTTCCTGCCAACGTAACCTCAATTACAGTAGATGTATTGGGAGCACAAGGCGGCGGCTCACTTCCTAACCCAGGCAGCAACCCCGGAGGTTTAGGCGGTCGGGTTCAAACAACCTTGAGCGTAACTCCCGGTGAGGTTCTTGCTGTGAACGTAGGTGGAACAACCGTCAGCAATACAGGCGGTTGGAACGGCGGCGGCAACGGCAGCTCAAACGGTGCCGGCGGCGGCGGCGGTTCTGATATCCGCAGCGGCGGTACAGGTTTGGCCAACCGCATTGTTACCGCTGGTGGCGGTGGCGGCGGCGGCTGGAACTGCGGTTCTGGTATGAACGGCGGCCACGGCGGTGGCTCTGCCAATGCTCAAGATGGCTTTAACTGCGGCAGCAACAACTTTGGTAGCTGTACAGTTGGTGGTGGCGCAACGCCCACCGCCGGAGGTCAACAACCCGGTTGCGGCTGCGGAACAGCAGGTGTTTCTGGTGTAGGCGGACAAGGTGGCACTTGCGGCCAGTCTGGCGGCGGCGGCGGCGGCGGTCAGTTTGGCGGCGGCGGCGGTTACTACGGCGGCGGCGGCGGCGGTTCTAGCTTTGCTAGCCCAACCCGCGCTTCTTCAACCACCCACACCCAAGGATTCCGCTCCGGAAACGGTCAGATTGTGATTTCTTACAACGTAACCCTCGTTTGCGCAAGCCCAAGGGTTCCTGCAGTTATTTGGTTGGATTCACTTCCAGCTCCTACTGCCAGCGGCGATACCACGTTCTGCGGAAGCGGTTCGGCTAGCCTTTCGGTTACCGGCCCCAACGGAAACTATTCTTGGTACGACAGCTGGGGTGGAAACTTGGTGAACATCGGTCAAAACTGGACCACTCCAACAAACACTCAAACCATCAACTACCACGTAAACTACAAGGTAAATGGTTGTCCTTCTAAATTCGATACCGCTCTGGTTACGGTTAACCGGATTCCTTTCGCCTATCTAACCGATCCCGGTGTTCTGTGCGCCGGAAATGGAAATGTGGATTTGGGTTTTGAACCTCCCTTGCTGCAAGGCAGTATGTCGTTCACCAACCTAGGTAAAACAGGAAATACAGGTCCAGACCAAGCAGCTGCCGATGCAGCCTACGGCCCAGGTATGGTTACTGTGAACAGCGGCGTACAGCGCTGGACCGTTCCTTACACCGGCGTTTATACCATTGAAGTTGCCGGCGCCAAAGGCGGTGGCAACCTGAACAACGCAGGCGGAAAAGGGGCCCAAATGCAAGGCAACTTCCAGTTGACTGCGGGCACCCAACTTGATATCATTGTAGGTCAAATGGGCGTTGATGCCGGTGGCAATACCTGGCAAGGTGGCGGCGGCGGCGGCGGTTCCTTCGTATGGAACGCCAGCAACCTGAACCAGCCTTTGATCGTTGCCGGCGGCGGCGGCGGTGGTGGCAACAACCAATCCAACAACAAAAAAGATGCTTGGACCAACAACGACGGCCAAACCAATGGCGAAAACGCTCCTGGCGGTACAGGTGGTAGCGGCGGTGGCGCCGGCAACACCGGCAGCTGGGGCGGCGGCGGCGGCGGCGGTTTCTTGACCGACGGTCTTTCTGATGGTTCTTTCGGTAAAGGCGGAAAAGCAGCCGTGAATGGAGGCAATGGTGGCCAATCCGGTGGTAACTCTAACAATTCCGGTGGTTTTGGTGGCGGTGGCTCTGACGGCTACGACGGCGGCGGCGGCGGTGGCGGCTACTCCGGTGGTCGCGGTGGCGGTTACTCCGGACATACCTTCCGCAATGGCGGTGGCGGCGGTTCTTTCAACCTCGGTACCAACCAAATCAACCAAGCTGCAGCCAACAACAACCATGGATTTGTAAACATCAACTATTTCATCTCCCAGCCTTCAGATACCGCTGGTGTATGGACTGGAACCATGGTTACCGATACCATCAATGGTATTCTGGATCCTTTGTTGGGTCAAGTTGGTACCAACATGGTTTACTACACCGTTAACTTGAACGGTTGCGTACACTCTGATTCCTTGTCTATCACTGTAGTTCAAGGTCCAGATGCCTCCATCACTACGGCTCCTACCCAATTGTGCGACTACGACAACAGCATCAGCCTTGCTGCGCTGAACAGCGGCGGCAACTGGACGGGCAGCGGACTAAGCGTTGTAGGTAACAACGTGAGCTTTGACCCAGGATCGGTAACTGCCGGTACCTATCAGGCTTATCACAGCATTTTTGATGCGGCTACCGGTTGCTTGAGCACCGACAGCGTTCAAATTGTGGTGAATCCTACTCCCAACGCGTCATTGGCTCTACCTTCAACGGTTTGTTCTGCCGATGCTCCGTTTAACTTGGTTCCCAGCACCCCCGGCGGTGTATTCACCGGAACAGGTGTAACCGATACCATCAACGGGGTGTTTACTCCTTCGTTGAATACGGTTGGAACTCAAACCCTAACCTATCAGGTAACAGCCAACGGTTGTTTCAACACCGCGAACACCAATGTAACTGTGTTTGCTTCTCCAAACCCAACCATTTCAAATGCGCCTCTGCAATTGTGCGAAAATGCGTCCAACGTATTGCTGCAAGCTGCAACCGTAGGTGGCAACTGGTATGGCAGCGGAATGGCCAACAGCAACAGCGGTTTGTTTAACGTTCAATTGGCTGGAACAGGTTCGGCCCAGGTTGTCTATGTGGTTTCCAACGCAAACTGTACCAACAGCGATACGGTAAACATCGTGGTGAATCCTTTGCCTGTGGTGAACGTAAGTCCAAACACCATTCAACAGTTGTGTTCTGGTTCCAACATTCCCATGTCGGCCAACGGAGCCATCAGCTACCAATGGACCAACAACGGAAGCCCAATCAGCGGCGCCAACACCGCCAACTATACGGCCACAACTGCCGGTAGCTACAGCGTTATTGGTACCGATGGCAACGGTTGCGTAAGCACTACCGCTGCGGTTCAGGTGAACGTTCTGCCCAACCCGGTTGTCTTCCAGGTCAACGCCTCTACCGTTTGCGAAGGCAATTCAACGGTGTTTGGCCAAAACTCTGGCATTGGCCAAGGTGGGGTTATTACCAACTACAACTGGAACTTTGGCGACGGCAACAACGGCTCTGGTTTCTCAACCAACCACGTATATGCTACGGCGGGTTCCTACACCGCTCAGTTGATTGTATCAACCCCCGAAGGCTGTACCGATACCTTGTCTCAAAGCGTAACCGTTAAAGCCAACCCATCGGTTGACTCAGTTATGGTGAGCGGAGCTTGTTTCCCAAGCCCTGCAAACTTCCAAGCTTTTGTGAGCGGAACCCCAATGGGTACCTACTCTTGGAACTTTGGCAACGGAATCAACGGTAACGGTGTAATTGCTCAGCACCAGTATTCTACCCCTGGGGTGAAATACTACACGCTGAACGCACTGGCCTTGAACGGTTGTTCTACCACCTTCAATGGAACGGTTACTGTGGACGAAGTGCCAACTGCGGCTTTCCTAAGCCAACGCGGTTGCACCAACACGCCAATCAATGTAACCGATGTGTCAACCGGCAACATTTCAAACTGGAGCTGGAACTACGGACAAGGAACAACCACCGGTCAAGCACCAAGCATCAGCTTTGCGACCGCAGGTACCTATCCGATTAGCTTAACGGTTACTACGCCCGCCGGTTGCAGCAATACTACCACTCAAATGGTAACCATTGCTCCTTCTCCAAACGCCACATACAACTGGGCCAACCAAGGTTTGAACTTGATTCAGTTCGCTCCTCAAAACCCTGTAGTAGGTGCATCTTACTTGTGGAACTTAGGCGATGGCACTACCACTACGGTGTTGAGCCCCTTGCATCAGTACAACCTGCCTGGCAACTATCAGGTATGTTTGACCATGGATGTGGACGGTTGCAGCAGCACCGAGTGTCAGGTAATCGAGTCGCGCGACATCACTTCGTTCGAGGGCAATCAAGCCAACGAATTCGGATTGAGCGTGTACCCGAACCCATTCCAATCTCAGTTCTTTGTAGGCATGATGCTGAAAGAAGCGACCGAGGTTAAAGCTACCCTGCGCGACTTGACAGGCAAGCAGTTGGCGGCCTACACCTTTGGTGTGGTTCCTGCCGGCAGCCACAACCTGCCTGTTTCGACCGCAGCACTTCAGTTGTCAACCGGAGTGTATGTAGTGGAAATGAACCTGAACGGCGCGGTGTACTCTACCCGCATCATCAAGGAATAATTCCTAAAATTGAATTGAAAGGGTCCGGACACTTAGGTGTTCGGGCCCTTTTTTTTTGTGGCGGCCGCGGGCTTTCACCGGTAGTCCGCGGTGCTTGCCAAGGGCCCAGCGGGCTTGCGGGGGCTCCTAAAGTCGCCTCCGCGCCACGCGGGCCCTAGGGCAAGCCCCTTTGGGCTACCCGGTTCAATCCCTGCCGCGGGCCGCTCGGGGCCTTGCTGTTGTAATAAAACTATTTTTAGCTGTGAGGCGCTGCGCCAGGGATTGCAGCGGCAGGCGGCGAAGCCGGCAAAACAAGCAGCAGGCCGCCGGGGCGGGCGACCTTGTGGAGCCACGCCGCGGCCCTGCTGCTTTTTCCTGTTTTCGCCACGGGGACACCCAATTTAACGGCAGAAGAGTTTAGCTAAATCGATTTGTTCTTTTGACCTGTACCCTCCAAATTCAGTTCTACAGCAAGTGCCAAACAATCTGAGTTTTTTTCTGAAAAGACTGTTTTGGCACATTAAGGGTTTGTTTTTATGAAATCCGCGTTGCGAAATGCTGCTTCAAAGGCTAGGGCTGTTCAGGTTGTTCGCTATCAAAATAGAAAAGGAATAGCCAGGCAGCATTTGGATTCTGCTCACATCGAAGCAGCTCTAAAGGACTTGATTGTACGCAGGGATAATTTATTCCCCGCATAGAGTTGAAATAGACCTATAGCCCTTTGGTCCATCTCAACGTTGGACTGCACTGATTTTTTCGATCAATGTTGAGCTTAAGCTCCCCTTCAAGCAGAAAGAACGTGTTGTACCCTCGCAACTTGTATTGGGCTTTTTTCGTACACACGCCTTGTAAAAAAACGCCCTGCTGAGACACCCATTTTTAACCACACAAAACGTAGATCTCTCAAAATGGGAAAGGCAGGAAATGCATCCGGTTTTCTTGTTGAAAACAGGGCAAGGCATTGGGCTTTCGTTTTTCGCCCTTTCAACGGCCGTTTAAAGTCATTTTTAGCATTCTGTTGGCCTTGGTTTGGTGACGGAATTTTTGTCCGCAGATACCCAGCTGGTCTTAAAATTGAACAATTAGGATATATTTGAATGGAGTATTTATTTCATTGAGGTTTATGTAGATGAACTGATGTTGTGTGCCATAATGGACGACCGTAAACTAAACGACAATTGACGACAATAAAAAAATTAAGCAACTACATTTAGTAACTCCAAAATCAGAATAAACCGACATTAGAGAAATTAAAGTTTCATTATAACGAAACTTTATATACCTTAGACGAATTGAATAATTGCAATGAATGGACAAGCGTTTTTAAGTCCTATTTTTAGACGAGGCATTTGAATTTTTGAGTGGTTTAGAACGGAAACAGTACGATAAAATACTTTGTAACATTCGTAAATCTCAAGTAGAACTTGACCCCGAACTTTTCAAAAAACGCTCGGACGACATTTGGGAATTTAGGACGCGGTATCAGGGTTTACAATATAGACTGCTTGCTTTTTGGGACAAGACTTCAACAATGGACACGTTGGTTGTTTCGACACACGGATTTGTCAAAAAAAGAAGTAAAGTTCCAGACAACGAAATTCAAAAAGCAGTCAACATAAGGTCAATATATTTAGCAGAGAAACAAGTAAAAAACAAGAAAAAATGAAAGCATATACTTTAGACCAAGTACAAGACAAACTAATTGGTAAAATTGGGACACCTAGACGTGACATGTTTGAATATGAACTTCAAATGGACTTAATTGGTAAAGCCATTAAGCAAACACGACAAGAAAGACATTTGACACAGGAAGAACTAGGAAAACTAATAGGTGTTCAAAAGGCCCAAATTTCACGACTTGAAAACAATGCAAGCAATGTTACAATGGACACTTTGATAAAAGTTTTTACAGCATTAAAAGCAAAAATAAAACTTCAAATAGAACTACCTAACCTAAACATCAGCGTTGGAAAATAATACGGCACATAACAGCTAATCTTTCGTGCGGTGCGAAGCGTCCAGTCTCGCACGTGCGGGATTGAAGGTTAAAAATCCCGTTTCTTCGGGAAACCGCTTTATTCCCCCATGGGTTTTACTTTATGATTTAGAGGTGTAGAACTTGCAGCCGAAGTTGCTTACCCTATCCAAAAGCCTTAACCAGACGATAGCCATTTGATGCATCTTCATTCTCCTTATTAAGTAGCTTCCGCTCAGCCTGCATCGTTTCTTCAAGGGTCATCGATAAAACCTGTTGCAACCTTTCTTGACCGCTGTCAACTTCAGTTAAAATTGCTGTAATTTAATCTTGTGTAAAGTGTAGATTTTTCATGATTGTTTTGATTGTTGCCATCGAACAAAAACTCACTTTACACACTTTTTGGGATACGGTCGGAAATTCATCCGACTTTCTTTTTGAAAACAGGAGAAATGGGAATGAGGCCCTGCGCCAGGGATTGCAGCGGCAGGCGGCGAAGCCGGCAAAACAAGCAGCAGGCAGCCGGGGCGGGCGACCTTGTGGAGCCACGCCGCGGCCCTGCTGCTTTTTGCCGGCGAGCCAACTACAGCGGAAAGCCCGTTTGGCGCCCCCCAAAAAAACCGTTAAGAAGCCTTGTTTGCCTCGCTTTTGTACCAGCGCAATGCCAGCATCTCGAAGCCTGTGTACACCAAGTAACAAAGGAAAAACAGCAGTACAAAGGTCATGGTGATGCCATCGGTGCTGATGTAAAACATCAGGCCTAAAAACGCCAAGTAAGCCAGCATTTTGAAGGCCATGGCCATCATAAAATTCATTTGAAAGCGGTTGGGATTGGCGCTTACCGACCGCAACAAGAGCTGGTGGCTGATGCCTGTAATGAGGTAAAATGCGGGAATGACGAGAAAGTTTTCGTCAACCAGTGTAAGGCCTGAGGCTTTACGAAAGGCAATGTAGCCGGCGCTGAGTCCCAGCGAAATCAAAGAAAGTACAAGGAAGTACCTGTTGCTGTTGTTTTTCATGGTTTGCTTAATTTTTTTGCCACATAGGCAATGGAAAGCAGCACAAAGATAAGAATGCAAATGGGCGAGGCGACTTCGGTATGCCAGCGGGAGTCTAGGTAATGGCCTAAAAATGCACCGAGGGCAATAAATCCCAGCATTTGCAAACCCAAACCTGAATAGATAAGGGCTTGCTTTAGCCCTGTTTTTTGGGAATTATTCACCGGTTTTTGCGTTGAGCATGCTGCATTTGCCTTGAAATTGAGCCCCACTTTCAATGCTCAGCAAGGTAGTACTTAGGTTGCCGATCAGCTGCGTGCTGCTGCGCAGGGTGCAGCTTTCGTTGGCTAAGACCTCTCCGGTAACTTTTCCGAGCAGTTCCAAGTGTTGGCAAACGATGTTGCCTTGAATTTCGGCGTTTTTTCCGATGATGAGTCGTGCCGAACAGTGGATGTCGCCATCCACCTTTCCATCGATGCGCAGGCTTTCAGAAGCCTCAATGTTGCCTTGAATTCGAGTAGTTTCGTTGATGAGGTTTGGCGAATCGGGGCTGGGCAATCGGCGTTTTAACATGGCTGAACTTTTTATTTGTAGTTCTCGTTGGTCCAGCGCCGAAAGGCTGCCACATCTTGTTCTTTAAACAGCAATCCTAAATTTGGAATGGAGGTGGGCAGCAGAATAAGTTCTTTTTTTCCAAACGCAGCGCGAATGGCGGGGTCTTTTTCGGCGGCTTGCACGTAATTCATAGCGTCTTTGGCGTCGTTGAATTTTCGCAGGGTAAGCAGCTGGGTTTTATTGCCCAAAACGGTGTTCGAGATGGTCAGGTTTTTGCTTTTAAAGGCCAGGGCATTGAAATTGCTGATGGCGGTTTTTAGGGCTTCGGGGTTGAATCCGGCATCGTCAATAACGGCCACCACCATGTGTTGCAGGTTTTCTCGGTAGGCGTAGGGTAGGGGCTTGTCGGTTTTGGCTGCGGTGTCGGCGGGAAGTGCTTCAGCCTTTGCTTCGGGGGCGGCTGCTACGCCCAGCAAGCTCAGCAACCGTTCGGCGGTTTCGGCCGACTCGGTTTTTGGGTGTTTGCTAACAATGCCTTTGAGTCCTTCAATAAACGCCGGATTGTTTGCGGTATCGCGCAGGGCGAGCACTTCAAGCAGATCGAAGCGGTGCAGCATTGGGCTTTCTTTAAGCTGGCTTTGGGCGGAACGAATGGTTTTTAAGCAGGCCGGCATGTTTGCTGAAATGTAATGCTGGTATGCTTCTCGGTACAACGGTTGGGCCTTGTTCGCTTCTTCTTCAAGCCGAGCCAAATAATTTGGGTCGGTCAGCAGTTGGGCATACTGGCTGCTGGGATACTCGGCAACAATGCGATTTTTAATGGCTTGTGCGGGGGGGGTCTGCTTGTTGCTAAGCAGGTTTAAATACCATTGGTATAAGGCCAAGGGGTAGTGTCGGCTGGGATTGAAACGGGCATCGAGTTCCTTATAGGTTTGAATGGAGCGGTTTTCATCTTGCAGTTTTTCTTTGTACACCTGTGCCAACGCAAAGAGGGCGTCTTCGATTTGGAGCAGGGAAGTTTGTTTGGCCGAATCGCTTAGGGGCAGTTCCAGCAGGTAGGTATCGGGGTTGTATCGTTGGGCTAAGAGGTTTTCGGAGCTGTCGATTTTGTCTTCTCCGGGGGCCGAGGCCCCACCGCGGTAGCGCCTCCAGTGATCGACCAATGGGCGGTTGCCCCAGACCTTTTTAAATTCTTCGGCTCCCATTATTTTGGCTTGGGGGTTGGCAAAGTACCAACTTCCGGTAGGCCCATCGGTTCCCACCGCTTGGTTTCCTTCTTCCTGCTTCTTTTTGGCTTCTTCGTCGTTGCGTTGCAGTTGTTCAACGTATTGTTCAGCCCAACGCCTGCGTTCCTTTTCGGGCAGGGCCGCCAATTTTAGCAGGCTGTCTTGAAGTTGAATGGTTTTTAGGTGTTGTACGGCTTCCGACAGGTTGTCTCTAAGCCGCAGCACATCTTCGTAGCGGGGGTGTTCTTTGTTTAAGATGCTGCCACAGGAGTCGTAGTATGCCTGAGCTTCGGTGTAGTTGGGCAATTCCAGCGACAGGTCGGCCAGTTTTAAATAGGCCGAAGATTTTTGGTCTGCGTTTTCGGTGGAGGCGGCAATGGATTTTTTAAGGTGGTCAATGGCCTGTACGCGTTTGTTTTCTTTTAAATCAAGAAGGGCTAGGGCGTAATAAATCTGGTCGCGGTACTCAATGTTTTTGTCGTCTTTGAGCATTTTAGCAAACATCTTTCTCAGCGTTTCGGCGTTTTTGTTGCCGGCATTGCTGGCCATGCGAATTTGAGCCTGAAATTCCATGGCATATTCGGGCTTGGTTTGCAGGCAGGCTTCAAAGGCCTTGTAAGCGGGCTCGGCCTCCTTCAACGCTTCGTGCAACTGGCCCAAGATAAACCAGTAGCGCGACAGGTGGGCTTTGCGTTTTTCCATTTTAACGGCATCGGACAGCAGGTCCACGGCTTCGGGGTAGCGGTTTTGCAGAATAAAGTATTCGGCTTGGGCGGCGTAGAAATCACTGCCCTGTTGGTTGTCAAGGCTTTCGGTGTTAACTGCCCGGATTGCCGCCCTAGATTGTGCGAATTCTTTTTGTTGGTTGTACAACCGAATCAGCCAAATTTTAGAGGTATTCCGGCTTTTTTCGGATTCGGTTTCGGCGGCGGCGTAGGTGAACTGCCCTCCCGCCAAGAAATATTCTTTTTTGTAAAAATTCCCAATGGCCATGATGCGGTAGCAATCGTCAATCCATGAATTGCGTTGCTTTCCGTTGATCAGCATGCTGTGTTTTTTAATCATAAGCCCCCCTTTTTCAATGGCCTTTTCGGCAAAAGAATTGATGGGCGTCCATTGGTCTTCTCGGCCTTCAGGAAAAACGGGCAGCACCAAGGCATAGTTGTCTTTGCGGTCTTTCAAAATTGCCTGATAGCCTTCTTTTAAAGCTTCATTTCCGTTGAAATAACCGTTGTAACGGGTATTCATGCGGTGCCAAAACCGGCTCAATTTGGTGTCTTTGCGCACCGAACACGCACTAAGAAAAACCAACAGCAATACCAAAAATCTCAGCGCGATTTGCTTCATCGGTTGGCGGGTTCACAGCCCTGTTCTATGGCTCGGTTGCTAAATTCAGACCAAGACAATTTGGGCGTTTCGGGCAAGGCCTCGTAGGTGTCTTGGCAAATTAGGGTTTTAGGTAGGTCGCCGCTGTGCTGAGTGCAATCGATGCATGCCGGCACAGTGCAAGCCTGGAAAAGCATGGCAGAGCAAATCAGCAATAGGATACATAGTCTGTTCAGCATAACAGGCAAGAATGCATGTGTTTTAGTGCTGAACAATAAGGCGTCCGCTGCCCAGGGATTGATTTCCGCGTTGAATGGACCACAAGTACAAACCCGATTTTACTTGGCTTGTTGAGATGTGTACTTGGGCTTGCTCCTTTTTTAAGGGTTGCAGCAGAACGGTTTTGCCGCTTAGGTCAAAAATGCGTAGGTTTTCGCTTCCTTGTAGGTTTAGGGCCGAGGTCTGAAACCCAACAAACTGGTTTGCGGGTACAGGACCAACAGGAATGGAGGCAAATGCGTTCTGATTTTGGACGGAGGTGTTTCCTCCGCTCACGTCGAAATTGATGGTAACATGCACCGAATCGTTCGGATTCAAGGCATCAAAAAATACGTATCGAATGGTCCAAATGCCGTTGCTGCCTCCAGGGAAAAAATAGGAATAAAAAGACCCCTCGGTGTCGGCTGCAGCAATATCAACGGTATCGGTGGCTTGATTGGCCGCTGGGGAGTAGCATTGAATAGACCAGCAAAACTGATTCTCGGAGCCGTTGGGAACGTTTAAAACTTGACGTTTTACCAGCACCGGTTTTGTTGCCATGCTTTGGTTGGTTATCAATCCCTGCCACTTTAGGGGCTCGTCGTTGGGGAAAAATAGGTTTGCACTGCCTGTTACGGTTACGGTGCTGTTGGTAACATCAACACCGTTTTTATCAGAAACAGAAAACGAGGATTGGCTAAAGCCTAAGCCAGACAAGAAAAGGAAACCAATTGAAAATAGATTTTTCATGCGTAGTGGGGTTATTTCAAACAGAGTTCAAAGGTAATGAAAACCGATGGAGCTGGCAAGTCGGCCAGTGGCCTCAATGCCAATCTTTGCTGAGGAATGGCTTGAATTTTTTCTGTCTGCCTTCAATTTGGGTTGTTTGTAAGGTTTTTTAATGATTTCGTGGGTTTAACCCTGTTCATGGTTGAATTAAAGCAGCTACCTTTGTGCAAAATCCTGTGTATGCGTATTCTATCTGCTTTTTTATTCAGCTTATTGTTGATGCCCTTAACGGCTCAATCTACCCTTAGTTCTTCTGGCAGTCAAACTTCAACTCCCGAGCTGAAGTTTGTAACCGTTCATTATTTGGTGCGGCCACCTTTAGCCATGAAGAGCGAATCCAGCGGCGCATCTATGCCCAAAGGCCTGGAAGTTGATATTTTTATGCAGTTTGTAAACTGGATGAAAGAAAACAAAAACATTGCCCTAAAACCGACGTGGAAAGCCCAAACCGATTTTGATGTGTTTTACACTTCGGTTCGCGAAGGCGATGCTCTAACTATAGGGTTTGGAAATGCAACCATTACCGAGCGGCGCAAACTCGAGGTCGCCTTTTCTCCAGCGTACTTAAACAATGTCAGCGTTTTTATAACGGGGGGTTCTGTACCCACCATTACCTCTGATGCCCAAGTGCCCGAAGCTTTGAAAGGGCTTAGCGGCGTTTCTTCTGCCGGCTCTACCCACGCTGGTTACATGGCCGAACTCAAACGAACCCTGATGCCCGGTTTGTCTATGGAATTTGTGGGCGACCAAAACAACATTCCCCGGAAAATTTTGGCCAAACCCGGTTATTGCGGTTATGTGGACATCATTACCTACTGGAATTTTATTCGAGAAACCAAAGGATACCTGAAAATGCACCGGCACATGAGCAAAGGCCAAGAATCCATCGGATTTATTATGCCCAAAAGCGGTGAGCTAGAAGGCTACCTCAATGAGTTTTTTGAGTCTGGATTTGGCTTTACCTCCACCAAAAAGTACCGGGAAATCCTTGAGGCCTATTTGGGTTATGAAATCATCTCTACGGTTGAGGTGAATTAATGGGCAAGGGCCAAGCTGCTATTTTGCCGGCGCTTGCAAGCCCAAAATCCAAAATCTTGGCCAAAATCGGCTATTCTCCACTTCGGTTTGAATCCTTTGGCCCGTTTTGAATATCAAACCAAGTTGCCTACTTTTACACCGTATGAAGCGCCAGATTCTTGCATGGGTATTGCTCCTTTTATTCTGCACAACCAATGCAGGAGTGGTGGTGGGTTCCCATACTTGCCTTAAATCCAATCAAACCGAATTCTCCTTGTTTCCCAGCTCGCATTCAGGGGGCTGTTGTGAAAGTAAAAGTTCTTTCATGGCAGGCAATGTACTGGAATGCGCTGAGGCACTAAATTCCAGGTTCAAGACTTCTGGCTGCTGTTCCCTTCCATTGGAATCGGAGCCCAAACCTACATCTTGTTGCAGCTCGACTCAAAGCAGAGTCGGTGCTGCAAACATGAATGGCCCTGCAGAACAAAATGCCCAGCCTCAGGCATTGGATTGTCTTTTTCTCGATTCAGGCGAAGGCAATTCCGTTTGCGCAGCTGAGTCGTGTTGCCGGGTGAGTCAAGTTGCCTTGCTTGATTTGCATTTACGCAGCCTGCCTGAAAAAGGGGCAACCCAAGCCTTGGCGCTTTGCTTGCCCACAGGTGTTCGGTTTGTGTGTCCCGGTTTTTTTGCCGCCGCCAAAATCAAGGTTGGACTTTGGGAGAAGGGGCGTTCTTTGCCAAGCGTTCGCACTGCCAGCCGCCTGCAGGTTTGGCGCTTATGAAAATGGAAAGTGATTTTCTGGGCTAGGGCCCTATGTTCTTCATTCACCCATTTTTAGTTTTTGATTATGAAAACATTTCCTTTCCTTTTGCGCTTGGGCCTATTGTTTATGTCCACCTCAGCGGCTCATGCCCAAAATTTTCAAGGCAGCGTCCGCGATTCTTTAGACCGCCCTTTGCCCTCGGCCCGGGTTGTTTGGCTGCTGAGCCAAGGCGGAATTGGCGGTGGACATTACACCGATAGCTTAGGGCGCTTTTCCTTTGCACTCAAAAGCCAGCCTGAATCGGTTCGAGCCATTGTATCGGCACCGAATTATTTCGCCGACACCGTTTTGCTGCAGTCGGGCATTCCCTATCCGGTTCGCTTGCAAGCCATAACCTTGAATGCCTATGAATTGGTGGTGGAGTCGTTTTCTACCTCTTTATATACGGCCAAACCCCAGTTTATTGAAAACATTGGTTCCAGGGAATTGCGCCGGGCCGCCTGCTGCAATTTATCGGAATCGTTCGAAACCAACGCCACGGTTGACGTAGGCTATACGGATGCGGTTACTGGAGCCAAAACCATTCAATTGCTGGGGCTTGATGGGCGCTACGTTTCCATTACTTCTGAACAAATGCCTTCGATCCGGGGCCTTGCCTCGGCCTATGGCATTGGTTACATTCCCGGCCCATGGATGGAATCCATTCAAATTTCAAAGGGCTCGGGTTCTGCCGCCAACGGCTTTGAATCGATGGCCGGGCAAATCAATGTGGAGCTAAAAAAGCCTGAAACCGCCGATCGGTTTTACCTGAATGCTTTTTTGAATCACTTAGGTCGGTTCGAAATGACCTTGCAGCATGCCGAACGCCTGAACCCACGCTGGTCGGTGCTTACCTTAGCTCAAGGCGATTATTTTGAAACCATCACCGACCGCAACGCCGATGGATTTTTGGACATTCCTTTTAAGAAATCGGTAAGCGGTATGCACCGCTGGAAATTCCAAGGCAAGCGCATGGAAGCCCAATTTGGGGCAAAAGTATTGGCCGAAGACCGAAAAGGAGGGACCCTTTCCGCCTTTCAGAAACCCTCTTTAGGGCCTATATTTCTGGCTGCCGCTTCAACCTTGCGGGCCGAGGCATTCGGGAAAACCGGTTTTTTCTTTGCCGGCAAGCCTTACCAATCCTTGGGCCTTATGTTCTCGGGTACTTTTCATGACCAGCGCGGGCCCATTGCAGGCCGAAATTACCTGGGCCAAGAATACACCGGATATTTCAATTTGGTTTTTCAGTCGCGGATTCGCAACGACAACCACAGCTTCAAAACCGGAGCCTCGATGTTGTACGACCAAGTAGAAGAGGGTCTTGACACGCAGGTTTTTGCCCGCACCGAAGCCGTACCTGGCGTTTTTCTGGAATACACCTGGAAACCCCTGAGTTCTCTTCAGCTGGTAACCGGCGGCCGCCTTGATGCGCACAACTTGTTTGGCTTGATTCCCCAGCCGCGTTTTCATTTGCGCTGGGAACCCCAATGCGGCTATATTTTTCGGCTCAGTGGCAGCCGCGGATTTCGCAGCCCCAATCCCTTTGCCGACCGCATGGGAATGCTGATGACCGGCCGCGAAATAACGGTAGATATTCCAGAATGGAAGCCCGAATTGACGTGGACCTATGGGGGCGGATTTCAGTGGGTGCGCACCTTGTTTGGCCGCGATGCCCAGGTTACCCTCGATTTCTTTGAAACCCGGTTTGAGCGGCAGTTTGTTGCCGACCGCGAACAGAGCGGGCAGCTGCGCATGTATTATGTGGAGGGCAGTGGATTTTCGCGGGTGGCCCAGGCCAACGTTTCGTTTTTTCCTTTAGAGCGCTTTGAGCTTCGGTTGGGTTGGAAATGGCAAGACGTGCAGGCCGAGTTTCAGGGGCAGCTGCAGGCCATGCCTCTGATGCCAATGCACCGCGGCGTTTTTACCGCCGGCTACAACTGGAAAAAGGCAGGGTTTACGGTTGATGCCACGGTGCAACTCATGGGCCCAGGTCGATATCCGGAGGTAGATGATCCGGGATTGACGGAAAAACGGCCCCTCGAAACACCTTGGTTTGGCATTGTTCTGCTGCAAATGACCAAGAGCATTGGTCCGGTTGAGTTGTATGCCGGGGTTGAAAATTTGTTGGATTACCGGCAAGAGAATCCGCTGGTGGATGCCGGCAATCCGAACGGAGTTAATTTTGACGCTTCGCTGGTGTTCGCGCCCATTTTTGGCCGAACCTTTTATGCAGGGGTGCATTGGAGTCCTTTTAAAAAGTAGGATTTTGGTTTTTTGGCGGCAGTTCGATGGGGCTGCGGTTTATCGATGATGTATTGCGCCTTGATGGGGTTGCGGCCTATTGTTGATGTATTGCGCATCGATAGGGTTGCAGCCAATTGTTGATGTATTGCGCATCGATAGGGTTGCGGCCAATTGTTGGTGAATTACGCCCGTCGATAGCCTCGATAGGGCTGCACCCTATCGCTGACGTATTGCGCCCCTTCAGGGCTGGTCTTTCGCTGACGTATTGCGTCCGTCGATAGGGTTGCGGCCTATTGTTGATGTATTACGCCCGTCGATAGGGCTGCACCCTATCGCTGACGTATTGCGCCCCTTCAGGGCTGGTCTTTCGCTGACGTATTGCGTCCGTCGATAGGGTTGCGGTCTATTGTTGATGTATTGCGCCCCTTCAGGGTTGGTTATGAAAGGGTGGGATGGAATTAACGGTTTAAAAAGGAAGAGTACATCCACACCATTTTTTCTTGGGCGCGAATGTAATCGCTCATTAGGGCGTTGGTTCCTTCGTCAACAGCGTCGGCCGAAAGGGTTAGAATTTCACGTTGCAAAGAAATAACCACCCGAAAGGAGTTTAAAATGTCTTTGACCGACAACACGCCATCGCTTACATGCTGGCTTTCTTTGATTTCAGATAGGCGTTCGTACTCTGAAAAGCAATGGGCAGGCGCGTATCCTAGGGTTAAAATGCGCTCGGCCACTTCGTCGATTTTCAAGATTAAATCGGTGTACAGTTCCTCGAATTTTAAATGCAATTCAAAGAACTTCTCGCCTTTGATGTTCCAATGGGCACCTCGGGTATTTTGGTAAAAAACCGAGTAGTTTGCCAACAGCAGGTTGAGTTTTTCGGCCAGCACTTTCGATTTTTCGGCGTCGAGGCCAATGGAGTTCAATGTTTTCATGGGGGTGTTTGTTTGGGTTAATGTAATTTAAGAACGGATGTTTTGGGTTGGGTTGGGTTGGCAGCCGCGGCCAACAAAGAAGCATTCAGGCAGAGGCAGAGCGGGGATTCAGTCGGGTTGAGCCGGCTATTCTTGAATGTTGAAGCGGCAAAAAAAGGGAAAGGTGGTTTCATTGTTGATTCATCTGGGCTTTTAAGCTTCGTTTTTGGTGTTCCCGCTTGCAGCGTTCCGCAAAGTTGCCTGCGGTGTTTTTGGGGAATAGGCCTTGAGCACTTTGGAAAACCTTGGGAATCCGTTCGGACATCTTTTGAATTTCAATCGTACTTCCGGCTTAAAAAACCAGAGGTGTGCTTGGACAACCCAAACGCAAGGGAGCAGGTACAGGACATTGCAAAGAATGCATTTAAGGAATGTGTGTAAAGTTAGGGACCTGCCTTAGGCTTGTCAAGGTAAAATCATTCTTTTTTAAATTTTTATGAAAGGGTTTTGTTGATGGCTTGTGGCTTAACAAACTTGGATTGTGGCGTTTTTTGGGGGAGGTGGCTGCGGACGGGATTGAAGCAAGTGGCCCGCAAGGGTGTCGGGCCACGGCCCCGCGAGGGGCGGAGGCGACTTTAGGAGCCACCGCAACCCCGCTGGGGCCGAGGCCTGCACCCGCGGACCACTGCTGAAAGCCCGATTTCCCGCCCCCCAAATAAAATCCCAAATTTGGCCTATGTGCATTTCAAATTCAGTGGGATTTATGTACTTTCAGCGTAGATGAAAACGGGTGTTGAACACGCGGAGCAGCTGCGAAAATGGATTGCCGAGGGCGAGCATGCAAGGCAGGATTTTAAGTTTTTGGTTGCGGATGCGCGAAAAATAGCCCGCACCTTGTGTGCTTTTGCCAATGCCCAAGGGGGGCGGCTGCTGATTGGGGTAAAAGACAATGGAAGCATTTCAGGCATTCGGTCGGACGAAGAATTTTACATGCTGCAGACGGCTTCGCAGCTTTTTACGTTGCCCCGGGTTTCGTTTAAAACAGATGTGCTGCTGTCGGCAGGAAAACAAGTGCTTTGTGTTCAGGTATCCGCTTCGGCTCAGCGTCCGCATTTGTTCCGCAACGAAGCGGATGAATGGGTTCCGTATTACAGGTTGGGCGACCGCGATGTGCGGGCCGATGCGGTGCTGCTTCGAAATTGGGAGCTAGAGCAGTTGCCGCGCGGCAATGTTCGGGCTTTTGGGCAAGCCGAGGCACGGCTGTTGGAGTTTTTGCAGACCCACCCCTACATTACTGTTTCCCGTTGCCGAAGGGTAACGGGATTGAAAATTGGGCCTAGCATAGAACTTTTAGCTACCCTTTTGCGTTGGAATATCATCGACATACTTCCACATTTAGAGGGTGTCGCTTACCGGTTAAAACCAAATTAACCTTAAAAATCAAACCTTGTATTGCAACTCCGAGGGCGGAGTGTATCTTTAGACCTTCAAAATAAAAAAATATACATGAGCGTACTGGTTTCTAAGACTTCTAAAATTATTGTCCAGGGTTTTACCGGCAATGAGGGCACTTTTCATGCTTCTCAAATGATTGAATATGGAACTCAAGTGGTGGGTGGAGTTACGCCGGGAAAGGGGGGCAGTATGCACTTAGACCGCCCTGTTTTTAATACGGTGGCCGATGCTGTTTTGCAGACAGGAGCTGACGTGTCCATCATTTTTGTGCCGCCCGCCTTTGCTGCGGACGCAATTATGGAGGCTGCCGATGCGGGGGTTTCTGTGATTGTGTGCATTACCGAAGGAATTCCTACTTCCGATATGATTCAGGTAAAAGCATATTTGGTTGAGAAGCCCTGCAGGCTTATTGGTCCAAACTGCCCAGGGGTAATTACCGCTGAGGAGGCCAAAGTGGGTATTATGCCCGGCTTTGTGTTTAAAAAAGGAAACATTGGAATTGTGTCAAAAAGCGGCACCTTGACCTACGAGGCTGCCGATCAGGTGGTGAAAGCCGGTTTGGGAATAACCACCGCCATTGGAATTGGTGGGGACCCCATTATTGGAACCACCACCCGCGAGGCGGTTGAATTGCTGATGAACGACCCAGAAACCCACGGAATTATAATGATTGGAGAAATTGGGGGGGGCATGGAAGCCGAGGCAGCGCGTTGGATCAAAGACCACGGAACCAAGCCGGTGGTAGGATTTATTGCGGGGCAAACGGCCCCAGTAGGCCGACGGATGGGACATGCCGGAGCCATTGTTGGGGGCGCTGAAGATACCGCCGCCGCAAAAATGGCCATTATGGAAGCCTGTGGCATTCATGTAGTTCATTCTCCCGCCAGCATTGGGGCTAAAATGGCTGAAGTTCTTCAACCCGTTTCACTGTAACTTTAAAATCAAAAACCGCCATGAGGTACTTTTTATCGCTCACGCTGTCCTTTTTTATTGCCTTCAGTTCCTTGGCACAACAGGTTCATCCAGATTATTGGGATGGACAGGTGTACGTTAAATTGGAGTCCTATCGCGATTTGGGTGGGTTTTCTGAAGATGTGCATTTAAAGGAAGCCGGGTTTTTAACGGATTTGGCCGCCGAATTTGGAATTTACCGCCTGCGGAAACCATTTTACCGTGCCTCAAGCACCGATGTTTCTCACATTTACCAGGTGTATTTCACCGAGTCGGCCAAGGTTCAAGGCTTGATACAAAAGCTGCAGCGCCATGGATTTGTGGCTTATGCCGAGCAAGTGCCCATTTTACGTCCTACTTTAACCCCCAACGACATTGGCCCGCAATCGGGCACCAACAGCCAGTGGTTTTTGTATCAGATTTCGGCCTTAACGGCTTGGGATATTTCAATCGGCTCTAGCAACATCAAAGTGGCGATTGTGGACGATGCCGTAAAAATTGATCATCCCGATTTGGCTCCGGTTTTGTGGGCCAATCCGGGTGAAATTCCCAACGACGGCATTGACAACGACGGCAATGGATACATTGATGACGTGAACGGATTTGATGTTTCAGACAACGACAACAACCCCATGCCGCCCAGCTCTACTTTTAGCCACGGCACCCACGTGGCGGGTTGTGCCGGCGCTGCCACCAACAATGGAGTAGGAGTGGCCTCTATTGGATTTGGTGTTCGCTTGATTGCCGTAAAATCTACAAATCAGGCCCAATATGTAACCGATGGGTATTCTGGTGTGGTGTACGCTGCCGATGCCGGAGCCGATGTGATTAATATGTCTTGGGGAGGAAGCGGCGGAGGCCAAACCGGTCAAAACATCATTAATTATGCCCGCAACAAAGGCTGCGTGCCCGTAGCGGCCGCCGGAAACAACAACAGCACCTCGATTTTTTATCCGGCCGGTTACACCGGAGTGATTACCGTAGCGGCCACCACCACCGGCGACGCCCGTGCTTCGTTTTCAAATTACGGTTCTTGGATAAAAATCTCGGCTCCCGGCACCAACATTCGCGCTACTTACATTGGCGGCAGCGGGACTTCCATGACCAATACCTACGGCAGCTTGCAGGGAACTTCAATGGCCTCTCCCATTGTGGCAGGTCTTTGTGGTTTAATGTTGAGCTTAAACCCCAACCTAACCCAACAGCAAATTGAGAACTGCTTGTATTCTACCGCCGATCCGGTAACAACCAACTCAGGCCAAATGGGTGCAGGCCGAATTGATGCCACGGCAGCCATGCAATGCGTGGCCAGCAGCATCAACACCCCACCGGTGTCAAACATCAGTTCAAATGCGCAGCAAATTTGCCCGGGCAGCAGCATTCAGTTTTTTGGAAGCAGCAGCAGCGGAGTTGCAACCACCTTTGCTTGGACCTTCCCCGGAGGTGTTCCTGCTACCTCAACGGCTCAAAACCCGGTTGTAACCTACGCCAGTGCAGGAAATTACAATGTATCTTTAACTACGGGAAACAATTTCGGGTCCGATGCCTTAACCTCGAACAATTACGTCAGCGTAGGAAGCAATGCCCTAGAGGAGATTTTTTATGAGGATTGGGAAACCAACAGCCCAACCATTTCTTCTTGGGGCGTTTCCAATCCCGACAACGGCAATACCTGGAGCCTGTTCACAACGGGTGGGAACCTCTCTGGAACGCGTTCCATTGGCATGCGTTTCTTTACCTACCAAAATGCATTGGGTCAGCGGGATTATCTGGTTTCTCCTAAGTTGGATTTCAGCAACAATTCCAGCATTGAAATGACCTTTTCGCATGCCCACCGCAGGTATTCTCAGAATGAAACCGATTCTCTAATCATTAAGGTTACCACCGATGGTGGAAATACTTGGGTAGAGGTTTTTGCCGAAGGTGAATCTGGTCAGGGCACCTTTGCCACGAATTCAATTACAACCAACGAGTTCATACCAAGTACCTCAACCGATTGGTGCTTTGGCGGAAACATTGGGGCAAGCTGCTTCACCCTAGATTTAAGTGCCTTTGATGGGGCCGACAGTGCCTACATTATGTTTGAAAGCGTGAATGCCTACGGCAACAACTTGTTTTTAGACGACATTTCAGTGCGGGGTATTTGCGGTGTTCCACCCAGCAATGTGGTTGCGTCCTTTTCTGCCTCAAATACCAGCATTTGTGAAGGCGACAACGTGAACTATACCGATGCAAGTCAAAATGCAACGGCATGGGCTTGGAGCTTTCAGGGTGGAACGCCGGTCAGCTCAACCCAACAGAATCCCACCATACAATATCTAACTGCGGGGAACTTCACAGTCAGTTTAACGGCCACCGGAAATTCGGGGTCTGATACCGAGGTTCAGTCTGGACTTATAACGGTTAATTCGGCTCCAACAGCAAGTATTGGGATGAATGGCTCTATATTGCAGGCTGTTCCCGCGGGAATGACCTATCAATGGTATTTAAACGGTGTTGCCATTCCCGGTGCCACAGCGGTCAATTTTACTCCCAGTCAAAATGGTGCTTACACTGTGGTTGTAACCAACACGGCGGGCTGTTCCTCCACTTCTCCGGCCTTTAATTTTGTAAGCAGCATCGACCAAGTGTATGTACAGGCCTTGATTTATCCGAATCCGGCTTCTCAATTGGTTTGGGTTAAACTCCAGAATGCACCTTCGGGAAGCATGCAGGTTGAATTGCTCGATGTTTCAGGACGGACAGTGTGGCAAAGGACAGGGGCCGCGGAGCAAGAGTTTAGCGTTCCAGTGATTGGATTGGCAGACGGCAGCTACACCCTTCGCCTGCAAACGGAGTTGGGAACGTTGGTTCACCGAATACAAATTTTGAATTAAACAACAAACCCGCTTCGGCGGGTTTTTTTCTTTAAATTATGCGTTTAGGTATTTATTTCTTTTTGGCCTTAAGCTTTGCTTGGTCTTGCAAGTCCAACCAATCTTCGGCTTACAGTGAACTTGAGGATTTTGATGTTCGGGCCGAATCCGGTTCAGGTACTTCTTTCGTAGTTGTGCCCAGTGCTCCGCGGCTCATTGATTTAAATCATTTGGATTTGACCATTGAGCCCAATTGGGAACAACGAACCATAGAAGGCAGAGCACGCTATGTGGCGAAAATGGGTCCGCGCGGGGGCAACAAGATTTTGTTGAATGCCAAAGGCATGTTGATTCGTAGGGTTCTTCTTTTTCAAGGAAGCGACACCTTGAATTTGGAGTTTACCTACAATTCTTATGTGTTGGATATTCCTTTGCTGCGAGCGTACCGCGGCGGCGAAGAAGTTCGTTTTCAAATAGATTACTTAGCACGGCCTCATGCCCTTGCCGAACATTGTCCGGATTTGGACGCATACGAAAGGGGGTTTTATTTTATAAATCCAGACGAGTACACCAAAACCAAGCCCAAGCAATGCTGGACACAGAACGAACCCGAAGCGGCGTCGGTCTGGTTTCCCACGTTCGATGTTCCCAACCAGCAGTTTACCCACAGCTTAAAGGCCCTAATTCCGGCGGGCATGGTTAGTTTGTCCAATGGAATTCAAAAGCCAACAACCTTAGGTTCAAAGCCCGGTACCGAATGGCACCACTGGGAAATGAATATGCCCCATGCACCCTACTTGGTTATGTTTGCCGCAGGCCCCTTTGCTGTGGTGAAAGACCAGTGGCGGGGCATTCCTGTTCACTATTACACCGATTCGGCCTACGCGGGTCAAGCATCGCACATATTTCGCAAAACACCCGAAATGTTGGATTTCTTTAGCCAACTTCTAAAAACACCGTATCCCTGGCCCAAATACCACCAGGTATGTGTGCACGACTTCAGCTCGGGAGCCATGGAAAATACCACCGCCGTGGTGTATGGGGAGTTTGTGCAAAAGGATTCCACCGAAATGGAAGCATTCGGAAACGAACTGATTGTAGCTCATGAGATGTTTCATCATTGGTTCGGCGATTTGGTTACCTGTGAATCTTGGGCAAACCTGCCCTTGAACGAATCGTTTGCCAATTATTCAGAGTATTTATGGCTTGAACATGCCTACGGAAAGGCAATTGCCGACCAGCAGCATTACGAGGACCTTCAGGGATATTTCTTTGAAACCTATTTTTACGGAGGCAGTAAAATCGAGCCCCTAATTCGGTATTCAAATTCGAATCCCCACGACATGTTCGACAGCCATTCCTACAACAAAGGGGGCAGGGTATTGCACATGCTGCGCCGCGAATTGGGTGATTCTTTGTTTTTTGAAGGGTTGCGGGTGTATTTGCACGAAAACAAACATCAGCCCGTAGAGGTGCATGATTTGCGTTTGGCCTTAGAAAAGGTAAGCGGCAGCGATTTGTTGGTCTTTTTTAATCAATGGTTTTTAACCAAAGGGCACCCCAATGTAAACATAAAGTACAGCTGGAATGCAGATTCTCGGGTTTTGAGATTGGTCTTACGCCAAAACCAGATTGAACTGGAGCGAAGCCCTTTGGTATTCAAACTCGATTTAACCACTGCCATTTATTTGAAAGACACCACCCTTTTTGTTCCTTGGTCAACCTCTAGCGCCGAAGATTCCATTGATTTTGTTTTGACCGATTATCCTTTGGCCGTTGATTGGGACCATGGGCGCTACACCCTTGCCGAGTCCACCGAAAATACCCCATTGGAATGGACCAGCTATTTGTTTCGGCACAGCTCGGATTTTTTGGTACAGATGAGCATGTTGGAACATGCCCTTACAAACTTTGCGGGGCAACCCGCTGTAGATGAACTTCTGTTGGAGGCGACCCACTCAGAGCTTGAAGGCATTCGAGCGAGGGCTGTAGAGTCGCTTCAGCAATCATCTTCGGCCTGGCGCATGCCAAGGCTTAAATCACTGGCCTTTGAGGATGCCAGTGACAACGTTCGGCTAACGGCGTCCCAAATTCTTATCGACAGCCTAGACCCATCGGAAAGAGTACGCTTTGCCCGCCGACTGTTCAATGAAGACCCCTCTTTAGATATGAAAGCCTTCGCCGTAGAATTGGATCCCTTGCTTGCTTCTGAAATACAGTTGAACGCAGATCGGCCTCAATCTACGCTGATTGTAGCACAAGCAAATGCTTGGATTGAAAACGCCCAAGGTCGAGATTGGACATGGTATCGGGACCACTTTACCTTGTTGAGCGACGCAAACTCCGAAAATGAGTTCTTGTCTAGAATGGCCACATTTGTATTGGCACGTTCGGTTCAGGAACAGCGTCAAGGGTTTAACATGCTAAAGGCAATTCTGATTGAAGATCCTTCTTGGATTGTTCGATTGGGGATTTATGAAGCTTTTTATCAGCTCTTAAATGGGTTAAATGAAAGCAAAGAATTGGGGGCTGAGGCGTTGGCTGCCGAGGTTGAAGCGACCTTCATGGGTTATGTACAGGCTGAAAAATCTCCCGATATATTGAAGTATTTGCGCTAAGCGGGTGTAGGCGGCTTTTAATCCGAGAAATTCGAGGGCAACCAAGGCTTGGAAACACCATCAAAAAGGCTGTTTGCTTGCATTTTTAGGCGGCTTCGGGCTTTCCGCTCCTATCCGTGCTGCGGAAACGCTGGGGCAGTGGGTGCACAATCAACCGTTCTTAAAACCGGGTTGAACCTAGAAGGTGCGAGATGGTGCGTCTTTGCATTAAGGCCTCGGGCCACCACCATCAATCCGCTTCAAAACTGGGTTGGACCTAGGCGTTTAATTTGGACACGAACATTCGTGGCCAATCTCATAGTTCAAATTTAAGTTCGTATTCGGCCCCTTGGCGGCAAATTTAGCCACGAATGCACGAATAGTTGCTCATTCGTGGCGAATCTCTTCGTTCAAATTTAAGTTCGTATTCGTCCCCTTGGCGGCAAATTTAGCCACGAATGCACGAATAGTTGCTCATTCGTGGCGAATCTCTTCGTTCAAATTTAAGTTCGTATTCGTCCCCTTGGCGGCAAATTTAGCCACGAATGCACGAATAGTTGCTCATTCGTGG